>OBMK010000120.1_pt1 | contig 75341 bp, 68 predicted proteins | sample 1539081 | NCBI WGS metagenome assembly OBMK01 (sample SAMEA3355528, study PRJEB22509) | marine metagenome | biome: marine; feature: river plume; material: water | place: USA | collected 2010-08-07 | depth 0.5 m | reverse complement strand
GGTCTGGGGACAGAGTGAAAATCTGAATCACTCCAGCCATTGCATTTGCGCCGTATAGCCCGCTCAACGGTCCACGTACAACCTCGATCTTCTCGACGATCGCTAAGGGAATTTCTCCTAGCCTAGCCCCTCCGCCATTTTTATCCTGATAGTCGATGCGAACCCCATCGACAAAGACGGCGACTGCACGCGGATCAGCACCGCGAACATAAATCCCAGCCTGCCCATAAACCACAACCTCAATACCTGGAAGTGAGTCAAGCAAATCGCCTATCGTCGTCGCCCCGGAACGATCGATTGCTTCGCGATCGATAACTGAGACATCCGCCAAAACAGACTCAGCACGCTGCGGCACTTTTGTCGCAGTAACCACCATCTCTGGCAACACCTCGGTCACCTGGGCGTGCGTGGAGAAAGGCGCAAAAACGGAAATGGCAAGTGCGCAGGTGCCCGCGCTTGACGCACGTAGCTTAGAAGAGAAGAACATTTTTAAAACCCAACAGATAAACCCGCACCGCCTTCCCCGACAGTGAATGGGCGAAACCCAATCGAAAATTAATCCGAATGGACGCAGTTGGCCGGTATCCGGGCTGACGGTGTTCATCAATCGCCTTCCCAGGTTTGATCCCAGTGGCTTGGAGTGACGAGGGTGACCGAAGGGTCACCAACCGCTTACCGTTGCGGGGGCAGCGCAGGTTAGGTGGCCAGATAATGGCCGCCCCCCTGCTTCCCGTTGAACTGTGCCCCCGAGCGGGGTCACGAGCACCAACACGGCTATTCTAGCCCCCAAAGGATTACGCCGCGCTGACCAATCGTTGCCTACAATTGAGCGCATCGAGTCCGTTCTACAATGGGTGCCATGGCCACTTCAAACCTCATCGAGCAAATCACGGAGCGCGTTGACCGCGTTTTGCTTCGCCAAGAAGAACTGCAACGCACCAAGGTGTTGTTGACACAACAGGTCAACGCTCTGACGCTCGAGCGAGACCTGCTCAAGGCAAAACTCAATGCGGCAAAGCAACGCCTCGACGCGGTCCTGGCGGAACTACCTGACGGTGGCGCCAGCCTAACGCAGGCTGACGATCAATCAAATGAGGGGGATCGTTTATGAGCCGCGTAGAGGTGTCCATCATGGGACAGAGTCTGGTTTTGAGTTCGCCTGACGGAGAAGAGGATGCCCTGCGAGAAGCGGCTCACCGAGTCGACGCCGCCATGTGTCGCATTCGCGATGCGGGCAAGGTCAAGGCGCGGGAGCGGATCGCAATCTTGGCAAGTCTGAATTTGGTATTCGAGATGATGAACACAGGCACGACGGCCGCCGCCGCCAGCGCCCCTGATGCGGTGCATCCAAGGCCGACAGTCGACGATGCGGCACTCAAGGAACTGTTGGCGCGTTTGGACGATGCGTTGCAAGAGGATGACTCCCTGATCTGATAACTGGGCCTACAATACCCAGGCCTGTGAATTCGCGCTGGGTTCTATATTTCCTTGAACCAATGCTTACGAGCTAGGGCTTGAAACATACTTGGCTGGTGTGAGCGTCTCGCGTCAGATGAACCCGATGTCAATGTTGATCTCGCCCACCTGAACCCCCGGTTCAGGAATGCGGCCCGGCGGTGTTCGCAGGCACCCCTCAACCAAGCGTAAGCCGCCCATGAACACTGCCGAAATGTCCCCTTGGATTTTGTTAATCATCGAGCTTGGGGCACTCGGCCTTGCGACCGGTTTTTTGGCTGGATTGCTCGGCATCGGTGGTGGCATGATCATGGTGCCGTTCATCACCTACATCCTGTCGCATCGAGGGGTCAGCGCGGACTTGGCCGTAAAAATGGCCATCGCAACCTCCATGGCGACCATCATCTTCACATCGCTCTCTAGCGTGCGCGCGCATCACAAGCGAGGTGCTGTGCGCTGGGATATCGTTCGCACACTGGCCCCCGGTATCGTTTTGGGTGCCATGCTCGCCAGTTTGGGCGTCTTCTCCATCATCAAAGGCAATGTGCTCGCCTTCTTTTTTGCCGGGTTCGTCAGCTTCTCGGGCTACCAAATGTTGCGCAACAAGCAGCCCAAACCTGGACGAGGTCTTCCTGGCCCCAAGGGCCTCTTGGGCGTCGGCGGCGTGATTGGTTTCTTGTCTGGCTTGGTGGGTGCGGGCGGCGGTTTTGTGAGTGTCCCGTTCATGACGTGGGCGAATGTTGCCATCCACAACGCGGTGGCGACCAGCGCGGCCCTCGGATTCCCCATCGCTGTTGCCAACGCATTGGGCTACATCTGGTCGGGGCAATCCGCAACGGGCTTGCCAGCCGGTGCCATTGGCTATATCTACCTCCCCGCGTTGGTGATCATCGCGGTTGCAAGCGTTCTGATGGCTCCCCTTGGCGTTCGCGCCGCGCATGCCCTACCGGTGCCAAAGTTAAAGCGTGCGTTTGCATCGATCTTGTTCTGTTTGGCGGGGTACATGCTCTGGAAGGCGCTCACCGCCGTCTGAACGCGCGCCGGCGCCTATGCATGCCAAATTAACAAGGGTCTTAACTTTCGTAGCATTCAGGCTTCGGTAGTTTCCCTAGGGATGGCGACTAAATTGAACCCTTTTCCATTAAGAGTCTGACTTTTTTTTATTTTTCGACGTCATGCCTCTGAAATATCTTGTGGTTCTCCGTTAGCATCAACCATCAGGTCGCGAAGCCCCGGTTTTGCACAAACGGCCTGACCGAACAATCGTTAAATAAAGGACAACCCAGACATGGCGACAGCAAAAAAAGCAGCTCCTGCAAAACGTGCCCCTAACGCGGCGTTCATGAAACCCATGAATATCAGCCCTGCGTTGGCAGCGGTTATTGGTGCGACCCCAATCCCCCGCACTGAAGTGACGAAAAAGATTTGGGAATACATCAAAAAGAACAACCTTCAAGATGCTGCGAACAAGCGCAATATCAACGCTGACGATAAGCTGAAAGTGATCTTCGGCAAGCCCCAGGTCACCATGTTTGAGATGACCAAACTGATCAGCGCACACCTGTCTTAATCGGCACTGCGCAAAACAAAAAGCCACCCAAGGGTGGCTTTTTTTTCGCTTGGTTTTCCGCTCAAGCGGCCGACGCTCTTGTCAACGTTCCGACTTTGAGGGCCACATAAACAGACGCCAGAAGAACGGTACCCGCGCCAGCGAGGGTTGTCCCATACCAGCCGCCGTCCATGAGCTGTCCAAAAATAAGTGGCGAGATGGCAAAACCCACATCCAAGCCAGAGTAGACCGTGCCATAAACACGGCCCGTGGCTTCACGCGGTGTTGCCTTACGAATCATCATGTCGCGGCTGGGCCCACCGATGCCAACGGCAAATCCGGTCAATGCAATGACCACCATGGTCCCGGTGCCGCCAAGCAAGCCCGTCGCGCAGAGCATGAGCAGTAACGCACCCGCCGTCATAGAACGTGCGACAACCTGATCGCTGTGGCTCGCCTTCTTTGCCGCAACCCAGCCCCCAATCAACATCCCCAATGCACCCGAGACCATGTAAGCCGACAAGGTGAGCGATGCCGCCTCAAAACTCACCTGGTGAACCGCCTGAAGGATTGATGACGCATAGGTTTGGACCACGGCGAGGGTGATTGTGGAGAGCAGAAAGAAGGAAAAACACCACCACACCGTCGGCAGGCGCATGAACGCCAGCGGGTGTGCGGCGAGCGTTGGGTTTGGCGTTGGATTGGCGGCTAGGGCCGCCGCACGCGACTTTGCGGTACTGGTCAAAAGCGCATCACGGTTGATCCAAAGAATCAAGCCGACCAACACGTACATGGCAACGGCGCACAAATAGGCGGTTCGCCAGTGCGTTGCAGACGAGATACCGACCAAGAAAATCGGCGACAACGCCCATCCCAAATTACCCGTCAAACCGTGCGCGCTGAAGCCGTAACCAATCCGCGCGTCCGACACCCGTTGGTTCAAGATCGTGAAGTCAACGGGGTGGAACGGTGCGTTACCAAGACCGGCCAGTACCACCACCAGCATCAGGCCACCGTAGCCCGTTGCAGTGGCTGCGACCAATGCTGCCAGCGCAAACAGCCCGATTGACGCGAACATAACAGGCCTCGCGCCGAAGCGATCCACGACAAAGCCGGCCATCGCTTGGCCGGAACCGGATATGACGAAAAACAGCGTCATCAGGAGGCCGACGTCTGAGAAGCTCAAGCCGAACTCCCGCATGAAAACAGGGAATAACGGCGCCAATAGCAGGTGTGAAAAATGCGAAGTGGCATGGGCCATACCCACCAGCCCGATGACACGGGCATCGGTGCGAAGGGGAACGGGCGCCAGCGGGGCAGTGAGTGTCTCAGACATGGGCTTGCCTTCAGGTCGAAAGCGCTATGTTAGCGCCAAGACGACCTAAAACAACGCCGAGGTGACCCGCGGGAGACCTCGGCATGCGGGGCAATCAATCCCTGACGGCGGCGGTGAAGTGGAAAACCCCCGGATCAAGGGCCGGGTTGACGCTGACCAATATCTCACTGTTCGGGGGGAAGACCCCCTGCAGAATGAGCTTAGACAACGGATTTTCGATGCGTTGCTGGACCGCACGCTTAAGTGGACGGGCGCCAAATACGGGATCAAAGCCAACTTTAGCCAACTCGGCAACAGCCGCATCTGACACCTGAAGTGAGAGGTCAAGTGCAGCCAAACGCGCCTTAAGACCCGTCAATTGGATGGCGGCAATTGAGGCGATGTGCTGGGCATCTAAACTGTGGAAAACCACTGTCTCGTCAATTCGATTGAGTAACTCCGGGCGGAAGTGCTGCTTCAACTCTTCCCAAACGGCGTCTTTCACCAACTCATGCGCTTGCCCAACCATGCTTTGAATCAGGTGTGAGCCGATGTTGCTGGTCATCACGATGACGGTGTTTTTGAAGTCAACCGTACGCCCCTGCCCGTCTGTCAAACGGCCGTCATCCAACACCTGCAGCAAAATATTGAAGACATCGGGGTGCGCCTTCTCAATTTCGTCGAGTAACAACACGCTGTAGGGTTTGCGACGAACGGCCTCGGTCAAGTAGCCACCTTCGTCGTAGCCAACATAGCCCGGCGGGGCACCAATCAGACGACTGACGGCATGCTTCTCCATGAACTCGCTCATGTCAACGCGAACCAAGTGATCTTCGCTGTCAAACAAGAAGCCGGCCAGCGCTTTACACAGCTCAGTCTTGCCGACGCCAGTTGGCCCCAAAAATAGGAAGGAGCCTGTTGGACGGTTCGGGTCAGACAACCCAGCGCGAGAACGGCGGATGGCATTGGATACCGCCTCAATCGCCTCCGACTGCCCCACGACACGCTCATGAAGGCGGTCTTCCATTTGGAGCAATTTGTCACGCTCGCCCTGCATCAGCTTCGCAACGGGGATACCCGTCATCCGGGCAACGACCTCCGCAATTTCCTCGGTACCCACTTGTGTGCGCAACAGCCGAGTTGTTGATGAGCTGGCTTTGTTGGCCTCACTGTCTTGCGCATCCTTGAGCTCTTTTTCCAACTGTGGCAGCTTGCCGTACTGCAACTCAGCGACTTGGTTAAATTCACCCTTCCGCTTCAGCTCCTCAATCTGGAAACGCGTCTTGTCGATCTCTTCCTTGATGTGCGCTGACCCCTGAGCGGCCGCTTTTTCAGCCTTCCAGACCTCGTTCAAATCGGCATACTCGCGCGACAAACGGGAAATCTCGTCCTCCAACAGGGCCATGCGTTTGATCGAGGCCTCATCGGTCTCTTTACGCACCGCCTCGCGCTCGATCTTGAGCTGTATGAGGCGGCGGTCGAGCTTATCCATGACCTCAGGTTTGGAGTCAATTTCTATTTTGATTTTTGCCGCGGCCTCGTCGATCAGGTCGATCGCCTTATCAGGCAGGAACCGATCGGTGATGTAGCGGTGGCTAAGCTCCGCGGCTGCCACGATGGCAGGGTCAGTGATATCGACCCCATGGTGCACCTCGTAGCGCTCCTGCAAACCTCGCAAAATCGCAACCGTCGCTTCAACCGTGGGCTCCCCCACCAAAACCTTCTGGAAGCGACGCTCAAGAGCGGCGTCCTTCTCAATGTACTTGCGATACTCATCCAGGGTGGTGGCTCCCACACAGTGCAACTCACCACGCGCCAGCGCCGGCTTTAGCATGTTGCCGGCGTCCATCGCCCCCTCGGCCTTGCCAGCGCCAACCATGGTGTGAATCTCGTCGATGAACAAAATGATTCGCCCGTCATCTTGCGCCACCTCTTTCAGAACGCTCTTGAGTCGCTCCTCAAAATCCCCGCGGAACTTGGCACCAGCCAACAGTCCAGCCATGTCCAGAGACAACACCCGCTTGTCTTTCAGCGTGTCGGGGACTTCTCCAGCCACAATCCGCTGCGCCAAGCCCTCAACAATTGCCGTCTTACCGACGCCCGGCTCGCCAATCAGGACCGGGTTATTTTTGCTCCGCCGTTGCAGCACTTGGATGGCGCGGCGAATTTCATCGTCTCGACCGATCACAGGGTCTAGCTTGCCTTGTCGGGCACGCTCCGTCAGGTCTAAGGTGTATTTCTTGAGTGCCTCGCGCTGCGTTTCGGCATCTGGGTTGTCGACACGCTGCCCGCCCCTAACCTGCTCAATGGCTTTGTCGAGCGCGCCTCGGCTCAGGCCATGCTTACGGGCCAATTCACCGGCAACCTCTTTCGAATCGGCGAGAGCCAAAAAAAACAACTCCGATGCCACGTACTGGTCGCCACGCTTGATCGCCTCCTTCTCTGCCGCCTGCAGCAGGCTGACCAGATCGCGCCCAACTTGCACCTGCTCTTGGCCTTGAACCTGCGGCAAACGCTTGATTTGCGCCTCTGCCGCCTCGTTCAGCTTGTTCACTTGAACGCCAGCGCGTTGCAGCAGAGCGACGGGTCCGTCCGTTTGGCGCAGCATCGCCTGGAGCACGTGGATGGGCTCGATATAGGCGTGGTCATTACCCAGCGCGATGGTCTGGGCGTCGGATAACGCTTCTTGGAACTTGGATGTGAGTTTGTCGGCACGCATGGTTTTCTCCAATCGTCTAATGCACTAGACCACAGTTGGAGACGTTGCCGCCAATTTCAAGTCGTTCAGCGGTTGTTCGACACAACGCCCCACTTGCGAAGGGCGGCGTCATCGCTTTCGCGCGCATCCACCCATATGGCACCCTGGGCTGTCGACTCTTTCTTCCAAAAAGGCGCCTGTGTTTTCAGGTAGTCCATGAGAAACTCGCACGCCTTAAACGACTCGCCCCGATGCGCCGATGTCACAGCCACCAAGACGATTTGGTCGCAGGTTGCAAGCTCACCGATGCGGTGAATCACCAAGGCACTCATAAAGTCAAAGCGTGCATGCGCCACGGCAATCATGTCCTGAATGGCACGCTCCGTCATCCCTGGGTAGTGCTCAAGCGTCATGCCTTGTACCGCAAGCTGGTCGGCTTGCGCGTGGGTCGCATCGGCTGGATTCTGCCACTCCCGCACGGTTCCCACGAATGCACAAACCGCACCGACCGCCTTGTTGCCCGCACGAAGTTGTGCCAACTCGTGCGTCAGGTCGAAGTCTTCAGTTTGAATCCGAACGGCATCAGCCATCATCAGCCCCCGGTCACAGGTGGAAAGAACGCGAGCTCGTCGTTACCCTGCAGTTGCGCCTCGGGGCCGACCATCTGCTGGTTGACAGCCGCGCGCAACACACGGTCACGTGCCAACCCCTCCGACCACGGGCTACCACGCGCAATCAACGCCTCACGCGCCTCTGCAACGGTGCCCGGCAGTGGTAAATCGGCAGGCCAAGCCTCACTGCTGATACCCACCGCCTCGCGCACACTCGCAAAATAACGAACCGTCAAACCCATCGTCTTCTTCCTATTCAGCTCAGTAACGCAGCGAGTGGCAAAAACCTCACCACGTCGCCCTTTGAAATGGCTTGACCGGGCGGGTTATCGACCAGCCCATCTGCCCACGCGACCGATGTTAAGACACCTGAGCTCTGGTTGTTGAACAGCGCCAAATGCCCTTCCGCTGTGCGCTTCACACGCAAAAATTCCCGCCGCTTGTCGGGCGTTGGCCAGTCGAAGTCTGCCTGCAATTGCAGCGCGTCTTCGCCAACAGCCCCTGCAGCGACTTGGCCGGAGAGCTTTTGAATGAAGGGGCGAACAAGAACCAAAAACGTGACGAAACTTGACACCGGATTCCCCGGCAAACCAATGAAATGCGCACCACCTTCGGCATGCGCAATATGGCCGTGTGCGAAGGGCTTGCCCGGCTTGATCGCAATCGACCACAGGTCAAGACGGCCCAGCGCTTGCACTGCGGGTTTGACATGATCCTCTTCACCGACACTGACACCGCCACTGGTCAAGACCAAATCATGGCTCACCGCTGCTTTGAGGAAGGCCGCTTTGGTCGCTTCAAATTGATCTGGCAAGTTGCCAAAATCGGTCACGTCGCACCCTAACCGCTGCAAAAGTGCCGACAGAAAAAATGCATTTGAGCTGTAGATCGCCCCCGGCGGCAACGCCGCTGGCGCGATGGTTCCGGGCTGTATTAACTCGTCACCCGTCGACATCAACGCGACGCGCAAGCGTCGATAGACCGTCACGCTGGCGTTGCCAATGCTGGCCAAAAGTCCGATGTGGTCGGGGCCCAAACGGGTCCCTCGTGCAACCACAACATCGCCCTTGCGAACATCCTCGCCCCGTCGGCGCACATTTTGCCCCGCACTGGGCAGGGTCTGGATGCGCACACGACCATCCGGCAAAATCTCGCAAGCCTCTTGCATGACCACCGCATCAGCCGTGGGCGGCACCGGCGCGCCCGTAAAAATACGAGCGACTGTATCCGCAGCCAATGGCGACCCAAAATGCCCAGCGGGGATACGCTGTGACACGGGGAAGGCACCTGTCGGATCGGCTTGTAAACTGACCGTTGAAACGGCGTAACCGTCCATCGATGAGTTATCAAATCCGGGTACGTCGAGGTCGGCGCAAACGTCGACCGCCAGCACGCGCCCATCAGCCTGGGACAGCGGGACGGTCTCGGTCTGCACGGTGGCCACCGCCGTGGCGAGTAGCGCTGCCAAGGCATCATCGAGCGGCATCAGGGGTTTACGCCCCGGTTGGGTAACGGCGGACGCGTCGCTCATCACGTATGCGCCTGGATGTAGGCCTTCACCTGATCGACGTCAGCGGGCATGTTCAGGACGCGCTTTGGCAATGCCTCAATACCCGCAAACTTGGCCGGACGCGGCGGCTCCTGTCCCGTGGCTTCAACAATGGTTTCAGCAAATTTGATGGGGAGCGCGGTCTCGAGTACCAACATCGGTACGCCAGGCGTCATGTGGCTGCGCGCGACCTTCACACCGTCAGCGGTATGGGTGTCAATCAACTCACCATGCTTCGCGTAGACATCACGGATCGTTTCCAAACGGTCTTGGTGCGTGCTGGTACCGCTCACGAAGCCAAAGCGAGCGGCCGCCTCTTTGAAAACAGGCTCATCGCCAAGATCAAATTGCCCCCCTCGATTGAGCGCATCGTGAAAGAGCGCTTTGACCCGCGCACCATCGCGGCCCAACAGGTCAAAGATGAACCGTTCAAAGTTACTGGCCTTTGAGATATCCATTGACGGGCTTGAGGTTTCGTAGGTCTCTGCACTCGCGCGCACGCGATAAACGCCGGTCCTGAAGAACTCGTCCAATACGTTGTTTTCGTTGGTTGCGACCACGAGTTGACGGATCGGCAAACCCATCATACGGGCCACATGACCGGCGCAAACGTTTCCGAAGTTGCCGCTGGGTACCGCAAAACTCACCTGCGCATCGTCGTCGGTGGTCGCTTGTAAGTAGCCGGAAAAGTAATAAACGACCTGTGCCAACAAACGCGCCCAATTGATCGAGTTCACTGTACCGATGCGGTGCGCTGACTTAAATGCGAGATCGTTTGATACGGCCTTAACGATGTCTTGACAGTCATCAAAAACACCTTCGATCGCAATGTTGTGGATATTCTCGTCTAAGAGACTGAACATCTGCGCCTGCTGAAACGGACTCATGCGCCCTTTCGGGCTGGTCATGAAAACACGCACACCGCGCTTGCCACGCATCGCATACTCGGCGGCGCTGCCGGTATCGCCAGAGGTGGCTCCCAAAATATTGAGCGTTTCACCACGGCGGGCCAACTCGTATTCAAACAAGTTCCCGAGCAGCTGCATGGCCATATCTTTGAACGCCAGCGTGGGCCCGTTTGACAACGCTTCGATGCAAAGGTCGCCCTCAAGCCGGCGCACAGGAACGATCTCAGAAGTGCCGAAAACCGCGGCCGTGTATGTCTTGTCGCACAAGGCTTTCAGGTCATCCGCGGGGATGTCGTCAATGTAAAGCGACAAGATTTCAAACGCCAATTCGGCGTAGGACAACTGGCGCCACCGGCTTAGGGTTTCGCGGTCGACCGTGGGGTAACGCTCAGGCAAATAGAGACCACCGTCAGGCGCGAGGCCCTCTAACAAAATTTCGCAAAAGCGTCGTGGCGTCTGATCACCACGGGTTGAGATGTAGCGCATCAAGCCAACTCCTCTTTTCGAATGCGCACCACGGGTGCAAGGACCGAGGTGAGGTTTTGGATGTCCGACAGGGCCTTGTCAAGCAAGCCCTCCTCAATCTCATGGGTGAGGATGATGAGGTCTGTTTGCGCAGTGGATGCACCGCCGACATCTTGCGCCTCGCGCTGCAACATCGCATCAATGCTGATGCCTTGCTTTGCAAGCAGACTGGTGAGATCAGCCAACACGCCGGCACGGTCGGAGACACGCAGGCGGAGGTAGTAACACGATACGATCTTCTGCACAGGCAGTACCGGCGCATCACTCATGGCATCGGGCTGGAAGGCCAGCGCTGGCACCCGCTGGGCCGCAGGGTTGCTGATCGCACGGGCCACATCAACGACGTCGGCAATCACCGCGCTTGCTGTGGCCTCACCGCCAGCGCCCTTGCCGTAATAAAGGGTCGTCCCGACGGCATCGCCATGCACGACAACAGCGTTCATGGCCCCCTCAACATTAGCGATCAGACGCTTTGCAGGAATCAGTGTGGGGTGCACACGAAGCTCAATCCCACTGGGCACCCGCTTGGTGATGCCCAATAACTTGATCCGGTAGCCTAGCAATTCGGCGTAACGGATGTCTTCGCTCGCCAGACCCGTGATGCCCTGCACGTACGCTTTGTCAAATTGAACGGGGACGCCAAAGGCAATCGCACTGATCAGTGCCAACTTATGCGCCGCGTCAACGCCTTCAATGTCAAACGTGGGGTCCGCCTCTGCATAGCCAAGGCGCTGGGCTTCCTTTAAAACAACGTCGAAATCCAAACCCTTGTCACGCATTTCCGACAAGATGAAGTTTGTCGTGCCGTTGATGATGCCAGCCACCCACTCAATGTGGTTAGCAGTTAAGCCCTCTCGCAGGGCTTTGATGATGGGGATGCCGCCGGCAACAGCCGCCTCAAATGCGACGATCACGCCGGCTTTCTCTGCGGCCGCAAATATCTCTGTCCCGTGCTCTGCCAACAGCGCCTTGTTGGCTGTTACAACGTGCTTGCCGCAGGCAATCGCCTCTAAAACCAGCGCTTTCGCGAGGCTGGTGCCACCGATCAACTCAACAACGACATCGACCTCTGGGTCCTGCACAACGCGACTCGGGTCGGCACTGACACGGATCCCCGCATCTGCCAACGCCTGGAGCGCATCGATGTTACGGCGACTCGCTGCGACCACACGGATGGCTTGACCGGCGCGCCGCTCGATCTCACCACCATTGCGTGTCAACACGTCGATGACGCCCTGTCCGACGTTACCGACGCCAAGCAGACCGAGGCGCAGAGTGGAACGGATGTTCGCATCAATTGCGACATTGGAAACAGAAGTAGTCATAGAAATCGCTGAAATAAAAACCAAAAATCCATCCGCAATCGCTCACCTCACCGGCGAATCGACGCCAAGTAGCGGGCGATCCGGCCGATCGCCTCCGACAAGTCGTCCACATTCGGCAAAAAGACCAAGCGGAAATGATCGGGCGTGGGGTAGTTGAAGCCACTGCCTTGAACAATCAAAACCTTCTCTTGTGCCAGCAAGTCATAGGCGAATTGCTGGTCATCGACAATTGGGTACACCTCGGGATCAAGCCGCGGGAACATGTAGAGCGCTGCCTTGGGTTTCACCACACTGACGCCGGGTATGTCACTCAGCATCTGATAAGCCAAATCCCGCTGGCGGCAAAGTCGACCGGTGGGCGCAATCAAGTCCTGAATGCTTTGATAGCCACCCAACGCGGTTTGAATCGCCAATTGGCCTGGCGTATTGGCGCACAGCCGCATGGAGGCCAACATGTTCAAGCCTTCGATGTAATCACGCGCCCCAGCCTTTGCGCCAGACACGACCATCCAGCCCGCGCGGTACCCGCAAGATCGGTAATTTTTGGAAAGGCCGTTGAACGTCACAAACAACACATCCTCAGCCAACGATGCGATCGAGGTGTGGGTGTTGCCATCGAACAGTGTTTTGTCGTAAATCTCATCGGCAAAAATGATGAGGCCATGCGTGCGTGCGAGGGCAATCACGGCCAACAACACGTCGTCGCCGTACAGCGCGCCCGTCGGGTTGTTGGGGTTGATGATCACGATGCCCTTGGTCCGCGGGGTGATCTTGCTGGCAATATCCTCAATGCTTGGCGCCCAATCGGCCTGCTCATCGCACATGTAATGAACGGGCGTGCCACCAGACAGCGATACCGACGCGGTCCACAAGGGATAGTCTGGTGCCGGTACCAAAATTTCGTCGCCCTGGTTCAACAAGGCGTTCATGCTCATGGTGATGAGCTCGCTGGCGCCGTTGCCCAGATAAACGTCATCAACAGAAACGCCCGCAATGTTTTTTTCTTGCGTGTAGTGCACCACTGATTTACGCGGCGCAAAAAGACCCTTACTGTCCGTGTAGCCCGCGGCCTGAGGCAGGTTCCGGATCATGTCCTGCACAATTTCATCGGGTGGCTCAAGCCCAAAAACGGCCAAATTACCGATGTTGAGCTTGATGATTTTTTGCCCCTCCTCCTCCATCGCTCGCGCCTTGTCTAAAACAGGGCCACGAATGTCGTAGCAAACGTTGTCGAGCTTTGCGGATTTGCGGATGAACTGGACGGGCATGGCTGCGCCTTCGTTGTGGGTTGATTTTTTTAAGATGAGGTCAGAAATAAAAGGGATTTACCCCTTAAGTTCAAGCGAAAGGTCTAGAAAACCTATAATTTCACCATACTTTCAGGCGTTTTCTCGCTCAAGAACTCAAACAAAACCAGCAAAATGAAACTGCAACCCGATCAAGCTGCGCCGCAGGCCATTCAAGCCGCCGGGCCAGGGTGGATCACGATTGACGGTGTCGAGATCAACCGAAGCATTTTGATTGGCGCCAAAGGTGAAAACGACAGCTGGCCGTGTCAAACGACCGACGAAATCCAGCCCGCGCACTTTGAGCAAATTTGCCAATACCAACCAGAACTCGTGCTTTTTGGCAGTGGCCTAAGCCAGCGATTCATCAACCCGCGCCTCTACCAATGTCTCATCGAGCGAGGAATTGGGGTCGAGACGATGGACACGCTCGCCGCGTGCCGGACATACAACGTCCTAGCCGGAGAAGGCCGACATGTCATGGCGGCGCTCATTCTAGGCAACCCTGGGGAACAGAGCGAATGAAATTCAATTGGACAACCATCCTTGAGATGGCAGAAAAGGGGAATCTCCCACCCACTCGTCGTGTAGAGAAAACACCGGCGCAATGGGCCGATCAGTTATCGCCGGAGGCCTATCAGGTGACGCGAGCGCACGGAACTGAACGTCCCTTCAGCAGCGACATGTGCCACCGAATCGAGCCAGGCCTTTATCACTGCGTCTGCTGTGACAGTCCTCTATTTGATGGTTCCGAGAAATTTGACTCCGGTACGGGCTGGCCCTCGTTTACACACCCAATTGAGGCCAACGCCATCGCGTACAAGGCCGACCACTCCTACGGGATGACGCGGATCGAGGCGCTATGTAATACCTGCGATGCGCACCTCGGGCATGTGTTCCCGGATGGCCCTCAGCCAACCGGTCTGCGCTACTGCATGAACGCCGTGGCGATGGCGAAGCAGACTAAATAGACAGGGCATGTTAAAATAGCGGACTGATCCGGGTGCGGGTGCGTTCCAAAGTCCTCTTTTGACCGTCCGCTCATGACCCTCAAGCACCTGATTCACTTACTTAGGCCCCACAAGCGGTGAGGCGCTGACATTCAATTATCACGAAACGCTAACATTAGGAACCGCAGATGACCGTTGTTGTCAACAAACCACTTCCCGAGTTCGAAGCCCTGGCGACAGGAAATGAAAGCCTTTCCAACCAATCCCTCATCGGTCAGACGGTCGTTCTGTATTTCTACCCCAAGGACAACACGCCCGGCTGCACGACCGAGGCGATGCAGTTTCGTGACAAGTACAAAGACTTTGTGAAGGCTGGCGCAGCCGTCTATGGCGTGTCCCGTGACAACATGAAGTCGCATGACGATTTCAAAGAAAAGCTTGAACTCCCCTTCGAGTTGATCGCCGACACAGAGGAAAAAATGTGTCACATGTTTGGCGTCGTAAAAAACAAGATCATGTATGGCAAGAAGGTAAAAGGCATCGAGCGCAGCACCTTTTTGATCGGCGCAGACGGCTTACTCAAGCAAGAGTGGCGTGGCCTCAAGGTGCCCGGCCACGTTGAAGAGGTTTTGAAAGCGGTAAAAGCACTGAAGAAGGCTGAAGCTGTCGCCTAAATCACGCTAGGGAAAATCCCGAATCGGCACTTGGCTGTCGGACGCACAAATGACACACGGGTTGTGTATAGTGTCTTCATGCCTTTGTTGATCTGTCCGTTAAACCAACACCAAAAGCCGCCCCGTTCATCGGGCGGCTTTTTCTTTTTCGCCTTCACTTCCAACCAGAATCTGACTTAAGGGACGCATCACGCCATGCCATTGCCACCCATACCCACGAAAAAAGCGGCGCGCCTTGACAACAATTACTTGGCATCCGCTCCTAAGGCGGCGGCTCCGCAAGCCTTCAAGTTGCGCGATGTCAAGACAGTGACAAAAGCCTCCCCCAAAGCCACACCCCGTGCACAGCCACCCGTTACGGTACCGGTAACCTCGGCCATTGCAGCGCCGATCCGTGCAGAGGGGTCAATGCCCCCCATGGCGCCAGCAGTGACGCCGAGGGCGCCCGAGGTCAAGCGGCCCAAACGGGCGAAAAAATCAGATGTTCAGCGCCTCTTTGTGCTCGACACCAACGTTCTGATGCATGACCCGCTGTGCCTCTTCCGCTTTGAGGAGCACGACATTTTTTTACCGATGGTTGTGCTTGAGGAACTGGACAGCAACAAAAAAGGGATGAGCGAAGTCGCGCGGAACGCGCGCCAAACCAGTCGCACGCTGGACGCTTTAGCGGCGGCAACAAATGACATTGCGCAAGGCTTGTCGCTCAACAGCATCGGCCACCAAAACGCCAATGGCAAATTGTTTTTCCAGACCACTGCGCTCGATGCACGTCTGCCGCAGAGCCTCCCACAGGGTAAAGCCGACAATCAAATTTTGGGTGTTGTCCAAGCGCTCAGCGACAGAGAGAAGACACGGGAAGTCGTGCTGGTGTCAAAGGACATCAACATGCGCGTTAAAGCGCGCGCCCTCGGCCTTGCGGCAGAGGATTATGAGAACGATAAGACACTGGATGACGGGGAACTGCTGTACCCCGGCGCACTGGAGTTGCCCGCTGACTTTTGGTCCAAACAAAGCAAAAAGGTTGAAAGCTGGCAGGAGGGTGTCTACACCTTCTATCGCATCAGCAGCACTGTTGTTCAGCAGTTCTACATCAACCAGTTCGTTTACTTTGAAGTGCCTGGCGAGCCATCGCTTTATGCACGCGTGATCGAGATCCGCGACAAGTCAGCCGTTTTAAAAACCTTGCGTGATTTCGGTCATCAGAAAAATGCAGCATGGGGCGTAACCAGTCGAAACCGCGAACAGAATTTCGCTCTCAACCTTCTGATGGATCCTGAGGTGGACTTTGTGACACTCACGGGTACAGCGGGTACCGGTAAGACCCTACTTGCCCTCGCCAGTGGCCTGACGCAAGTGTTGGACGACCGCCGGTATACCGAAATCATCATGACCCGTGCGACGGTATCCGTCGGTGAAGACATCGGCTTTTTGCCAGGCACCGAAGAAGAAAAAATGGGTCCATGGATGGGCGCACTCGACGATAACTTGGAGTTTCTCGCCAAGGGCGACGGCACCGGTGCTGGCGAGTGGGGGCGCGCTGCGACCAATGAGCTGATTCGCTCGCGAATCAAGGTCAAGAGCATGAACTTCATGCGCGGTCGCACCTTCATGAACAAGTTTGTCATCATTGACGAGGCGCAAAACCTGACGCCAAAGCAGATGAAAACCCTCATCACACGTGCAGGCCCCGGTACCAAAATGATTTGCATGGGTAACTTGGCACAGATCGATACGCCGTACCTCACGGAAGGCTCATCCGGGCTCACCTACGTGGTCGACCGATTCAAGGGTTGGGCGAACGGCGGTCACATCACGCTGGCTCGCGGCGAGCGTTCACGCCTCGCCGACTTTGCAAGTGATGTGCTTTAGGTTTAGGAATAGCGATGCCGATCGGTTGGCTCACTGCACTTAAGCTCGTTCCTTGGGGCGATGTGATCGAGGCGACACCGCAGGCGGTGAAAGCGGCACGCGCCCTTCTTCAGCGACGTCGGGAGGCGCCAACCGAACCAACTGTTGATGCCAAAGGTGATGTGCGCATCACTGCCGACATGCTGAAACAGTGGCGACAAGAACAGGAAGCCGCCCTAGAAACCATGGAACAACTCGCCACGACCCAAATGGCGTTAATTAAAGAGATCGAGCGCTTAAGACAGCGACAACGTCAAACCACATGGATCACCGTGATTTTGGCGCTTGGCTTGATCATGCTCAGCCTGTGGCTATTGGGCGGCAATTGAAATCGCCCGTCATGATTAAAAATCCTCACCCGAATGCGCGAGGCTCTCGAACCGCGTGAGGTGATTCAAGAAGGTCAAACGCACGGTACCAGTTGGGCCGTTTCGCTGCTTACCGATGATGATTTCGGCAACGCCAGGGTCCTTGGTTGTCTCTTTGTTGTAATACTCATCGCGATAAATAAACATGATGATGTCGGCGTCCTGCTCAATGGCGCCCGACTCCCGCAAGTCACTCATCATCGGACGCTTATCGGTCCGCTGCTCAACGCTTCGGTTCAATTGGGACAGTGCAATAACGGGACATTGCAGTTCTTTGGCGAGCATCTTCAATCCCCGAGAGATCTCGCCCAACTCGGTCGCACGGTTTTCACCATCTGACTTTGAACCGGACATCAACTGCAAATAATCGACCACGATCAAGCCCAGTTTTCCGCAGGTTCGCGCCAGTCGACGGGCATTGGCACGCAGCTCGCTTGGGGTCAAACCAGCGGTCTCATCGATGTGCAGGGAGACTGTTCTGAGTCGTTCAATGGCCTCCGTCAAACGGGGCCACTCCTCGTCTGTCAGCTTACCCGTTCGCAAGTGGCCTTGATGAATGCGCCCGATCGAGCCAACGATACGAACTGCTAGCTGAGACGCCCCCATCTCCATCGAGAAAACGGCCACAGGCAGTCCCTCATTGAGTGCCACGTGCTCGGCAATGTTGATTGCAAAGGCTGTTTTACCCATCGACGGTCGCGCCGCCAAAACCACCAGATCACCGGCTTGGAGCCCAGAAGTCATGCGATCGAGATCAATGAAGCCAGTGGGCACGCCGGTGATGTCGTTCGGGTTGTCCGCCATTTCTTGAACGCGATCAAGGAGGTCAACCACCAGCTTATCCATGCCCTGGAAGCCCTGCTTCATCCGAGAGCCCTCTTCCCCAATCTGGAAGATCTTCTGCTCGGCGTGGTCCAGCACCTGCGCGACGGTCTTGCCTTGCGGGCTGAAGGCGTTGGTCGCGATTTCGTCGCTGGCTGCGACCAACTTACGCAGGACGCCCCTCTCACGGACGATTTCAGCGTAGCGGCGGATATTCGCGGCACTGGGTACGTACTGCGCTAAGTTATTTAGGTAGGTGAGGCCACCCACCTCTCCCCCTTTACCCAGACCCTGCAGATGCTCATGAACGGTGATCACATCCGCTGGCTTTGCCGCGTTAATCAGGGTGTGTACCGCTGCAAAAATCAAACGGTGCTCGTAGCGGTAAAAGTCATCATCGTGCAAGAGGTCAGCAACCCGGTCCCAAGCGCTGTTATCCAGCAGCAGACCGCCCAAAACGCTCGACTCCGCCTCCAGTGAGTGCGGAGGCACACGCAGCTGCGCGACCTGCCGGTCATGGGCTGCGAAATGTCCCTCACGATCGCTCATCTCATCGACGGGGTTGATGTCTTCGAATTCCATAGTGCTTTCGGGTATGTTGACGGTTTTCGCTCACGACCCTCATGGTAATGCCCTACGGGAAAAAGCGTGTGGATAAGTCTGTGTAAAAGGTCGTGTAAAAGTGGTGGATGATCGGGGGACTGATCTGTAAAAGCCACGCTTCGCCCGAACAAAAAACAAAGCCGCCCGAAGGCGGCTTTGTCGGCGATCCCAAGGGGACCGATTGAGACGTGACGCTTAAGCGGCTTCGCCGTCAACTTTCACAGCAATGTCCAGCTGAACATCCGTGTGCAAAGACACACTCACCGTGTACTCACCGACCGCCTTCAAGGGGCCGTTAGGCATGCGGACTTGCGATTTTGCAACGGTGAAACCCTGCACGGCCAACTGAGCAGAGATGTCGTGGTTGGTAATTGAACCGAACAGACGGCCATCGACGCCTGCTTTTTGACTCAATGCAACGACAACACCCGCCATTTTGTCAGCCACGGCTTGCGCAGCAGAGAGCTTTTCCGCAGCAGCTTTTTCCAATTCGGCACGACGTGCTTCGAATTCGGCGACCGCAGCGGCTGTCGCACGGCGTGCACGACCTGACGGAATCAAAAAGTTACGTGCGTAACCGTCCTTAACCTTAACCACGTCGCCCAAGGCGCCCAGGTTCACGATTTTTTCTAACAGAATAATTTGCATGACTCAGGTCTCCTTAGACGCGATGCTGGTCGGTGTAGGGCATCAAGGCCAAGAAGCGCGCGCGCTTGATGGCGGTGGTGACCTGACGCTGGTAAATGGCGCGAGTACCGGTCAAACGGGCAGGAATGATCTTGCCGTTTTCTGCGATGAAATCACGCAGGGTGTCGGTGTCTTTGTAGTCAACTTCTTCGACACCGGCCACTGTGAAGCGGCAGAAACGCTTGCGCTTGAACAACAATGATTGTGTGTTGCGCTTGCGCTTTGGATCGAATTTTTTACGGGGTGCAGCCATGATGAGCTTTCCTTTTGTTAGATATGCAAGTTAGTTGTGCAATTCTTGAATGTGAAATACGACGCCTTTGCCATTTCGCGATGTGTTTAAAAAACCCTTGAAACCGAATACGGCCGACAGGTTTTGCCGAGAGAGGGTTTGAGCTGTTGCACCAAACGCCACTGCTTTGACTCTGAGATTGACGACCCTTTCAACACCAGCTTCGTTTGCCTTGCTCTCATGGACCAGCCATAAATCAAGAATCGGAAGCCCTGCGGGGCTGTATCTCAGCGTTTCAAGCGACTCTAGGCTCGCGTGCAGTTCAAACTGATTGACTGACGCTGACATCGCTATCGGGCCTCGTTAGGCGGCGGTCTCCTGCTGTTGGCTCTTGCGAGCCTCTTCGCGCTCGACAGACTTCATCATTGCAGAAGGCGCTGTTTCAGCTTTCTTCTTAACAACAGTCATATGGCGCAAAACCGCGTCGTTGAACTTGAACGCGTGTTCCAGCTCGGCAATAACCGACTGGTCCGCTTCGATGTTCAAGCACACGTAGTGAGCTTTTGACAACTTGTTGATTTGGTACGCCAACTGGCGACGGCCCCAATCTTCTTCCCGGTGGATCTTGCCGCCGGCGCTGGTGATCGAGCCTTTGTAACGCTCCAGCATTGCTGGAACTTGCTCGCTTTGGTCAGGATGGACCAACATGACGATTTCGTAATGACGCATCATTTCTCCTTGTGGATTAGAACAACCACCCCTGAGCGTCAACACAGGGTGTGGCAAGGTTAGCCCGCAATTATAGCCCGAATCCGGTGCTTGTGACTAAACGTCGGCGCGTGGATATCGCCAAGATTCGACCATGCGCTGAATCGCCACGGCCGGCGGTGGCGTGAGCAAGCTCACTGTAACAAGGGCCAGGCAGCCCGCAGGAACCCCAAAGACCCCCGCCGATATCGGCTCGATGCCCCACCATAAAGAAATCGGCCCTTCGACGCCGAAAACGCCTCTCAGCCAAGGTTGCGTCGTGATCATGTAATACGTTGTGACTAACAAGCCGACCGTGATACCGGAGATTGCCCCTGCGGCATTCGCACGCTTCCAAAAGATACCGAACGTGAGCACGGGGAAAAATGCGGAGGCGGCAAGGGAAAAGGCGGCGGATACGAGGAACAAGATGTTGCCAGGCTTTTGTGCCGCAACGTACGCAGCGGCCAGTGCAACCACTAGCAAAAGCATTTTAGAGATCGTGACGCGCCGAGCGGTACTGGCGCGAGGGTCAATGAGGGTGTAGTAGACGTCATGGCTCAGTGCGTTGGCAATGGTCAATAACAAGCCGTCCGCCGTCGACAGCGCAGCCGCCAACGCACCTGCAGCGATCAAACCCGCAACGACGTATGGCATACCCGCGATTTCAGCCGTTGCCAGAACGATGATGTCAGAGCCAATCGTCAACTCATTCAACTGCACCCGGCCATCGCCGTTGACGTCTTGTAACGACAACAAACCCGGGTCCACTTTGTTCCAAGCAAAGACCCAACCGGGCAGTTCGCTGAAGGCCGAACCGACCAACGTATTGAAAATCTCATACTTGACCATCACCGCCAGCGCCGGTGCGCTGAGATAGAGCAAGAGTATGAACACCAGCGACCAGACCACGGATTGGCGGGCCTGATGCACACCTGTCGTTGTGTAGAAGCGCGCCAGCACGTGAGGCAACGCAGCGGTACCGAAGACCAAACAAAACACAAGCGCCATGAAATTCCGGCGAGAGGTATCGAAGACCTCTCGGTCAATCGAGTCACCGTCTGGGTCACCCGCAAATGGCTTCGCATGGCGGGGCATACCGTTCAACGGGCGAGATTTGATCTGGGCGATGGCCAGCTCGTCGCGCCAACGAGCCACAGCGCCGTCGACCGTCCGCGGCACATTGGCCAACGCGCGCTCGGCTGCCAACTGCTCGTCAATCGGTGCACGCCGGGCGCGCTGGGCCTGAACCAGTGCCTCCGCACTTTGACGCAGCGCCTGCAAGGCTGGCCCCGGTGTGGCGAGTTGCTGCTGGAGCACCAAGACACGGTTGGCGTAATACGCCTGCACCGATAGCTCTGCGGGGTCATTGATCAGGGTCTCCTCGCGCGCCGTGACGTCGGCAAGCTGCGCTTGGTAGCTGATTTGCGGCAGCGGGTTACCCGTCTGCTGGATCGATAGCCAGGCCACGGGCATCATGAAAGCAATGATGAGAACGATGTACTGCGCCACCTGCGTCCAGGTGACGGCGCGCATGCCGCCCAGAAACGAACAAACCAATATCCCGCCCAACCCGAGGAAGACCCCTAATTCAAAGGCGACCCCAGCCAGTCGAGAGGCAATCAAACCGACGCCATAAATTTGTGCAACAACATACGTAAACGACACCAATATCACCGCAAAGACGCCGAGCAAGCGCGGGATCACGCCGCCATATCGAACACCGAGAAAGTCGGGGATTGTGAAGCGGCCAAATTTCCGCAAATAGGGCGCTAAAAAGAGCGCAACCAAACAATACCCACCTGTCCACCCAAGGACGAAGGCCATCCCGCCATAACCGGTCAAATAAAGGGTGCCCGACAACCCGATGAAGCTTGCCGCCGACATCCAATCGGCACCAATAGCCATCCCGTTATAGATGGGGGGAACACTGCGCCCAGCAACGTAGTAGGCGTTGGCGTCGGTGGTCCTGCAAAGCAAGCCGATGGTGGCGTAAACACCGATGGTGGTGAACAGGAAAATAAAACCGATCCACTCGCGCGACAAACCCAAGGTCTCAAAAAACCAAAGTGTCGCGACCAGCGATAAGAACGCGAGCGTGTAAATGACGTAAAGGCCGTTCAGGCGACGCATCCATGCGGTACCGCCCTCGCCCTCTGTTGTCGACTCTTTTTGCAAGTCCCGCATCAGCGATCGACCTCTTCAAGCCCGAAGCGCTTGTCCAAACGCCGCGCTTGCCAAGCGTAAATGACCGTGATGAGAAAGTAGACGATCAGGCTGCCTTGCGCAACCATCCAGTAGTTGAAGGGCCAACCTAAAAAAACGAATTCAAGCGACCTTGAAAAATAGATCGCGACAAACGTCACCGTAATCCAAACCAACAAGAGGGCCAGCGTCAGCCGCTTGATACGCGACCAATGCTGTTGTTTCAACAATCGCAAACGGGTTTGCGCCATTGACTCATCGAGTGGCATGCAATTCTTTCACGGCCTGACGGCTGGGTAATGCCCTGGGTGCGGGTAATTTTGCATTGAAGTTTAGCCTTTTACGGGGTTAAATCGAAGGGCATTTAAACCGCTACTCAAATGAGTCAAAACGAATTAAACCACCTCACCCAACCCATCGCGGACCTCGTCACGCGTGCTGCCGTTCAAATCGCACCGAACGAAACGATTCAGGCCGCCGCCCAACACATGCAGACACATGATGTGTCCTGCTTGCTTCTCACGCATGAGGGCCGGTTGGTTGGCATCGTCACGGACCGAGACATTCGCAATCGCGCTGTCGCGCAACAGGTCTCATTTGACGCCCCCGTCCACCTCATCGCAACCCGCTATCCGCACACGATCGCGGCGACGGCGACGGTCTTTGAGGGGCTCGTCACCATGACCCGGAACCACATCCACCATCTTCCCGTGTTGCGCGACGACGCACCGATTGGGGTGATCACGGCGACATCGGTCATGCAGATGCAGAACACATCACCGGTGGCGCTGGCCAGTGCGATCCGCCGCCAACAGGACGTCGATGGCCTTGTCACGGTAACAGCGCACACAGCAGCCCTTCAACAAAACCTCGCGAGCGCGGACGCATCGGCCTACAGCATCGGTCACATCATGACTGCGATCACAGACGCAACGACAAACCAGCTGCTGATGATGGCGCATAAAAAATTAGGGCCGGCACCCGTCCCCTATGCCTGGGTGGCAGCAGGTTCCCAAGGTCGACTCGAACAAACAGCAAAGACCGACCAAGACAATTGTTTGGTTTTAGACAACGCCTATGACGAAGCGCTACACGGCGCCTATTTTTTAGAATTGGCCCATTTCGTCTGTGATGGCTTGAACGCCTGTGGCTATGTCTATTGCCCGGGCGACATGATGGCAACCAATGCCAAATGGCGCGTCACCCTTGAATCCTGGCAGCGCTATTTCGAGCGATGGATCACGCAACCCGACCCGACAGCGCTCATGCTGACGTGTGTGTTCTTCGACCTCCGATTCATTGGCGGCGAACCAAACTTGTTCAAGCAACTGCAGGACATGGTGTTTCCGTTGGCTCAAAAAAATGGCATCTTTTTATCCCACATGGTTGCCAATGCACTGACCCACCGCCCCGCACTGAACTGGTGGGGGGGGCTGAGCTGGAACCAAGCCAAACGGTATCCAAAGGCGATCAATCTCAAACACAACGCGATCGTTCCAATTGTCGATTTGGCTCGGGTCTACGCGCTGGCCGAAGGCCTCCCCGTAAGCAACACATACGACCGCTTGGTCGCTGCTGACCACAACGTTGCCGTCAGCCGAGCCAGTGCACACGACCTCAGAGATACGTTGGCCTATCTAGGCAAGCTACGAATCAAGCACCAAGGTGCCCAAACGCAGCGCGGTGAGGCTGCGGACAACTATTTGCGCCGCAACAGTCTGTCAAATTTTGAAAACATACGCATTCACCATGCATTCAAAACCATCAAACAATTGCAAGAGGCGTTGGCGCACCGCTATCAGGCCAACCGTTTGACCTAATAGGCCAGGCGTGCGTAGAAGGTCTTTTTCGATGCCTCGCGCGCCTCTCGGAGCGTCGTTATGCCCTGCTCTTCGAGCAGCGGCAGTAGCTTTAAAAAAATCGCACCAGTCACCAATGCATCGCTCAATGCGTGGTGGCGATCCGTTGCATCAACGCCCAGCTTCTCAGCCAGCGCATGCAGACCGTGCGTGGGTTGCTCTGGCAGGACGACTGCGGCCAATAACAAGGTATCCAGCACGGGCTGATCGAAACGAATGCCGGTTTGCGACTCCTTCAGTTCGAGAAAACGCATGTCAAACGCCGCGTTGTGCGCGACCAAGACCGAGTCCGCTGCGAAAGCTTTGAAGGCTGCAAGCGCCACATCAATGCGAGGGGCACCGCGCACATCCTGCGGCGTGATGCCATGGATCGCAATGCCGGCCTTTGGGATCGATCGGTTCGGATCAACCAATTGATCCATCACCTCTGAGGTTCTCAACTTGTTACCCACGATCCGTACCGCCCCGATTTGAATAATCTCATCACCTTGGGACGGATTAAGGCCAGTCGTCTCGGTGTCGAAAACCGTGTATGTCAACGCTGTCAACGGACGATCGGCAAGCGCGCCTGCACTGGGCGTCGTCTTAAACAAGTCGAAATCAAAAAATTCGGGACGCGGCCCAGCAATCGGCTTCGACGCGTTGGGCACCGTCGTTAAGGGGAGCAACCACCGGAAGAACGATTCATGACGAACACGTGCGCGCTCGAACCAAAGTTGCGCACTGTGTCGGGACACCACATCGCGAACAGACATCGCCACATGACCGGCTTGAACAACCATGGGATCCAGCTCCCAACTCATTGCGGTCTCCGTGCTCATGACATGCCCACTCCAGACCAAGTCAAGCTGCGCTCGGCCCTCGTGGGCCGCCACGCGCAACGTGAGGTAGCGGACGTTGAAACCATCCACGAGGCACGCGGACAGGTGAGCGAGCGCTTGTGTCAGCGTATAGCTGTCAACCTGCAAGACCAAGTCCTCTGGCACCGGATCCACCATCACCTTGACATCCAGCCACGATTCAATGTGACGGGCGGCGACCGTCAGGAAATCAATGGCGGTCATCTGCTGCAGTGGCCAGGGCTGTATCAAATCCGCGACGGCCCGATCACCGGCCGCGCGCAGTTGCTCGCTGAACCGAACAACGTCATCGTGAATTTGTGCCCGCCAAGGCTTCCGCTCCTCCTCGGTGATGTCTGGGCGCTGCAACGCATCGATCGCTGACTTAATGCTGCTCAGCCGTGCGCGAGAAAAGTCGGTCAACTCATACAACCAGGCCTCGCGCTGGCTTTGCAGCGCGTATTCCGCCGACACATCATTCATCATCAGCACATAACCAGTCACCCGCTGCGCGACGGTGGCATCAATGATCGGCGCCATGTGCACCCGCATCATCGCGCCCGCCGCTGTCAGCCACGCAAATTCGGTGGTCGGCTGCGAGACCGCACGGGCCACCTGCGCGGCCAATACGCCTTGCGCATGCGCCAACAAGTCGGCGTCCAGCCATTGCGACATCGGACGTCCAATACGCAGTGGAAAACCGCTTGGCTCGAGCAGTTCGCCTGCGTGGGCATTGAACAGAAGGATCTGCCCATCCGCGTTACACACGACGATGCTTTGCTTCAATTCAGCCATCAGGGTGGCCAATTGATTCCTCTCCGCCGCCAACTGGGCGGTCGACGAATCAATGACGCTTTGAACCTGATGACGCAACTGATCACGCTCTTCGAGCAGCGCGTTTGCTGCTCTGGCAAGCGATTGCTGTGAGCGCCCACCCTCGACCGGGAGTGTCACCAGACGCTCAGCCCGAACGGCCATCGCCAGCTGTTCCACGAGCCGCGACATTGCCGTAAAGTAGCGCGCCCGCACCTGTCTGACCGCAAACAGAACGCCAATAAAGCCAATAAAAACGCACCCACCCACCACAGGCGCGTGGGTCGTGAACGCCTGCTTCAGGAGGGCTGTTAACGGCTCAGAGATTGTCGCTGGCAGGGCTGCCCGTATGAGCCACCCACTGGCAACAACCCACCCGAGAACCAGCAGGGTGACCAGAAGGGCGACGAGCCAGACGGCCCGGTCAAACCCTCTCGTGCCTGCGGGTTGCGCCATGCGAGGCTCTTTGGCTCAACGCGTCGCCAAACGCTTCCACGTCTGAACAACGGTATCGGGGTTTAAAGAGATCGAATGGATCCCCTCTGCGACGAGCCATTCAGCAAAATCAGCGTGATCGCTTGGGCCTTGTCCGCAGATACCGACGTACTTGCCCTGCTTCCTACACGCCTCAATAGCGCGCTTTAAAAGTGCTTTGACGGCGGGATCTCGCTCATCAAAATCGGCGGCCAAAAGCTCAAGACCCGAGTCACGATCGAGACCGAGGGTCAGCTGAGTCAAGTCATTCGAACCGATCGAGAAGCCGTCGAAGTAGGCCAAGAAATCGTCCGCCAGGATCGCGTTACTGGGAACCTCGCACATCATGATGACCTTGAGGTCGTTCTCACCACGCTTCAAACCTTTGGCTGCCAGCAACTCGGTGACTGCTTTGGCCTGCCCCAACGTTCGAACAAAGGGCACCATCACCTGCACGTTGGTGAGGCCCATTTCATCACGCACGCGCTTCAAAGCCTCGCACTCCATGGCAAACGCCTCGCCAAAATCCTCGCTGATATAACGCGATGCACCACGGAAGCCCAGCATCGGATTCTCTTCATCCGGCTCATAGCGCGAGCCACCGATCAGCTTGCGATACTCGTTTGACTTGAAGTCCGACAAACGAACAATCACAGGCTTGGGCCAATACGCTGCGGCAATGGTGGCAACGCCCTCCGCTACTTTGTCAACGTAGAAGGCGCGCGGCGAGGCATGACCCCGCGCGACCGATTCGACGGCCTTCTTCAAGTCGGCGTCGATGTGCGGGTAATCCAAAATGGCCTTGGGATGCACGCCAATGTTGTTGTTGATGATGAATTCCAAACGCGCCAAACCCACGCCCGCGTTCGGCAGTTGACAGAAATCGAAGGCGAGTTGTGGATTACCGACGTTCATCATGATTTTGACGTCCAGCTCAGGCATCTCGCCGCGCTGCACCTCAGAGACATCGGTCTCAAGCAAACCCTCATAAATATTACCGGTGTCGCCCTCGGCGCAGCTGACCGTCACCAAGGCACCGTCGACTAAACGCTCCGTCGCATCACCGCAACCGACGACGGCTGGAATACCGAGCTCACGGGCGATGATCGCTGCATGGCACGTGCGTCCGCCACGGTTGGTCACGATTGCGCTCGCACGCTTCATGACGGGTTCCCAATTGGGGTCGGTCATGTCGGTCACCAAAATGTCACCAGGCTGGACCTTGTCCATGTCGGCAATGTCGTCAACCAGGCGGACGGGACCCGCGCCAATTTTCTGACCAATTGCCCGGCCTGTCGCCAACAAAGGACTCTTACCTACCAACGTGTAGCGCTGCTCGACCTTGCCTTTGGCCTGGCTTTTCACAGTTTCAGGACGGGCTTGGAGGATGTAGATCTGACCGTCTGTGCCGTCCTTGCCCCATTCAATATCCATGGGTCGGCCATAGTGCGCCTCGATGATGGTCGCGTACTGGGCCAGCTGGGTGACCTCATCATCGGTCAGGCTGTACCGGTTGCGCAGCTCGCCGGGGACGTCCTCGGTCTTGACCAATTTGCCACTGGCGGCTTTTTCCTCGGGCGAGGCAAACACCATTTGGATCAACTTGGAACCCAGGTTTCGACGGATCACCGCCTTGTTACCCGCCTTAAGCATGGGTTTGTGCACGTAAAACTCGTCGGGGTTGACGGCGCCCTGCACCACGGTCTCCCCCAAGCCGTAACTGGATGTGATGAACACGACATCCTCAAAGCCAGACTCGGTGTCGATGGTGAACATCACACCAGCAGCGCCCAAGTCCGAGCGGACCATGCGCTGAACACCTGCGCTCAGCGCCACATCGGCGTGCGCAAAGCCCTTATGCACCCGGTAGCTGATCGCACGGTCGTTGTAGAGGGACGCAAACACCTCTTTCATCTTGTGCAAAACGTCATCAATGCCAACGACGTTCAAAAACGTCTCTTGTTGACCCGCGAAAGACGCGTCAGGCAAATCCTCGGCGGTCGCAGAGGAGCGCACCGCAAAGCTGGCCTGGGTGTTACCGGCTGTCAGCGTCTCGAATGCCGACCGGATACCCGCTTCTAAATCAGCTGGAAACGGCTGTGCCTCAACCATCGCGCGGATGTCAGCGCCCGCTTGCGCCAGCGCGCGCACGTCCTCAACATCCAGTGCATCGAGACGCTGATTGATGCGATCAACCAGACCGTCGTGGGCAAGAAACGCACGGAAGGCATGGGCTGTCGTCGCAAAACCTGTTGGCACCCGAACGCCGTTCGGCAATTGAGAAATCATCTCGCCGAGGCTGGCATTCTTGCCCCCAACGGCTTCTACATCACTGTTTCGTAGCTGCTCAAACGGCACGACCAAGGCGGTCGCACTGAACCTCTCTGATTGGTTAGATTCAGACATACACAAGACTCCACAAAGTTAAAAATGCGGTGTCGCAGTGACAGCTGCCAGCAGGGTTTGTTTGTTCTAGTTGTTACCATGCAGGGACTGCTTGCGGAATGTCCCGATTGTAGTAGCTGAAACCGACAGAAAACTTGCGAGTCACGGTCACTGCATCAGATGACTGGCCCAAGGAAAAAACATAACCTATTGATTCCAAATCATTTATGCCAAACAGAACAGTCTTTTTCGTCTCCGACGGCACGGGCATCACCGCCGAAACATTTGGTAATGCGATTTTGGCGCAGTTCAATATCAACGCGCGACGCGTTCGCCTCCCCTACATCGATACGGTCGATAAGGCCCATCAAATCGTCCGGCAAATCAACAACACCGCCGATGTTGAAGGGGTCAGGCCCATTGTGTTCTCGACACTGGTGAACACGGATGTCCTCACCGTCATCACGTCCAGTTGCAAAGGTAAGCTTCTCGACATGTTCGGCACTTTTGTCGAGCCACTTGAAGACGAGCTGGGTGTGAAGTCAAACCACCGTGTGGGTCGATTCTCAGATGTGACCCAATCGAAGGCCTATCACGATCGCATGGAGGCCATCAACTTCTCGTTGGCACACGACGATGGCCAAAGCAACCGTGATCTCGCGGGCTCAGACATTATCCTGATCGGTGTGAGCCGCAGCGGCAAGACACCAACCTCCCTCTACTTAGCGATGCAATACGGGCTAAAGGCATCCAACTACCCGCTGATACCTGAAGATTTTGAGCGCCGTGAACTCCCACCCGCTCTGATGCCCTTCAAAAAGAAAATTTTTGGCCTGACCATCCAGCCGGAGCGCCTCAGTGAAATTCGCAATGAGCGGCGCCCCAATTCGAAATATGCAAGCCTCGATAACTGCCGGTCAGAGGTTCATGAAGCCGAGTCAATGATGCGACGAGAAGGCATCCGCTGGCTCTCGACTACAACGAAATCAATCGAAGAAATCGCCACAACCATCCTCCAAGATATGGCGCTGGGCCAAGGGTTTTAAGCCCCACGCTCAGAGTCTTGCGCGCGCCGCTGGGCATCGCGCTCGGCGGCAATCTTGGCGGCCTTATCGGCCAACTCGCGCGCCTTCTTTTCTTCGATGGCACGCTCTTTTGCCAACTTGCGCTCGCTTTTAACGCCAAGGTGCGCATGCCGACTGATGGCATAGTTAAAAATCAGTTTGCACCAGATCGTGACACCCGCCATCGCGGTCCACTCATCTTTGGGCAGGGTTGCAGAGACGATACCGATGATGACACTCAGCGTCACCGTGGCGGCCACCAAATTCAGCGCGAGCGCAAACGGGGCGAATTTTGCGGGGTTCGGTGGCGATTCACCTCCCTTCAGCGCGACAGACGAGAAGTCACGCTTCACCGCAATACGCCACGCTTGTCGATACCAGACAAAGGTCATCGGAAAAAGGGCTAAAAAAAGAACCCACGTGAGAATCAAATCCACGTATACATGCATGGCCATAAGAAAAAAACTTTCAAGAAAAAAGCCCTGAAGCGTTCGCCGCAGGGCTTTTTATTTTAGATGCACCGGGGATTAACCCCGGCACAAATCACCGAGAGTGCTCAGTGGCCAGTTGCTGCGCCCGCACCTTTGGGGATACGGATCGACTCAACCAACTCAGAGATGTGAGCAGGTGGTGGTGCTGTGACCTTGCAGACCACATACGCAACCACGAAGTTCACAATCGCGCCGACGGTACCGATTGCGTTTGGCTCAATGCCGAACCAACCGTTCTTACCACCAACCAGCTCGACGAACTCGGTGCCCTTGATGAACATGATGCCAGTGTGCGCAAACACGTAGAACAAGGTGGCGCTGAGGCCGGCGATCATACCGGCGATGGCGCCGGCACTGTTCATGCGCTTAGAGAAGATACCCATCAGAATCGCGGGGAACAATGAGCTGGCAGCAATACCGAATGCCAACGCCACTGTACCGGCTGCGAAGCCTGGAGGGTTCAAGCCCAGATAGCCTGCCACGAAAACCGCGACACCCATTGAGACCTTACCCGCGAACAATTCGCTCTTCTCGCTGATTTCTGGGTTGAAAACACCCTTGATCAAGTCATGCGAAACAGCCGATGAGATCGCCATCAACAAACCAGCGGCCGTTGACAAAGCAGCAGCCAAACCACCGGCAGCAACCAACGCAATCACCCAGTTGGGTAACAAAGCGATTTCAGGGTTGGCCAACACGATGATGTCGGCGTTCACGCTGAGTTCGTTACCCTTCCAACCAGCCGCGTCAGATTTGGCTTTCACAGCCTCGTTCTTAGTGGCATCGTTGTAGTACTGGATACGACCGTCGCCGTTCTTGTCATCAAACTTCAGCAAGCCAGTGACTTCCCAACGCTTCATCCAATCGGGGCGCTCGTCGTACTTGATGCTGTTCTCGGCAGCGAACAAGTCGCCGCCACCCTTGACTGCGGTGTTAACCGTGGCGTGGAGGTTCAGCTTGGCCATCGCACCAACAGCAGGCGCTGTCGTGTACAGAATCGCAATAAAGACCAATGCCCAACCCGCAGAGGCACGTGCGTCAGACACCTTTGGAACGGTGAAGAAGCGAACGATCACGTGGGGCAAACCAGCCGTACCAATCATCAGCGACACGGTGTAAGAGAACATGTTCAACATGTCGCCGCGGCTACTGGTGGTGTACTGGGGGAAACCCAACTCCGTCACGACTTGGTCCAACTTGGCCAACAAAGCGCCGTCAGTGCCAGCAAAGTCGCTACCCAAACCCAGTTGTGGGAAGGGGTTACCCGTCAGGTTCAAAGAAATGAACACGGCAGGCACGGTGTAAGCCAGGATCAACACGATGTACTGGGCAACCTGGGTATAGGTAATACCCTTCATACCACCGAACACAGCGTAGGCAAACACGATCGCCATACCGATGTAGATACCCATTTCTTTCGTCACGCCCAAGAAGCGTGAGAACGCCACACCCACACCCGTCATCTGACCGATGATGTATGTGATAGACGCCACGAGCAAACAGACCACCGCAATGGTGCGGGCACCCTTGCTGTAGAACCGGTCGCCGATGAACTCAGGGACAGTGAACTTACCGAACTTACGCAGGTACGGCGCCAGCAACATGGCCAACAACACGTAACCACCGGTCCAGCCCATCAGGAACACGGCACCGCCGTAGCCCATGTTGGAGATCAAACCAGCCATAGAGATGAACGACGCTGCTGACATCCAGTCGGCCGCTGTGGCCATACCGTTCATCACAGGGTTCACACCACCGCCAGCAACATAGAACTCGCTGGTGCTACCCGCGCGAGCCCAGAACGCGATACCGAGGTAAAGCGCAAAGGATAGACCCACAATCAAGTAGGTAACTGTTTGTAATTCCATTATTGGACTCCTTAATCTTCGCTCACGCCGAAAGCGCGGTCAATTTCGCCCATCTTTTTGGTGTAGTACCAAATCAATGCCAAGAAGACCCAGATGGATCCCTGCTGAGCGAAAAAGAATCCCAGCGGGTAACCGCCGAGGTGAATGGTATTGAGTGCAGGTGCAAACAAAATACCGGCGCCATACGAAGCCAAGAACCAAACAACCAGGATCTTGCTCAGCAGGCTGAGCGTTGCCGCCCAGTAACCTTTGCTGTCATTCATGTTGGCCATCTCCTTTAGATGTGTTTTCAAATCGCAGCAGGGAATCCGCTGCACTTTGTCCGGAAATCCGCGCGAGAACCCCACACGAAACCCCCAGTGACACCGCACTGTCAGGCCCGACCCTTACGGCTAACTGATAAAAAGCCATTAAAACGCTAAAACTTAGGGTTTATCCTGATCATGGAAAACCCGAATAAGCCAGAACCCTTATGCCGAACCGAGGCCGCCGTGCTTACGCGATGTTCAACGCCGCGATACCAGCCTTGGCGATTTGTGCATCCTCATTGGACTTCACACCACTGACGCCAACCGCACCGATACAAACGCCGTCCTTCATGATCGGCACACCACCCTCCAACAAACCGGAAATAGCGGGTGCGCTGAGGAAAGAGGTACGCCCTTGATTGATGACGTCTTCATAGATCTTGCTCTCACGGCAACCCAAAGCGGACGTATTGGCCTTCGCCTGTGCAATGTGCGCTGACACGGCAGGTGTGCCATTCAAACGCTGGAACCCCAACAAATGCCCGCCGTCATCGACCACGGCGATGGCAACGTTCCAATTGTTAGCAACAGCTTCCGCCTCCGCTGCTTGGAGGATGGCCTTGACGTCTGCAGACTCGAGGTAGGACTTGGTTTTCATGGGGATCCTTTTTAGTAAAGAGATAAAGCGAAGCCGTAAGCATAACCATCTCTATCCCCACACCACGGGCCGATTCCCTCCATTTCGGTCACATTAACCCCACAGGGTGTGGCACCAATCGCCCCGATTTCGGAAATTGACACTTATTTAGTAGACTGTTACTGACACAAATTGTGTGTCGATGAAGTCGAAGGAGTATCGCTCTATGAACCAACCCCTCAACACTGCCGACACGTTTGGCGGCAGCATCTCCAGCGCACAGCGCAATAAGGTGCTACGCAACACCTATTGGTTACTCGCCATCAGCTTGTTACCAACCGTGGCGGGTGCGTGGCTGGGTGTAGCAACTGGTATCACCGCTGCTATGAGCGGCATGATGGGCCTGGTCTTGTTCTTAGGCGGTGCTTTCGGCTTCATTTACGCCATTAACAAAACCAAAAATTCAGCAGCTGGCGTTCCCGTTTTGCTGGGCTTCACCTTCTTCATGGGCCTCATGATTTCGCGCCTGATTGCGATGGTTTTGGGCTTCAGCAACGGTGCCGACTTGGTCATGATGGCCTTCGGTGGCACGGCCGCCGTATTCTTCGCCATGGCAAGCTTGGCAACCGTCGTGAAGCGTGACCTCAGCGGGCTCAACCAGTGGCTCACCATCGGTGTCATTTTGTTGTTGGTCGGCATGGTCATCAACATTTTTGTGGCCAGCTCAACCGGCATGGTGGTTCTGTCTATGCTTGCTGTCGCCATCTTCAGCGCATTCTTGTTGGTCGATATCAAGCGCATCATTGACGGCGGTGAAACCAACTACATCACAGCGACCCTGGCGATCTACTTGAGCCTCGTCAACATCTTCCAAAACCTGTTGGTTTTGCTCGGTGTGTTCGGTGGCGAAGACTAAGCACTGACGCGCTCAAACACCGCAATACTCTCAACGTGTGCCGTGTGTGGGAACATGTTCACCACACCGGCAGACGTCAAGCGGTAATGACCTCCAGCCGTTAGCAAGCCCGCATCACGGGCCAAGGTTGCTGGGTTACAACTCACATAGACAATTCTCACGGGCGGTTGCCACTGGCCGTCTGCGCTGTGTTGGGACTGCAATATCGCATCCACCAGCGCTGTCACAAGCGCCATCGCACCCTCTCGGGGCGGGTCAACCAACCACTTCTGTGCGGTGCCATCCGCAAGCAGGGTCGCCGCGTCCATTTCGAACAAATTGCGCGCAACAAACGTGGTCGGTGCGGCATTGGGTCGCGTGGTTTTGAAACGCTTGTAATTGTCTATCCCGCGTTGTACCAGGGTGTCTGCACCCTCGACGCCGACCACCTCACCCGCTTGCGTTGCCAGCGGTAAGGTGAAATTACCTAAACCACAAAACCAATCGAAGACGCGTTCGTGCCGCTCAACCTGCAACAGATTCAAAGCGCGGGTGACCAGGACATCGTTGATGTAGGGGTTGACCTGCGTAAAGTCAGCAGGCTTAAACGGCATCGTGACACCAAAGGTCGGGAGGGTGTACTCCAGATCGTGCGGCGCGCCGTCTAACCGCGCAATTGTGTCGGGGCCCTTGGGCTGCAGATACCAAATGATTTCAGGCTTGTTTTGCCCAGCGCTGAATTCCGTTGCAAATGCACGCAAGCGGTCTAAATCAGCCGCTGACAAGGGCTCGAGGTGACGTAACACCAAGCCGGTCTGTGTGGCCGTACAAGCGACCTCTAGCTGGGCGCAGGTGGCGCGCCCGTCCATGCCGTGGAACAACGTGCGCAAGTGCGGCAGCAAATCACTGACCGACTTTGGCAGGACGGCGCAGCTTTGCATATCCGCGACGTAACGGCTTTTGCGCTCATGAAACCCCACCAACACAGTGCCCTTCTTCGGCACGTAGCGCACCGACAACCGTGCCCGGAATCGATAGCCCCAGGTCGGCCCTTCAATGGGTCGCAGAACGAAGGTCGGACGCACTTTTCCCAAGTGCCACAAGTTGTCCTCCAACACGCGCTGTTTGATGGCGACCTGCGTAGCCGGTTGGAGGTGCTGCATCTTGCACCCGCCGCAGCTACCGGCATGCAATCCAAAGTGTGGACACTTAGGCTGTGCCACCCGCTGTGACGATGACTCATGAACGGCCTTCAGTGAGGCCATTTCCCAGTTACTTTTTTTGCGATGTACCTGCGCTGATACCCATTCACCGGGCAGCGCACCGTCTATGAAAACCACCTTACCATCATCGCGATGGGCGACGCCCTGCGCGTTGAGGTCCATCGAATGAACATACAGCCAGTCGTCAGGCCGACCGTTGCGTGGCGGTGGCGCGGGGCGCGTCGTGGCCGTGGAGGCGGATTGCTGTTCGCTGGCTTTTAAGTCAGGATCGTCGACTTGAATCGGTGCTGTGTTTGAGGGCATCCCTCTATTGTCGCAGGGACTGGCGAGGTCCCGTGAGAAGGCTTAGCGTTTTGGCAAAAAAGCGATTGGGTCGACGGGCTTACCCAAACGCCGCACCTCGAAGTGCAGCTTCACGCGATCAGCATCCGAGCTGCCCATCTGCGCAATCTTGTCGCCTTTTTTAACGACTTGATCCTCCCGCACGGCCAGGGATTGGTTGTGAGCATAGGCCGTTAGAAATGTGTCGTCGTGCTTGAGAATGACCAAGTTGCCATACCCGCGCAAGCCGGAACCTGCGTACACCACACGGCCGTCAGCTGCGGCGACAATCGGATCGCCCAACTGCCCGGCGATACCAATACCCTTGTTGGTCTTGTCGTCAAAAGTGGCAACAATATCGCCCTCAGCGGGCCAACGCAAGTTGAGCTGTGCGGCCAACTGTGCGGTCTCCGTGTCGACCGATTCGGCACTCACGGGCGCCTCCGGAGCGGCAGCAACTGGCGATGGCTTCTCAAGTGGCTTGATCGGTTGAGGGCGGCTGTCAGCGCCCTTGATCGGCTGCACGGTCACAGCCACCGGCTCTTCCGCAGCTTGCGGCGCTTTGGCCACAACCGGGTTGGGCTCAGCCGGCTTCGGGACGGCCGGTTTCACGGGCTGGCCAGATCGCGGAGGGGAAACGCGCAAGACCTGCCCGACCTCTAAATTGTTTGGGTTTGCCAGTTGATTCCAGTTGGCCAAATCACGCCAATCTTGGTTAAAGTTCGCGGCAATACGCGTTAAGGTATCGCCCGGCTGAACCCGGTATTCACCATCTGGCAATGGCGCCGCACTCGCACGCGGTAATGAGCGGGTCTCGACGGGCGCACGTCCTACACGCCCCTGCGCGCAGGCCACCAGTGCCGCCGACACAACCAACAACAAACCGCGCCGCCACCAAGCCTGCTTGATAAGACCCATCGCTGTCAGGTATTGATCCGTCATAACACTCCAAAGTAATTCATATTTAGGCTACGCCTGATTTTAAAGGCACAAACAAAACCGCCTCTAACTCGTGTTTTACATAACCGTCAGGGGTTCGATCAACCACAACCAAACGCTGCTGGCCGGGACCAATCTGACACGGCGCGACCAAGCGCCCCCCCATCGCCAGTTGATCCAACCAAGCCTGGGGAATCGCCTCACCGCCCGCCGCAGCCACGATACCGGCATACGGTGCACCGGCTGGGTATCCCAGATGACCGTCGGCCATGATGAGATGGATATTCGGGCGTTGAAAAGGACGCAAGTTGGCGCGTGCGCGGTCATGTAGCCCCTTCAGGCGCTCAATCGAGTACACCTCTTTTGCCAAGTATCCCATCACCGCAGCTTGATAACCGCAGCCGGTGCCAATCTCGAGCAAACGCCCCATCGGCAATTGCTGTCCAGCAACCAACAGGGCAAGCATGCGAGCCACCACGCTGGGTTTGGAAATCGTTTGCCCCAAGCCAATCGGCAAACTGGTGTCTTCGTAGGCTTGGTTGATGAGCGCCGAGTCAACAAACCGGTGTCGCTCGACGCGCAACATCGCATCTCGCACGGCTTCGGAATCCAATCCTTGCGCCATCAGGCGATCCACCATGTTGGCCCTTATGCGACTGGAATCAAGCCCGGCCCCCGTCGGCGCAACCCCACTGGGCGCATACAGTTTGGCCTGTGGTCGAGCCACGCTGACCTTATTTGCGGGCGCGCCAGCCGACGCTTTATAGGCGGTCGATAACCACTTTTTTTCCGGTGGTGGCGATTGGGCCATAGGGACTCAATTTCCCGTCTGCTGCACCCTCGCGCGCCACGCGTCCAGGTCGTTGTAGTGAGTCAAGTCAACATGCAAGGGCGTCACGGCGACGTTGCCTTGGCTGGTGGCATGGAAGTCGGTACCAGGCGCGGCATCACGCGCCTCACCCGCTTGGCCAATCCAATACATGGTCTCACCCCGCGGGCTGGGCTGCTGGATCACCGCCTGTGCGGCGTGCCGACGACCCAAACGGGTGACCTCGTAGTTGCCTATTTGATCAAAGGCACGATTCGGGATATTTACATTCAATAACCAGGGAAATTCGCAGGTCGCCGGCGTCGCGAGCGACGCCACCGGATCGCCTCCCAATGTTGCGAGCAATTGCGCAACCAACTCACCCGCCTTTTCGGCAGCGGCATCTAGGTGCGCCCACCCTTTTTCGACCTGTGAAAACGCGACTGCAGGAATACCGAACAGATAACCCTCCATGGCGGCGCCCACGGTGCCCGAGTAAATCGTGTCGTCCCCCATATTGGCGCCATTGTTGATGCCGGACACCACCAAATCCGGCCGCCAATCCAAATACCCCGTGAGCGCAATGTGCACGCAATCGGCGGGCGTGCCGTTCACATAATGAAAGCCATTACTGCCCTCGTGCACGTATAGAGGGGCATTAAGCGTCAGTGAGTTCGACTTCGCGCTGTTGTTGTGCTCAGGCGCGATGACCACCACGTGGGCGTGCGGCTTGATCGCCTCGTAGAGCGCCTTCAAGCCAGGGGCAAGGTAACCGTCGTCGTTGCTGAGTAAGATGTTCATGCGGAAATTGTAGGGGCAGAAAGCCGCACGTGACAGGTCATGCAGAAAAGCATGCTTATTATTGTCGTTGAGTCTTTTTAACGTTTTTATCGGGAGCCCATTTATGTTTGCGTGGCAATGCACCGACCCCACAGGTGTCGAAAATTTATCGTGGACCGAGCTGTCCACGCCGCAGCCTGCTGCAGACGAGGTCTTGATTGAAATCAAAGCGGCCAGCTTGAACTTTCCGGATCTGCTGATCGTTCAGAACAAATATCAATTCAAGCCAACACCCCCCTTTGTGCCAGGCGCCGAATTTGCGGGTGTCGTGACCGCTTGCGGCAGCGAGGTCAGCACGCTAAAGGTTGGTGACCATGTCGCTGCATTACCCAGCGTCGGCGCATTTGCAACCCATGCCTGCATCAAGGCGGCTTTGTGTATTCCCCTGCCGGTCAATTTTCCATTGCCGGAGGCGGCGGCCTTCATCATGGCCTATGCCACCTCTCACCATGCACTGATCGATCGCGCGCAGCTTTTGGCGGGCGAAACGGTGCTTATCTTGGGCGCTGCAGGCGGCGTCGGCAGCTCGGCAATCCAAATTGCCAAGGCGCTCGGTGCGCGCGTCGTTGCAGCGGCCTCCTCAGCGGAAAAATGTGCATTCTGTCGCGAGCTGGGAGCGGATGACACCATCGACTACAGCATCCACACACCTGACACGACACTGCGTGACGCGATCAAGTCAACGTGTGGCGCCGGTGGCCCTCATGTCATCTATGACCCTGTCGGCGGCGCGTTTGCAGAGCCTGCGTTTCGCTCCATTGCATGGCGCGGACGTTACTTGGTCGTTGGCTTCGCAAGCGGTGAAATCCCCAAGCTCCCCTTCAATTTGGCCCTGCTCAAAGGCGCGTCATTGGTGGGTGTCTTTTGGGGCGATTTTGCCAAACGCGAAGCGGCTGCCAATGAGGCCATGATGGCCGAGTTACTGCGCTGGATTCAGGCAGGAACCATCAAACCACCAGTGCAACAATCATTCACGATGACCGACTTACCGAAAGCCTTTGACGTCATGGCACGCAGAGCGATCAATGGCAAGCTGGTACTGACCAATCCGTGACTATTCTGACGCCGGGCAACCATTGAAAAAGCCCTTGGTCGGCAACGACCAAGGGCTTTTGTACAGTGGGGTGACTGACGGGGCTCGAACCCGCGACAACCAGAATCACAATCTGGGACTCTACCAACTGAGCTACAGCCACCGCAGACCAAAATTATAGCATTTCAAATGCCCTGAATCATCCCGCCACGTTAGCAGTTGCCGATGGCTTAGGCACCAATATCTTGGCATTGAAGCGTGCTTTCAGACTTGCCAGATACGCGTTCAATTCAGCGCTTGACCATGCTTGTGTGAATTGCTGCACTTCTTGTGCAGCCTGGGTCGCCTCCGGCGCTGGGCGCTTCTCCACTGCAGTCACTTTAATCACAGCGAATCCCTGAAGGCCTTGATCAACAGTGGTCCACGCGGGTAATTGCTTGGCATCAACCCGCAGCGCCGAAGCAATCAAGTTGGGCGATAGCTCGCCTGCTTGGTCACGTGAAACGCTGACCGACTGACCCAGCTTCACATTGGCAACGGGCGCGGTGCTGCCATCCCGCCACTTTGTGAGAGCATCCTGGCCCGTGCTGACCGCCAGCGCTGCAGCCTTTTGGGCGGTCAACAGTGCCTGAACGCGCGTTTTCACCTCTGCGAGGTCACGCGTGCGTGCTGGTTGGTGCGCAGTCACCCGCGCGGCAACCAAACGCGAGCTACCGATATCGATAGCCGCTGTATTGAGCTTCTTTTGGATCGCGTCGTTGGCGAATACGGCTTCACGCAACTTGGCGTTCCCCCAAATCGCATTATCTGCAGCGTTTGATGGCCCTTGGCGGCTCACGGCCTTCGCGGTTTGGATGGTCAAACCCAAACGCTTGGCTGCAGGCTCTAAGCTGTCGGCCTGTTCGTAGACCACGTTTGAGAATGACTCCGCCACCTCCGCAAACTTACGAGCAGCCTGCGAACCACGCAAGTCATCGAGAATCGATGCGCGCATCGCCTCGTAGGGCTTGATCTCTGCTGACTTCACGTCAGTGAGCTGAATGATGTGTAAACCAAAATCCGTGCGCACGATGTCAGAGATCTCGCCCTTCTTCATTGCAAATACGGCATCGTTAAAAGCCTGCACCATCGCGCCCGGCCCGAAGAAGCCCAAGTCGCCGCCATTTTGAGCAGAACCGGGGTCTTGTGAGTTTTCCTTTGCCAATTGCGCGAACTGCGTTGGATCTGCTTTCACCCGAGCGAGCAACTCCTTGGCTTTTTCCTCCGCCGCTTTCACAGCGTCGGCAGACGCACCTGCATCAAGGGTCAGCAGAATATGGCTGGCTCGGCGCTCTTCTGGACCTGAAAGTCGAGATTTGTTTTGTTCGTAATAGGCCTTTAAATCCGCCTCATTGATTTCGATAGCCTTGGCGATATCAGCCTGATCCAGCACCAAGTAGGCTACATCGACCGTTTCAGGCGCCAAAAAATTAGCCTTGTTGTCGTCGTAGAAAGTCTGAACATCAGCGTCGGTTACTTTCACACTTTCGGTGAATTGCCGGGCATCGAAAAGTGCCACCTGAATCTGACGGCGCTCGAAGTAGGCATCCAGAGTCGCTTTGGCTGCCGCACTTAGTGCCAAGCCCGTGGCTTGAACGCCCTGCGCCACTTGCGCTTGTGCCAAGCCGTAGGCCATTTGAGCGGCATAACTCTCGTCGGTCATGCCGCGAATAGCCAGCTCCTCGCGCACCTGCGCTACGTCAAGATTGCCGCTGGCATCGCGGCGAGCGTTAAGCCAAGGATCGTCACGCAACGCCCGCTGAACTGCACTGTCGCCTGCAACCACGCGGAGCTTACGTACCGACGCGGCCACCAACTCGTCCTGCAACAGGCGCTCTAAAGTGGCATAGCGTGCCTCCGGCGTGTCCAATAATTTGACATCCAGCTGCGGCATCGATTCGCGCAGGTTTTGAATTTCTGCCTCATGCGCTTGATCCCACTGCGCCTGTGTGATGACAGCACCATCTAACTCCGCCACAGTGGGGCTCTTGTCATTGAACGAGCTGTAACCGCTGACCCCTACGAATACGAACGCAATGACCAGCAGGCCGAGCAAAAATATCATCACGATTTTGCTTTGACGGATTGTTTCAAACATGCCGGAAATTCCTCAAGACGGGGTCACGAAAACGAGACTAACAGTTAACCAAAACACACGATATTAACGCGCAATGAAAAAGGCGAACAATGTTCGCCTTTGAAGGGGTGGTGGGTGCTGACGGTCTCGAACCGCCGACCTACGCCGTGTAAAGGCGCCGCTCTACCAACTGAGCTAAGCACCCCACCGCTTGGAAGCTACTGATTAACGACCGTTAATCGCGTCTTTCAAGCCTTTACCTGGACGGAACTTAGGCACTTTAGCGGCCTTGATCTTAATTGTATCGCCAGTGCGTGGGTTGCGACCGGTGCGAGCTGCGCGCTTGCCAACCGCAAAAGTTCCGAAACCGACCAAAGAGACGGTACCGCCCTTTTTCAGGGTTTTGCGAACCGCATCAATCATTGCTTCCAATGAGCGTGCTGCAGACGCTTTTGATGTGTCGGTTGTCTTTGCGATGTGTTCGATCAATTCTGTTTTATTCACGCTAACTCCTTAGATTAAAGATGACCTACGGTACGCAGGATTGTATCCACGTTATTTGGTGCAACCGAAACTTAGAAAAAACTTTTTAAATTTCAGTGCGGCTTCGATTAAACCGAAGTGCGCCAGCGGCGTCAACCGGCGAAACATCGGTAAAACCCTTATTTGACGCCACTTTCAGACAAAAAGTTACGGTGCGAGTAGCTTTGCAATCGCTTCACCGACAGCCTGAGTAGAGGCTGTACCGCCCAAGTCACGCGTTCGCGGCGCATCCGTACCCGGCTGTAACGACGCTGTAACTGCTTCCAAAATTGCGTCGTGCGCATCGCGATATCCCAAAAAGTCCAGCATCATGGCGCCCGCCCAAATTTGCCCGATTGGATTCGCTATATTTTGTCCGGCGATATCGGGGGCAGAGCCATGAACAGGCTCGAACAGGGAGGGGAATTTCCGCTCAGGATTCAGGTTGCCGCTGGGCGCCAAACCAATCGTGCCCGTACAAGCTGGCCCCAGATCGCTCAGGATGTCACCAAACAGGTTACTCGCCACCACCACGTCGAACCGGTCGGGTCGCTGCACGAAGTGCGCACACAAAATATCAATGTGGAACTGGTCTGTTCTGATATCGGGGAACTCAGCTGCCATCGCCGCGAATCGCTCGTCCCAATAGGGCATGGTGATGGCAATGCCATTGGACTTGGTGGCACTCGTGAGGTGCTTGGCGCCCCGCTTCTGGGCCAACTCAAAGGCAAAACGCAACACACGGTCGACGCCATAGCGTGACATGACCGTCTCTTGCATGACAATTTCACGCGGCGTTCCAGCGTACATGCGGCCACCAATGGACGAGTACTCGCCCTCAGTGTTCTCTCGCACGATCATCATGTCGATCTCACCAGGCTCGCGGGGGCTGCCATCCGGCCGCACCACGGGTGCAATCACGCCTGGCAATAATTTGGCGGGGCGCAAGTTGATGTACTGGTCAAACTCGCGCCGGAACTGCAGCAAGGAACCCCATAGCGATACGTGGTCAGGGATCTTTTCCGGCCAGCCCACGGCGCCAAAGAAGATGGCATCAACATCGGCCAACTGGGCTTTCCAGTCATCGGGCAACATCTTGCCGTGGCGCTCGTAGTAGGGCCAGCTGGCCCAATCAAAGTGCTTGTAGACGAGATCAATCCCAAAGCGCTCAGCAGCGACGTTCAAAACGCGCAGGCCTTCGGGCATCACCTCTGTGCCAATACCGTCTCCGGCGATTACTGCGATGGTGTGTTGTGTCATAAGTCGTCCGTGTCGATAAATTTTTTAAATGCTTCAGTTTATACCCTGATTAACTAACTGCGCGGCCTCACCAAGGCGACACCCAGCACCGTGATGGCCATACCCAACAACGTGAGCGGGGTCAGCGGCTCGTCAAATAAGAACCACGCAATTACAGCCGTGCAAGGCGGAACCAAATACATGAGACTGCTCACAGCCGCAGCCGCACCGCGCTGAATGAGCAAATACAACAGGGAACTGGCACCCAAACTCAGCGCCAATACAGACCAAGCCATCGCGATCATGACATCTGGCACCCACTGCACGGGTTGATTCTCAATGAGGGCCAGGGGTAACGTAAGCGCCAATGCGGCACTCATTTGAATCACACTTGCAGCGCGCACATCGCATGGTTGCACAAAACGCTTCTGATAAAGCGTACCCGCGGTGATGCTTAGCAGCGCCGTGACGGCCAACGTAATGGTGAGCGGGGTGACCTCCCCCGCATGGTCGAGCTTGTGAAACACCACAAAGAACAAGCCCAACAAACCCAGGGCCAAACCGAACCACTGCCGGGGTGTGACACGGCTGCCCACATAGGACAACCAGATGCCCGTCAGCACCGGCTGCAAACCAACAATCAGTGCAGCGAGCCCCGCACCCATACCCACCTTGACAGCAGCCCACACGCCGCCGAGGTAGCCCGCGTGCATCAATAGACCAGTCACTGCGAGGTGCGCCCACGCCCGTCGAGACCGCGGAAACGCCACACCCGAGAGCTTGACCCAAATCAGGAAACAGGCCACTGACAAGCAGTACCGCCAGGTCAGGAAGGCCATCGGCCCTGCATGCGGCATGCCCAAGCGCGCAACGATAAAACCAGTGCTCCAGATGAGTACAAAGACAACGGGCATGGCGGCTATCAGCCGCTGATCGGTTTGCGACATACCGACCAATCAGCGTTCGAGTCCGTCGCGAATCGCGGGCAGTGCTTTTTGCAAGTAGTACACCATGGACCAAACCGTCAGAAGCGCGGCAACCCAAATCAACACATCGCCGACAAGACGCGTATCCAGGAGACCAAACAAAATGCCGTCGAATAGCAAGAACGGGATCGCAACCATTTGGACGGTTGTCTTGAGCTTGCCCAGCATGTGAACCGCGACGTTCTTGTTGGCCCCGATCATGGCCATCCACTCGCGCAATGCCGAAATCGCAATTTCACGGCCAATGATGACAAGCGCTACCACTACGTGAGCGCGATCGAGGTGCACCAAGATGATCAAACTTGCACACACCAAAAATTTGTCGGCGACAGGGTCGAGAAACGCGCCGAAAGCAGAGGTTTGGTTGAGCTTACGTGCCAAGTAACCATCGGCCCAGTCAGTCAGCGCGAAGGCCACAAACATCAACGCAGCGATGGTATTTTGCGCAACTTCAGACAGTTCAGGAATGAAAAAAACGCCCACCAACAAAGGGATTGCGACAATGCGCGCCCAGGTCATGAGCATGGGGATGGTGGTGTACATAAAGTGTCTGTGTATTAACGAAGTGCGTTGTAGATTGTCGTCGCCATTTCGACGGAAACACCGTCGACACTTGCCAAATCTTCAATACTGGCGGAAGCCACCCCTCTGACACCACCAAAGCGTTGCAACAAAGCCGCGCGTCGCTTGGGGCCAACACCGGGAATGGTCTCCAATTGGCTGCCGCCGGTACGCACCTTGGCTCGCGCTGCGCGCATGCCGGTGATTGCAAATCGGTGGGCCTCATCGCGAATCTGGGCGACCAGCATCAGGGCAGCCGAATCGTGGCCCAAATAGGCCTTGGGTCGTCCGTCTGCAAACACCAATTCCTCTAGACCGACTTTACGACCCTCACCTTTCTCGACCCCTACAAGCCGAGAAACATCGAATGACAGGGACTCGAAAACGGCCTTCGCCGTACTGATTTGCCCCTTACCGCCATCAATCAAAACCACATCAGGCATCTGTAACTTGCTGTCGGAATCGGCCTCGACGATTTTGCTGTAGCGCCGAGTCAACACCTGTCGCATAGCTGCGTAGTCATCGCCGCCTGTGATCCCTTCGATGTTGTACCGACGGTACTCGCTGGACTGCATTTTGTGATGGTGAAACACCACGCATGATGCCTGCGTCGCCTCCCCCGCGGTATGTGAGATATCAAAGCACTCGACCCGAAAACTCGCCAAGTCATCTGGTGCGAGATCAAGCGCGTCAACCAACGCGCGGGTGCGGGCCTGTTGCGAACCCTCCTCAGATAACAAGCGCGCCAGCGCAATCTCGGCATTTCTCTGGGCCATCTCGAGCCAAATTTTTCGCTCCGACTTGGGTTGATACACCCAATGCAGTTTGAAACCGACATGCGCCGAGAGACCATCGGTCAGGGCTTTGGGCAGGCTCGGGCTGCAAACGACCACGCGAGGCGCCGGCGCTTCAATGTAGTGTTGCGCCACAAACGCCGCCAACACACGCTCCTCAACAGACACCGCAACGTCGCCGTCGCTTGCGTCACCCATCGCCACGGCGTCGTCCACGTGCGATGGGAAGTAGGCGCGGTCACCTAAATGTCGTCCACCGCGGATCATGGCCAAGTTCACGCAGGCGCGTCCGCCCTGCACCTTCACAGCGAGGACATCGACATCCGTCTCGTCAACCGACTCAATGGACTGCTGGTGCAACACCTTCGACAGGGCAGATATTTGGTTCCGCACCTGTGCCGCCTCCTCAAAAGCCAAGGCATCGGCATGCGCCAGCATCTGCTTTTCCATGGATTTGAGTAACTGCTGTGTTTCACCGCGCAAAAACGCTTGCGCCTTTTCAACGTCAGCGCGGTAAGCGTCTTGACTGATGTGACCGACACACGGCGCAGTGCAACGCTTGATCTGATAAAGCAAACACGGCCGCGACCGGTTGTTATAGACCGAGTCCTCACAGGTCCGCAGCCGGAATACCTTTTGCATCAGTTGGATGGTCTCTTTGACCGCCCAAGCGCTGGGGTATGGGCCAAAATAATCGTGTCGTCGGTCAACCGCACCCCGGTAATAAACCATGCGTGGATAGGGCTGACGGCTGAGCTTCAAGTAAGGGTAACTTTTATCGTCCCGAAACAGGATGTTGTATCGGGGGTTCTGGGTTTTGATGAGGTTATTTTCGAGGAGCAGTGCCTCGGCCTCTGATCGAACCACTGTCGTCTGCAGGCGAACAATCTTGCTGACCATGTGGCCAATCCGCGTCCCACCGTGCTGCTTTTGGAAATAGTTGCTGACCCGCTTTTTGAGGTTCTTGGCCTTACCGACATAAAGCAACTGATCTTGCGCGTCAAAGTAGCGATAGACGCCTGGCAGTGCCGGCAGCGCCGCGACCTGCGCCAGCAATTCAGCACTGTGCGCCGGCGTTTCGGCGTCGCTTTGAAGTGGTTGATCTGAGGCGGGGTCAGACGGAACGGTTGGATCGGTCACAAATGGTCTCAAAATACAGGCATTGAACCGTCATATTCTCCTGCACTTTCTCCACAAATTCAGCCCATGCCCACAACCACCCCGCACCCATCAATGGCGGCGCCCCAATCGCGGCGATGGGACATCTACTGCTGGGTGATCGACAACTACGGCGATGTTGGCGTTTGCTGGCGCTTGGCGAGGGCCTTGGTGGCGCGAGGGCATGTGGTTCGCCTGTTCATCAACGACCCAGACCCCCTTCAATGGATGGCAACCACCCAAGAGCGCGCAGCCATTGCCACTCACGCTTGGCCAACGGACGGACCGCACGCCGCTGCCATAGACTGTGGCGATGTCGTGATTGAGGCATTTGGTTGCCAACTTCCTCGCGTGACTGAAGCGGCTATAGCCGCATCAGCCCAAACGGTCTGGATCAACCTTGAATACCTCAGCGCGGAGTCCTATGCGGCGGCAAACCACGGCCTCGCGTCCCCCGTCATGGCTGGACCTGCAAAAGGCTGTACCAAATGGTTTTTTTACCCAGGGTTCACACCAGAATCGGGTGGGCTGCTGGGCCCGACCACCGACGAGATCGCGCCGTGGCCCGAGTCACCGGACGACCGGCTGCGGGTGGGTGTGTTCAGCTACGAATGCCCCGCTCTCGCGAACTTACACGCGCTAGCAAACAGTGCCCGGCTCCACCTCTATGCCGCTGCGGGGCGCAGTGGCGAAGCCTTGAAAGCGCAGTTTGGGCCCAGCCCCGCGCGCACCGATTTGGCGCCGATGTCACAACAGGCATTCGACCGTTTTCTCAGCGCTATGGACCTAAACATTGTGCGTGGCGAGGACTCGCTGGTTCGCGCGCTTTGGGCTGGACACCCCTTTATTTGGCACATCTACCCCCAAACGGATGGCGTTCATTTTGAGAAATTGGCGGCCTTCCTGGATTGGTTGCAACCCCCTACCCCCGTCCGTGAGTTACATGCGGTGTGGAACGACCCGGTACGGGCGGATGAATTGCCCGATCGCTGGAACGCTGCGACCGCCGCTCCCTGCTGGCAAGCGTGGTGCGAGAGGGTGTCGCACGCGCGCGCCCGCCTTTGTGCACAACCAACATTGATTGAGCGGCTGGAAGCTTTCGTTGCCCTTAAATCCTGAAAATAGCGCTCAAAAGGCTAAAATACGTGGTTTTCGACACCACCCTCTGCGACCAAGCCAGAGACAACCCGCTAAATTGTTATGAAAATCGCTCAAGAAATTCGCGCCGGTAACGTGATCATGCACGGCAAAGACCCCATGGTCGTCCTGAAAACCGAATACAGCCGCGGCGGTCGTAACTCCGCAACTGTTCGCATGAAGCTCAAGTCCCTGCTGGGCAACATGGGCACTGAAGTCGTCTTCAAAGCCGACGACAAAATGGACAACATCGTGCTCGACAAAAAAGAGTGCACCTACTCCTACTTCGCTGACCCCATGTACATCTTCATGGACGAGGACTACAACCAGTACGAAGTCGAAGCAGAAAACATGGGCGACGCCCTCAACTACCTCGAAGACGGCATGACTGGCGAAGTCGTGTTTTACGAAGGTAAGGCCATTTCAATTGAGCTCCCAACCTCTGTCGAGCGAGAAATCACATGGACTGAGCCCGCTGTCAAGGGCGACACCTCAGGCAAGGTCTTGAAGCCTGCCAAGATTGCAACTGGCTTCGAAGTAGCGATTCCCTTGTTTGTTGATCAGGGTGACCGCATCGAAATCGATACCCGCACGGGTGAATATCGCCGCCGCGTCTAACGCCAGCGGATACCAACAAAACAAAGAGGCCTGAGGGCCTCTTTTTTTATGTTCCCGCAAAATGCCGTCAAAATAGTCTGCATGAAATCACTCAACGATCTGAAATCAACCGCGCTCATGGATGCTTGGGCTGATCTACAGTCCATCGCGCGCGCGGCTGGCGACTTGGAGCCCGACTCCAATCGAATCGCATTCGCCGACCCCGAATTCTTGCTCCGGCGAGAGGTGCGTGGCATCCGATTTCAACTGGAGCTTTTAAAACCAGATTTGGCTTTTCAGGCGCATCACATTGAAAACACGATTGTTGTGTTTGGCAGTGCGCGCTTCAAAGCAGCCGATGTCGCAGCCGCAGATTTGGCTGCCCTCAAAGACAGCGGCGACGCGCAAGCAATCAAAATTGCTGAACGTGATGTGCGCAATGCGGCCTATTACGAGGCCGCACGAGCCTTCGGCCATTTGGTAGCCACGTACAGCAATCGTCAACCGCCCGCGGATCAACTCTATATCTGTACCGGTGGCGGCCCGGGCGTGATGGAGGCAGCAAACCGAGGCGCCTCTGAAGCCGGTGCGCCCACCATCGGCCTGAACATCACCCTACCCCACGAGCAACACGTCAATCCGTACGTGACACCAGCGTTGCAATTCCAATTCCACTACTTTGCGCTGCGGAAAATGCACTTCATGATGCGTGCCAAAGCGATGATCGCATTTCCAGGCGGCTTTGGCACTTTGGATGAATTGTTCGAAGTCATTACCCTGGTTCAAACGAAAAAGGCCACCCCCGTGCCCATCATCCTGTTTGGGTCGGACTACTGGCAACGTGTCCTTAACCTCGATTGGTTGGTTGAGGAAGGCACGATCTCTCCGGAGGACCGCGCCCTACTGGTCGTTGTGGACGATGTCGCCGCCGCATGGCAGGCGATCGCTCACTTTTACCACCTCGCAGACTAACCCTTGATGGCGGTCACCTCGGCCTCAATCCGCATGCGCGGATCGAGTAGACCGGCGGAAATCACCATGCACGCCGGCCGGACCTCACCGAAATAGCGCTGCAGCACAGGCCAGCAGGCTTCAAACTCATTGGCATCGGGTAAGACGTAGGTTACCTTCACCACGTCAGCCATGGTGGCTCCGGCTTGCTTTAATGCCGCCTCGATATTCTTCAGGCACTGCTCTGCTTGCGACACCACGTCCTCGGCAATTGTCATGGTCTCATAATTGAAACCCGTCGTGCCAGACACAAAAACCCAATCGCCGTGCACCACCGCGCGCGAGTAACCGATCGATGCCTCGTAAGGCGAACCTGAACTAATCAATTGACGCTTTGTCATGGTATGAACTCCATAAAAAAACCGCTGTGCGAACACAGCGGTTGAGACTAAAAATTCGTTCTGTGCTGACCGTTTAATCAGAATGGGAAAATACGGAAGCAAATGATCGCCACCACCGTTGGCAGCAACGCACCCGCCAGCAGCCCCAGGGGGTTGATGGCACCCTCATCGAAGGTTCCCTTCAGGATGGACGCGCCAGCCGGGTTAGGTGCATTCGCAATGATGGTCAAACCACCGCCCGTAACGGCACCGGTCACCAGGGCGTACTTGAAGCCCTCGCTCAACCCCTCAACTTGTGAACCCAAGTAGGTCAAGGCGGCGTTATCGGTGATGGCCGTCAAGGCCGTCGCACCAAAGTAAATTTGGGTTTCATCCATGGCCATCAAAACCGGCTGCAACCACCAGGCTTGCATACCGCCCAGCACGACCAAACCACCCAAGAAAAACGCAACCAACAAGCCTTCGCGCAGAATCAAACGCTCCTGATGTTGGGGGTACGCGGTGGCAACACCCATGAACAGCAAAAAGATGGCGATGAAGGCCGCTGGGTGGTGAGCGAACACCACGATGCCCAGCAAGAACAACCCGTGCAACGCGATCATCGGCATGGGGACGCCCTTGTAAGGCGAATCGGCTGAATAGCTCATGGCCTTCAACTCTTTAGAGAACAACAGCGTCAGCACCGTGGCGTTGATGAATACAGCGATCGCAGCCTTCCAGCCAATGTGGGTCAGCATGAATGCCAGGTCATAGTTCCATTTCGCGGCCACCATCAAAACAGGCGGAGCGGCAAAGGGCGTTAAGGTGCCGCCGATTGAAATGTTCACGAACAGGACACCCAAGGTCCCGTATCGCAGGGTCTTGGAGGCGTTGGTGAAGATGCGGTCACGCATGAGTAATGCCGCCAACGTCATCGCGGCGGGCTCTGTAATGAACGAACCCAGCAAAGGCACGATAGCCAGCGCCGTGAAGAAGAATGCAATTGGTGCCGGCAGCGGAATCACGCGAACCAAAGCCTGCACAGCCGTTGAGGCCGCTTGTAACACCGGCTTACTGCCCGCGACCACCATGATGGCAAACACAAACATGGGCTCCGTGAAGTTGCGTCCATCCAGGTAACTCACCGCATCCGCCCGCGATGTCATGAACGCCATCACGACGATCATCACCATCGCCCAGAAGCCAAAAACAATTTCCACCTCAGCCAACAAGTGCCAGACGCCAGCGTGCGTGGGGCGGGTGTGTGCCAAGTGCTCAAAATATTTCGTTGAGAAGGTGTGAATCAATGCCAACGCAAAGATCACCGCGGCAACGAGTTGGATGCTGGTAGGTGACATAAAAAGTGATGCTCCGAACAGTGAGAGTCAGTTTTGGAAATCCAATTCAGCAGGCATTGTAGTAGGTAACGCTCATGGCGCCCCTTGGGGCCCTTGGGCGGGTGGCTCATCAGTGTCGGCAGCCGAGTTGCCGGCAAGCAGTGTATCTGCGCCGCTGTCGCTGAGGGCCTCGACCTGTCGGAGCGCTCGCCCCATCGCGCGGGTCCGCGTTTCCGCGCTATCGATGCTGTTAAGAACCGTTTGCGTCTGCGATTTGACTTTCGCCAGCACCGAACCAAACCGACCAAACTCGGTTTTCACGGCGCCCAAAACCTGCCAAACCTCACTCGAACGCTTTTCAAGTGCGAGCGTGCGGAAACCCATTTGTAGAGAGTTAAGCATGGCCATCAGTGTGGTGGGGCCCACCAACGTCACGCGGTGTTCGCGCTGCAAACCTTCCATGAGACCCGGCACCCGCAGCACCTCCGCATAAAGGCTCTCAGTCGGCAGGAACAGCATGGCAAAGTCCGTGGTGTGCGGTGGCGCCACATATTTTTCGTTGATGGACTTAGCCTCGGCCTTGATGCGCGCAGTCAGCTCTTTGGTCGCTTGCGCCACCGCCACCGGATTGGCCGCTTCCTGCGCCAACAGCAAGCGTTCGTAGTCTTCGGTTGGGAACTTGGCATCGATTGGGAGCCACACCGGGGCGCCATCATCGCCGCGTCCGGGCAAGCGAATGGCAAAGTCAACCTGGTTGCGCGATCCGGGCTTGGTCATGACCTGCTCCGCGTACTGATCGGGGGCCATGACCTGCTCCAGCAAACTTTTCAGCTGAGCCTCGCCAAACATGCCGCGATTCTTAACGTTCGACAACAGGTGCTTGAGGTCGCCAACGCCTTGCGCCAGGGTCTGCATTTCGCCCAGACCCTTGTGTACCTGCTCCAGGCGCTCTGCAACCTGCTTGAAGCTTTCCCCAAGGCGCTGTTCGAGCGTGGCTTGCAACTTTTCATCGACCACCGCACGCATCTCATCCAACTTGGTCGCGTTACTCGCTTGGAGCTGTGCAATTTGTTTATCCAACGTTTCGCGGACCTCTGCCATACGGCGCGCATTGCCCTCATTCATTTGGGTGAGGCGTTCGGTCAGCGTATCGCCCACGTGCACCTTCAGCGCACTCAACTGATTGGCAAACGCTTCGAGTTGCGCGTTTTGGGTTCTGACCGATTGCGCCACCTGCTCTGACAGACCCAGTTGGAATTGGGTCAAAGACTGCCCCAGTTCCTGCCGCCCGGCGCGTCCAGACTCGGTGAGCTCTTGGCGAATGCCACGCTCGATGGTCTCGAATGCACGCGTGGCATGATCGGATTGACCGCGCCAAACCAACCACACGAGTAACAACAGACAGCACAAGCTGACCAGTAACAAGGCGACCAACAAACTGGTGTTGTCCATTGTCAATCGATCCAATGGGTAAAGGACGACACCGGCTCACGGGGCGTGTAAAACCGATTCACCGTCTCCGACGCCTTGATATACCCCAGCGACATGCCACAGACCAGCATCTCAGTCTCACCCGCCCCGATCAGCGGCATGATGATTTTGGCGTAGCCATTCCACGCGGCTTGTGGGCAGGTGTGCAAGCCGTGCGCGCGAGCTGCCAGCATCAGATTCTGTAAAAACATGCCGTAATCCAGCAGCGAGCCTTGGCCCATCACACGCTCCACGGTAAACATCAAACCCACTGGTGCGTCGAAGAACCGGAAGTTGCGCTGGTGCTGCGCGTGCATCGCATCTTTGTCGCCCTTGCCAATACCCAGCAGGCCGTAAAGCCCCCAGCCATTGGCACGTCGACGGTCAATGAATGGACTCACCCATTCGCGTGGGTAGTAGTCATAGGGCTCTTTGTATCGCTCGGCCAGCGAAGGATCTGCACGTACAGCGTCATGCGCGGCACAAACCTCGTTGATCAACTGGATTCGCTTATCGCCTTGCAAGACATAGATCTTCCAAGGCTGTGTGTTGGTCCCCGAGGGCGCGCGTGCGGCCAAGGCGAAGATCGCCTCAAGGGTCTCGCGTGGCACCGGCGTCGGCTCAAAGGCCCGCATCGATACGCGCGTCTCGATAGCTTCAGGGACCGATCGCGCGGGTTGATTTGAGGGCACGGGGCCGGAAGTCTCGCTCATGTAATTCGCTCCAATAATTGCTTAAGGTGAGCCGGCAAAGGCGTCGGCCGGCGGGTTTTTGCATCGACGTAAACATGGGTGAACTGACCCAAGGCAGCCGAGCATTCGGCATCCTTAGCGAAAACGCCTAACTGGTAACGCACGCTTGAAGTGCCCATGTGAGTCACTTGAATCCCAATTTCAACGGGCTCTGGAAAAGCCAGCGAAGAGAAGTAATGACATTGGGTGTGCACGACCAGGCCGATGACTTGGCCGTCATGGATATTAAGCGCCTGATTCTCAATCAACCAGCGGTTAACAGCGGTGTCAAACCACGCGTAGTAGACGACGTTATTCACGTGCCCGTACACATCGTTGTCTTCCCAACGGGTTTGGATGGGGCAAAACACCTTGAACGTATCGCGGGAAACAGGGGTTTGTCGCTTGTCAGTCATCGCTTAATTATGCAAGTTAGTTGTGAACTTGCCAGTCAACCGCGAGCGCCTGCGCAATCTCAAAAGTCTGGAACTGCACACGGACGGTACTGGCAATCTCGTGACCATAGCCACCCGCCATGGCAAACGCGACCGGCAGCCCCTTTGTCTTTGCCCATTCAAACACGACGGTATCACGTGCCCGCATGCCCTCGTCAGTGACCTTTAGACGCCCCAGGCGATCGCCCTCATGGATATCGGCACCGGCCAAGTAAAGCACTAAATCCGGGGCAAAGCGCTGGGTCAATTGCCCTAAAGCCTCATCCAACGCAGCGAGATAGCCGGCATCATCTAGGCCATCGGGTAACGCTACATCGAGGTCGCCGGGTTCTTTCCGGAAGGGAAAGTTTTTATCGCCATGCAAGGAGAGCGTGAAGACCGTTGGGTCATTGCGAAAAACATGGGCGGTTCCGTTGCCCTGATGGACGTCGCAATCGATGATGGCGACCGCCATGGGACGGGCACGAGGTCCACGCTGCTGCAACCAATCAGACTGCAGCACCCGCGCGGTCACCGCCATGTCATTAAAGACGCAAAAACCGCCGCCTTTGTCAGCGTAAGCATGATGGGTACCCCCGGCGATATTTGCGGCAACCCCCTCAGTCATGGCCACCCGTGCAGCGGCGATACTGGCGCCCACTGAGTGGCGAGCCCGCAGATTCATTTGGGGTGACCATGGAAAACCAATCTCGCGCTGCATCGCCGCAGAAATGCCACCGCTGGCGATGTCCTCGATGTATGCGGGTGTGTGAACCATGGCCAACTGCCCGTCGGTGGCGGCCGGCGCCGCTTGCAACGTGACCCTTGGCAGAGCAGACGCGATAGCATCTCGCAAAAGTGCGTACTTTTGCATCGGAAACCGATGGCCTTCGGGCAGCTTGAGCACAAAATCTGTGGCGTAAAAGGCTTTCATCAGCTAGGAAAGGTGGTTTTTCTGACACCCAAAATAGACACATAACACGTTGAAATTAAACACTTTAACGTCAATTTCCGCACAAACTTTGTCGCTTTTTTGCTGCACAGCAACAAAAATGTTGCACCGCGTCATTTTTTCTCTATAATTCGAATCATGTTGCAGCGCAGCAAAGTAGGAATCTACAGGGTCAAGGCCTAGTAAAACCAAGTCGCCGCTCTCAACAACCTGTCACTAAGACCTTTTTGAACTTTACTGGAGTATGACTATGCTAACCGTTGAACAAATCACCGCCGCACAACAAGCCAACCTGAACACCATGTTCGGTTTGACCGCCAAGGCCTTCGAAGGCGTTGAGAAATTGATCGAATTGAACATCCAAGCCTCAAAAGCTGCAATGGCCGAGTCAGCCGACAAAGCCCACGCACTGTTGGCTGTTAAGGACGCCCAAGAACTGATCGCCATGCAAGCTGCAATGGTTCAGCCTTTGGCCGAGAAAGCCGCTGCTTACAGCCGTCACGTTTACGAGATTGCCTCTGGCACCGCTGCTGAATTCAACGCCGCTGCTGAGTCACAGTCTGCTGAAGCTCAGAAGAAATTCATGACTGTCGTCGACAACGCCGCCAAGAACGCACCTGCTGGTTCAGAGACCGCTGTTGCCGTCATGAAGTCTGCTGTTGCTGCTGCAAACAACGCTGTTGAGTCAGTCCAGAAGGCTGTCAAGCAAGCAACTGAGCTGGCTGAAAGCAACATGAACACCTTGGCAGCAACCGCTGTTTCAACTGCTAAAACAACTGCCAAGAAGCGTTAATTTTTTGATTATTGTCTCCTGAGATTTTTCGCTGACTAACGCGTCAACGAATCACTCTTTTAAGCCCAACGACTTCGGTTGTTGGGCTTTTTTTGTTTTTTGAGCAATCAACACCCGTAACCGCGGTAATTCACGTTGCATCGCAACCCGACCCGCCATGATGGCTTGCTTGCGTGAACTGAAGTCAGCGGACCCTACGCCCGCCAGCTGCGGTGTCACGACGACATCGGCCGCTTCCAACTCAAACACATTGAGCTGTTGCCCCATGATGGAGAAGGTCTGTAACACCAGGCCGGTGGTGTCCTTCGCCGGCGTTGCTGACGGTGGGCTGGAAATATTCACCGCAATCACCACTTCGCCCCCCATATCGCGTGCGAAACGCGCAGGTACCGGCGCGACCAATCCCCCATCCACGTATTCTTTGTCTCCAATCGCAACCGGCATGAACACACCGGGTACCGCGGACGATGCACGAACCGCCGTACCTGTGTCACCCGTCCGGAATACGATGGGTGCCCCGGTGCCAAGGGTGGCCGCAACGATCCCGATCGGCTTGTTTAATGCCTGCAATGGTCGACCGCCAACTTGTTTGTTGATGTAGTTCGCCAAAGCCTCACCTCGGATCATGCCGCGGTTAATTAACGGGAACATCCAATCAGTCAGCGTCGTCTCATCCATGCCCATGGCGGCCTTTTCCAATGCCGCCCCCGTGAGTCCACTCGCATGCAGAGCCGCGACAACGCTGCCCGCTGAAGTCCCGACCACCAGATCCACTGGCACCCCCGCCTCCTCCAACACCTGCAGCACGCCCACGTGCGCAAAGCCGCGTGCAGCGCCACCGCCCAGCGCCAAAGCAATACGCGGCGGCACAAGGATTTCAACCACCTCAGGCGGCGGCGCCACAGGCTCAGGTGCTTTGGTCGGAGCCACCGTACAAGCCACCACCGAGAAAGTCAGCGCAAGCACCAAGCCTAGACGGCTCAACGGATTCATCATGGGAGTCATAAGGGAGACAGCAAGTCCGCAACAGTCAGCGAAGTCGCTACTTTAGCCGCGCTCGCGACTTGCGGTTTGGTTTACACTTTTCGCCATGGATCTGACGTTTACGTTAACGTCAATCAAACGCAAACCACTATCTAATCGCAAGGAGCACGTCATGGACATTCAATCAACCGTATTCATCGTCACTGGAGGTGCCTCTGGGCTGGGCGAGGGCGCGGCTCGTATGCTGGCCGAAAACGGCGCAAAGGTGGTGATCGCTGATATGCAGGTTGAAAAAGGCCAAGCGGTGGCCGCGTCCATTGGGGGCACTTTTGTCAAATGTGATGTCAGCAGCGAGGCGGACGCCCAAGCCGCCGTGGAGGCCGCAACGAAAATGGGCCCGCTGTTCGGTTTGATCAACTGCGCGGGCATTGCCCCAGCCGAAAAAACCGTTGGCAAATCAGGCGCGCACAGCCTGAGCACGTTTAGCAAAACCATCAGCGTCAACCTGGTTGGCTCATTCAACATGATCCGTTTGTGTGCCGAGGCCATGAGCCAGAACGCACCGCAAGCGACGGGTGAGCGCGGCGTGCTGATCAGCACGGCTTCTGTAGCCGCGTACGATGGACAAATCGGGCAAGCTGCTTACAGCGCGTCTAAGGGCGGCATTGTGGGCATGACCCTGCCCATTGCGCGAGACTTGGCGCGCAACGGCATTCGTAACATGACTATCGCCCCAGGTATCTTCGGCACGCCCATGCTGTTTGGGATGCCACAAGAAGTGCAAGACGCATTGGCCGCGGGCGTCCCCTTCCCCAGCCGCTTGGGAACCCCTCAGGACTACGCCAAATTGGCCAAGCACATCATCGAAAACGACATGCTGAACGGTGAGGTGATTCGCTTGGACGGCGCGATTCGTTTGGCGCCACGTTAAGGTACGCATCACGGCCTGCGCTTCGCGCACAATATAGCCGTGGCCATACCCCAATCATTCATCCAAGACTTGCTGGCGCGCACCGATGTGGTGGACGTGGTGGGAAAGCACGTCCAATTGAAGCGCGGGGGCGCTAACTACATGGGCCTGTGCCCATTCCACGGTGAGAAGTCGCCATCGTTCTCCGTCAGCCCATCCAAGCAGTTTTATCACTGCTTTGGTTGCGGTAAAAATGGCAACGCCATTGGCTTCTTGATGGACCACACAGGCGCCTCGTTTGTCGAGGCCGTGCAGGACCTCGCCCAGCAACTCGGTTTAACGGTGCCCGAGGAGCAAACATCTCCAGCCCAGCGCGCGCAAGCCGCCGAGCAACGGTCACGACACAGCCAGCTGGTCGACACCATGACGCAGGCGGCGATAGGCTACCAAAAAGCCCTAAAAGGCAACGCCCGTGCTGTGGCGTACCTCAAAAACAGAGGTCTGACCGGTCAAATCGCCAAGACCTTTGGTCTGGGCTACGCACCCGAGGGTTGGCGTTTCCTGTCAACGGTATTGCCAGACTACCTCGATAGCAAATTGGCCGATTGCGGCATGGTCATCGTCTCCGAGAGCGAGAACAACGATGGTTCCGAGGAGAAACGATACGACCGTTTTCGCGATCGCATCATGTTTCCGATTCGCAATGTGAAAGGCGAAGTCATTGGGTTCGGTGGGCGCGTGCTTGACAAGGGCGAACCGAAGTACCTCAACTCGCCCGAGACCCCCCTGTTCTCGAAAGGACGTGAGCTTTACGGCCTGTTCGAGGGTCGCACGGCGATGCGCGAGCGGGGCTATGCGCTGGTTACAGAGGGGTACATGGACGTTGTTGCGCTCGCGCAAATGGGTTTTGGAAATGCCGTCGCAACACTGGGCACAGCCTGCACCCCAGAGCACATCCATAAACTTTTCCGTTTCACCCACAACATCGTGTTCAGCTTTGACGGCGACGCGGCGGGTCGACGCGCCGCGCGAAAAGCCCTTGAGGCCGCTCTCCCCCACGCGACAGACACGCGAACGCTCAAGTTCCTGTTTTTGCCCAGTGAGCATGACCCCGACAGCTTCATCCGTGCCAATGGCGCACCGGCCTTCGAGCAAGCCGTAGCCGGCGCAACGCCGCTGAGTCAATTCTTAATCGATGTGGCAGCACAAGACGTCGACTTGAATCTGCCGGAGGGCCGCGCACACTTTTTAACGCAAGCGCAAGCGCTATGGCAGGCGTTACCCGATGGGGCGCTGAAGCGACAAATGCTCAGCAGCATTGCAGACCAAGCGCAGCTGGGCGGCAATGAGGTCCTTGAGTTGTGGCAGGGTCCATCCCCAAACCGCTCAGGCAAACGCTGGAGCGCACCAACCGGGAAAACCAGTACCACGGCCGGTAATGGCATGGGTGCGCCAAACCAAATCAACGCCGGCACCAATCAGGGCCGTGCTTACGGCAAGCAGGCATGGCAACCGCGCGCGGCAGCATCTGGACGAGGCAGCGTGACCAGCCGCGCAGACCATGTCGCCCGGATCGTCCTGACGCACCCCGCGGCTTGGGGGTGGCTCAGCACCGAAGACCAACACATGCTCGCCGAATTACCGCCGCCGCACGGTCCCCTGTTCACTTGGTTGGAAAGTCAATGGCACGACCATGGCGCACAGCCATGGGCAGCCCTACAGGTGGCGATTCAATCGCATGCATTTTCAAATCATGCCCTCCGACTGGTTGCGCAAGCCGACACCCTCGGGAGCGAGAATGAAGCTGAAACCCGCGCAGAGCTCGAGCAGCTCCTCAAGCGAATGCTTATCGAGCACCTCAAGCGCGAAGAAGGTCTTGCCATTGAAGCCGGCGAGAGCGAGCGTTACAAGGCGCTGCAGGCGCGACGCTTGGCGCTGCAGTCGGCGGCGTCAGGCGGGTAATTTTTTCATTGACCTAACGACTGAGGCAGTCGATTTGGTATAATCCGTTTTGCTAAGCAAGCGCGACAGCAGCACCTCCGGAACACGGCACCGACCCCCATCGGTCGGCGGGCAACAGGCCCGGCCACTCCACTCCGCAAGGACTGCACCCCAAATGATCGCCCAAACAGTTTGCAAAGCCTTCCCTTTTTAGGCCGCAAGGCCATTCCATCATGACGTGTTGACGTGTCGTCATTGACGCACGCTTGACCGCGTTTAGGAGGTAACTGTTATGCCAGCCAGCAAGTCAAAAGCCGCGGATGCCAAAGGCGCAACGAAGAGCGCCGTAAAAGCCACAGCGAAATCATCGGTAGCCAAGCCAACGGTCAAGCCAGCGACAAAGCCAACGACCGCAAAGTCGGCCGCTAGCAAGCCCGCCGCGAAAGCGACCAAAGTAGCGACCAAGGCAACCGCCACGCCGGTAAAAGCACCGGCAGCCAAGGCCAAAGCGACTGCAAGCAAAACAGCCCCCCCAAGCGCCAAAGTCGCCCCGAAAGCAAAACCTGTGACCGCCAAAAAAACCACTGAGAAAAAAGAAAGCGCCAGCGCAAAAGTTGTTAAAGCCGCCGCAACCGTGAAAGCGGCCAAAGCCCCCGCTGAGGCGAAAAAACCAGCCGCTAAAAAAGCGAGCACAAAAGCAGCCAAACCCAGTAAAACTGCAAAAGATCGCAAGTCATCCGAAGACGATGACATTGACCTGTCTGACATCGAAGACGACATCAACGACGTCGAGGCCGAAGCGGAAACAGATGCCAGCACCGCTAACGACAAGCCCGTTGAAAAGGTCAAACCGCTTCGCATGAAGATCAGCAAGGCGAAAGAGCGCGCCTTGGCAAAAGAATTCGGTCTTGACGACACCGTCCTGTCCGAGGAAGAGACCATGACTCGCCGCGCCCACCTGAAGGCGCTGATGAAGCTCGGTAAAACCCGTGGCTACCTCACACACGGTGAAATCAACGACCACCTGCCCGACAAATTAGTTGAGGCGGAGACGCTCGAAGTCGTCATCTCCCTGTTGAATGACATGGGTGTTGCCGTATACGAACAAACACCAGATGCTGAAACCCTGCTGCTCAACAACACCAGTGGCACAGCCACCAGTGAAGAAGAAGCGGAGGAGGAAGCGGAAGCCGCCCTCTCGACGGTTGACAGCGAGTTTGGTCGCACCACCGACCCTGTGCGCATGTACATGCGTGAAATGGGTACCGTTGAACTGCTGACGCGCGAAGGTGAAATTGAAATCGCCAAGCGCATCGAGCAAGGCTTGACGGATATGGTCGAATCAATTTCAGAGTCGCCCGCGACGATTGCCGCAATTTTTGAAATGGTTGACGAAATTCGCCAGGACAAAGTGGTGATTTCGACCGTGGTAGACGGCTTCTCTGACGCCGACGAAAACGACGACTACGTGGCCGAGGAAGACTTCGACGAAGAGTACGACGACGATGACGGCAAAGGTGGCTCCAAGTCACTGACCAAACTGCTTGAAAAGTTGAAAAACGAGGCCCTCACTCGCTTTGACAACATGGCCACGCACTTCGAAAAATTACGCAAAGCCTACGACAAAGACGGCTGGGGATCACCCAACTACTTGAAAGCGCAAAAAGCCATCACCGAGCAACTCATGACGATTCGCTTTACCGCGAAGACCATTGACAAGCTCAGCAACATGGTTCGCGATCAAGTCGAAACCGTTCGTAAGAAAGAGCGCGAATTACGTCGCATCTTGGTTGACAAATGCGGCATGCCGCAAGAGCGCTTTATCAAAGAGTTCCCGGCTAACCTGCTAAATACCAAGTGGATTGAGAAAGAAGCGGCTGCGGGCAAATCATGGAGCGCCATCATGGAGCGCAACATTCCGCCTGTTCAGGAAATTCAAAACGACTTGGCCGCCTTGCAAGCCAGCGTTGTGGTGCCTTTAGATCAACTGAAGAACATCCACAAGCGCATGATCCAAGGTGAGACCAACTCACGCAATGCCAAGCGTGAAATGATTGAAGCCAACTTGCGTTTGGTGATCTCGATCGCCAAAAAGTACACCAACCGCGGCCTGCAGTTCTTGGATCTGATTCAAGAAGGCAACATTGGTCTGATGAAGGCGGTGGACAAATTCGAATACCGCCGAGGCTATAAGTTCTCCACGTACGCAACCTGGTGGATTCGCCAGGCCATCACCCGCTCTATCGCCGACCAAGCCCGCACGATCCGCATCCCGGTGCACATGATCGAGACCATCAACAAGATGAATCGTATCAGCCGTCAACACCTGCAGGAGTTTGGCTTTGAACCTGATGCCAGCGTCTTGGCAGAAAAGATGGAAATCCCTGAGGACAAGATCCGCAAAATCATGAAGATCGCGAAAGAGCCGATCTCGATGGAAACCCCCATTGGTGACGACGACGACTCACACTTGGGTGACTTCATCGAAGACACCGCCAACACGGCACCGCTTGAAGCGGCCATGCAAGCGGGTCTGCGTGATGTGGTGAAGGAAATCCTAGACAGCCTGACCCCACGTGAAGCCAAGGTGCTGCGCATGCGGTTTGGTATCGAGATGTCGACCGACCACACCCTCGAAGAGGTCGGTAAGCAATTTGACGTCACGCGCGAGCGCATCCGTCAAATCGAGTCCAAGGCCGTACGCAAACTGAAGCACCCCAGTCGCAGCGACAAGCTCCGCAGCTTCATGGAATCGGGTAATTAAAAAGACCACAAACGCCCCCTTCACCCGGGGGCGTTTTTTTACCCTTGAAAACGACACTTCCGTCCCTAAATAGGAAGGGTGTCAGGTTTTGCCCCGGCGCAAAGCCCTTTCTACCGATCGAACTACGAATCCCACCATGTCAGACACTGAAAAACAACCCACGCCCCCTGAAGCTGAATCAGCCCCCCCTGAAACCGCATCAACAGAGCCGACCGCAGCTGAAGTCCTTGCCGCTGTCAAAGCCGCTGCAGGCGACACCGCTGAAGCTGTGGCGCCAGAGGTGAGCGTTGAATCGTTACAAGCGCAGCTAAACGAGGCAAACGATGCCTTTTTGCGCGCCAAAGCAGATGTCGAAAACGCCCGCCGTCGCGCTGACGATGAAATCCAAAAGGCTCGCAAATTTGCGGTTGAGGGTTTTGCGGAGAGCTTACTGCCCGTGATCGACAGCCTAGAAGCGGCTCTCACCGTCGAGCAAAACACGATTGAGCAAATGCGCGAGGGCGTCGCCGCCACGCAAAAGCAGTTGCTCAGCGCTTTGGAGCGCAACAAAGTAACTCAGATCAACCCACCCAGTGGCGAGAAGTTCAACCCTCACCAGCACCAAGCCATCAGCGTGGTGCCCGCAGAGCAGGCGCCCAACACCGTCGTGACGGTGCTGCAAAAGGGTTACCTGATCGCCGACCGCGTGTTGCGCCCCGCCCTGGTGACCGTTACCGCACCGAAATAAACATTTTTAGGTTTGAGGGCTTGAAAAAGCCCCCAAAAGACCTACTTACAGTTCAGCTTTACTTTTTTACAAACAACCCGTTTCACGCCAAAAGCGCCAGGAGTTCATCATGGGAAGAATCATCGGTATTGACTTAGGTACCACCAACAGCTGCGTTTCCGTCATGGAAGGCAACACCACGCGTGTGATCGAAAACAGCGAAGGTGCACGCACAACACCGTCCGTCATCGCGTATCAAGAAGACGGCGAAATCTTGGTTGGCGCGCCTGCGAAGCGCCAAGCGGTCACCAACCCCGCCAACACCATCTACGCCGTCAAGCGTTTGATTGGTCGTAAGTTTGCCGAGAAAGAAGTCCAAAAAGACATCGACTTGATGCCCTACAAAATTGCAAAGGCCGACAACGGCGATGCATGGGTGGAAGTCCGTGGCAATAAGTTGGCCCCACCCCAGGTGAGCGCTGAAATTTTGCGCAAGATGAAGAAAACCGCTGAGGACTACCTCGGCGAAGAGGTCACTGAGGCAGTGATCACGGTGCCCGCTTACTTCAACGATGCGCAACGCCAAGCCACCAAAGACGCTGGTCGCATTGCGGGTCTTGATGTCAAGCGCATCATCAACGAACCCACAGCGGCCGCATTGGCCTTCGGTTTGGACAAGCAGTCCAAGGGCGATCGCAAAATTGCCGTCTATGACCTCGGTGGCGGCACCTTTGACGTCTCCATCATCGAAATTGCTGACGTCGATGGCGAAAAGCAATTCGAAGTGTTGTCAACGAACGGCGATACATTCTTGGGCGGCGAAGACTTTGACCAACGCATCATCGACTTCATCATTGCCGAGTTCAAGAAAGAGCAAGGCGTCGACCTCAGTAAAGACGTATTGGCGTTGCAGCGCCTGAAGGAAGCCGCTGAAAAAGCCAAGATCGAGCTGTCTAACAGCGCACAGACCGACATCAACCTGCCCTACATAACAGCAGACGCGTCAGGTCCCAAGCACCTGAACATCAAGATGACACGCGCCAAGCTCGAAAGCCTGGTTGACGAGTTGATCGAGCGCACCATTGCCCCCTGCCGTACAGCGATTAAAGACGCTGGCATCAGCGTGAGCGACATCGACGACATCATCTTGGTTGGCGGTATGACCCGCATGCCTAAGGTGCAAGAGAAGGTCAAAGCCTACTTTGGCAAAGACCCCCGCCGTGACGTCAACCCTGACGAGGCGGTCGCTGTTGGCGCGGCAATTCAGGGTCAGGTGCTTTCAGGCGATCGTACCGACGTCTTGTTGCTCGACGTGACCCCCTTGTCTTTGGGTATCGAGACTATGGGCGGTGTGATGAGCAAGATGATCAGCAAGAACACGACCATCCCTACCAAGTTCAGCCAGGTCTTTTCAACCGCCGACGACAACCAGCCTGCGGTGACCATCAAGGTCTACCAGGGTGAGCGTGAGATTGCCTCCGGTAACAAAATGCTGGGCGAATTCAACTTAGAGGGGATCCCACCCGCACCGCGTGGCACCCCTCAGATTGAAGTGACTTTCGACATCGACGCAAACGGCATTTTGCACGTGGGCGCCAAAGATAAAGGTACCGGCAAAGAGAACAAGATCACCATCAAAGCGAACTCTGGTCTGTCAGACGAAGAGATCGAAAAAATGGTTAAAGACGCTGAGCTGAACGCTGACGAAGACAAGAAAAAAGTCGAAATGGTGCAGGCCCGTAATCAAGCCGAAGCCATGATTAACAGTGTTAAAAAGAGCGTCACCGAGCACGGCGACAAGTTGGACGAAGCTGAGAAGACCGCGATTGACGACGCCACCAAAGCACTCGAAGAGGCGCTGAAGGGTGAAGACAAAGACGACATCGAAGCCAAAACCACCGCGTTGATGACGGCTAGCCAAAAGCTAGGCGAGAAGATGTACGCCGACATGCAAGCTGAGCAAGCAACCGCACAAGCGGCCGAGAGCAAGGCTGGTGACGACGACATCGTCGACGCCGAAGTCAAAGAAGTGAAGAAAGACTAAACCAGCTTTCTGAGCACCCAGCGGACGCGCAAGCGTCCGCCAACGCCGCACAAGTGCCCGTCGCTTGGGCGGCGATTGGCATTCAAGACGGACTCATTTAACGGTGCAGTGCAGACACTGCAAACTCAACGCATAGCGAGCTTTTGAATATGGCAAAAAGAGATTTTTACGAAGTTCTGGGAGTTCCCAAAAACGCCAGCGACGACGAAATAAAGAAAGCCTATCGCAAGCTGGCCATGAAATACCACCCTGACCGCAACCAAGGCGATGCCGCGGCTGAGGGGAAGTTCAAAGAGGTCAAAGAAGCCTACGAGATGCTCTCTGACCCCGAAAAGCGAAGCGCGTACGACCAATACGGCCATGCGGGTGTTGACCCCAATATGCGCGGTGGCGCTGGCGGTCCCGGTGGATTTGGTGACGCGTTCGGCGACATCTTTGGTGATATTTTTGGCGGCGGGCAGCGTCGCGGTGGCCGTCAGGTCTACCGTGGCAATGACTTGTCGTACGCCATGGAAATCACACTTGAAGAAGCCGCTGCGGGTAAGGACTCGCAAATTAGGATTCCCTCATGGGATGACTGCAACGCCTGTGACGGCACGGGTGCCAAACCTGGCACACAAGCCAAGACCTGTACGACTTGCCACGGATCGGGTCAGGTCCAAATGCGCCAAGGTTTCTTCAGTGTCCAGCAAACGTGTCCGCATTGCCACGGCAAAGGCAAGATCATTGCAGACCCCTGCGTTACCTGCCACGGACAAGGCAAGAATAAAACAAACAAGACCCTTGAGATCAAGATTCCAGCGGGTATCGACGACGGCATGCGTATCCGCAGCACGGGTAATGGTGAACCCGGTCAAAACGGTGGTCCACCTGGTGACTTGTTCATTGAAATCCGTCTGCGCAAGCACGATATCTTTGAACGCGATGGCGATGATCTGCACTGCCAGGTACCCGTCAACATCGCGACCGCCGCTCTGGGCGGCGAAATTGATGTGCCCACGCTCGGCGGTAAAGCGACCATTGAAATCCCCGAGGGCACGCAACACGGTAAAACATTCCGCCTGCGTGGCAAGGGTATCAAAGGCGTGCGATCATCAGTTGCAGGTGATCTCTATTGTCATGTCGCCGTTGAAACGCCCGTTAAGCTGACCGAGCATCAACGAAAACTCCTGAAAGAGTTGGATGAATCGTTCAAAAAAAACCGTGACAAGCACAGCCCGAATGGGGGCGGCTGGTTTGAAAAAGCAAAGGCGTTCTTCGGCTAACGCCCTGAAAGGTTAGCCATGAAACGGCTGCTGGTAACCCTCCCCCTGTTGTTCCTCCCGCCCACAAGCTGGGCAGAAACAACTGAGCAATTGCCAGCAGCCTGCGTATCGAAACTGCGCGACAGTGCTTTGAAGGCGGGTGTCGACGGCACATTCTTCGACAACACCCTAGCCAGTGTCACCGCCAAGCCCGAGCTGCTTGAGCGCCTCAACTACCAGCCCGAATTCAAACTCGACATATGGGACTACCTGGCAAGTCTCGTGGACGACGAGCGCGTCAGCGAGGGGCGGATGATGCTGATTCAGTACGAATCCGCACTCGCGCAAATCAGCCGAACCTACGGTGTTGACCCTGAGACCATCGTTGCCGTGTGGGGCGTCGAAAGCAACTACGGCCAAAACACAGGCGGCCGAGACATCGTAGAGTCACTGGCGACCCTCAGCTGTATGGGCCGTCGGCAGGCGTTCTTCTCTAGAGAACTGATCGCGGCTATCCAAATATTGGAATCAGGCGACTTTGAACGCGAGCTGTTCAAGGGGTCGTGGGCAGGTGCCTTTGGACAAACGCAGTTCATGCCAACCACGTTTTTGCGCCTCGCGCGCGACGGTGATAACGATGGCAAACGCAACCTGATCACCAACGCAATCGATGCACTGGCATCGACCGCGCACTTCTTGCAAAAAGCTGGTTGGCGCGAAGGCCAAACTTGGGGATTCGAGGTGAAGCTTCCCGACGCCAAGGCGCCACCCGTAGTCGGTCGGCGCTCACCGCGTGACATCAGCTACTGGGCCGCACAGGGTATCCGCCGTGTCGACGGCAGCCCGCTGGCAGATAGCGACAGCGGCGGCAAAATCACCACCAAAACCGACGCCGCGTTGCTGCTGCCTGCTGGCCCCAATGGCCCTGCATTTTTGCTGCTCAATAACTTCAAAGCCATCTACAGTTACAACGCGTCTGAAAGCTATGGCCTCGCCATCGCTCACCTATCGGATCGTTTGCGTGGCGGTCAACTATTCGCAACGCCTTGGCCGACAGATGACGCCGGCTTGTCCCGTGCTGAAAAACGCGAGATACAAACGTTACTGCTGGCGCGTGGCCACGATATCGGCGCCGTCGATGGCGCTTTGGGCAGCCGCTCCCGTGCCGCCATTGAGGTCGAGCAAGCCCGATTGGGCCACGATGTGACCGGGCGCGCCGGTCAAAAATTACTGCAGGCCCTGCGCGCCAACCAATAGCTACGCCCTAGCGATGATCAAAGTTTCAGCGCTTCGCGGGCCTCGGCGTACTCGCGCTTGAGCTGTGCGACCAGATCAGCCGCGGGCTGCACCTTGTCGATTGCACCAATGCCCTGTCCACAGCCCCAAATGTCTTTCCAAGCTTTCGTGGCATCACTGCTGAAATTCATTTTTGACGGATCGCTCTCAGGCAAATTCGCGGGGTCAAGGCCCGCATTCCGGATGCTTGGCGCCAAGTAATTGCCGTGCACGCCGGTGAACAGGTTGCTGTAGACAATATCGTCGCTGTTGCTCTCAACGATTGCTTGCTTGTATGCGGGTACGGCACGGGCCTCATCGGTGGCGATGAAAGCCGAGCCTATGTAGGCAAAGTCGGCGCCCATGGCCTGCGACGCCAAGACCGCACCGCCAGTGGCAATTGAGCCACTGAGCGCGATAGGGCCATCAAACCAGGTACGAATTTCTTGCACCAGTGCAAATGGACTTTTCACGCCTGCGTGACCACCCGCGCCGGCAGCCACCGCAATCAACCCATCGGCGCCTTTTTGAATCGCCTTCTGCGCAAAATGGTTGTTAATGATGTCGTGCAAAACCACACCACCATAGCTGTGAGCCGCCTGATTGATCTCCTCACGAGCACCCAAACTGGTGATGATGATTGGCACCTTGTACTTCACACACAGGGCCATGTCGTGCTCAAGTCGATCGTTGCTCTTGTGCACGATTTGGTTGATCGCGAACGGCGCCGATGGCGCGTCAGGATTCGCGCGGTCATAGGCTGCAAGCGTCTCGGTAATTTCCGCTAACCAGTCATCCAGTTGGGCTTCTGGTCGCGCATTCAATGCAGGCATCGAACCCACAATGCCCGCTTGGCATTGCGCGATCACGAGTTGTGGGTTGCTGATGATAAAAAGCGGCGAACCGATGACCGGAAACGGGACACGTGCCAAAGCACCTGGGAGAGATTTTGCAGCCATGAATGCCGTCCTTTTTGCGCCGACGGCGCGTTGGTTAACTATTTAGAAAGCCTCAAGCGCCAGGCCATTCACGCTGCCCGCACCCGACACGATGCTGTCGCGCATGCCGGGCACTTTGCGCAAGATGTGCTCGGCATAAAACCGACACGTCACGCGCTTAGCCGCCATGAATGCATCTCCAAAGTCTTGATCGACGGGCCCCTGTGCCACCAGCAAAGCACGCGCCATCTGCCAGCCGGCCATCACCATGCCAGTGAGCATGAGGTAGGGCACGCTGCCAGCGAACGCGGCATTGGGATCGGTGCTGGCGTTGCTGGCAATGAACCGAGCCGCCTCTTCAAAGGCCGCACGGGATTGTTGCAACGCATCGGCCATAACCTGCGCATCATCGGTGCCAGAGGCACGCAGCGCGGACTCGGTTTGAGCAATTTGACTGGCCAATGACAGGGCTTGTTGTGCGCCATCGCGGGCCGTTTTGCGACCCACCAAATCGTTGGCTTGGATCGCTGTAGTGCCCTCGTAAATCGTCAGAATCTTGGCATCACGGTAATACTGAGCGGCACCCGTCTCTTCGATGAATCCCATGCCGCCGTGTACTTGCACACCAAGGCTGGTCACCTCCAGGCTCATTTCAGTACTGAAGCCCTTGACTAACGGCACCATGAACTCATAGAACGCTTTGTTGGCCTTGCGGGCCGATTCATCTGGGTGGTGATGGGCTGCATCGAAAGCCGCAGCGGCAGCCGTTGCCAATGCACGGCAGCCCTCGGTGTAAGCGCGCATCGTCATCAACATCCGCTTCACGTCTGGGTGATGAATGATGGGCGCTGACTGGTTCATGGACCCATCCACGGGGCGGCTCTGCACCCGCTCACGCGCATAGGTCACCGCCTTTTGATAGGCACGGTCGGCAATCGCGATGCCTTGAACACCGACCGCGTAACGGGCCGCATTCATCATGATGAACATATACTCCAGACCGCGATTTTCCTCGCCGACCAAATAACCGGTCGCGCCGCCGTTGTCACCAAATTGAAGCACCGCCGTGGGGCTCGCTTTGATCCCCATCTTGTGCTCGATGCTGACGCACTGCACATCGTTGCGTGCACCCAAAGTGCCATCGTTATTGACCAACACCTTGGGCACCACGAACAGGCTGATGCCCTTCACGCCTGCTGGCGCGCCCTCCACGCGAGCCAACACCAAGTGCACGATGTTCTCGGCCATGTCGTGCTCACCATAAGTGATGTAAATCTTGGTGCCTGAAATACGGTAGGTACCATCCGCCTGCGGCACGGCTTTGGTACGCACCAACGCCAAGTCCGAGCCCGCCTGTGGCTCGGTCAGGTTCATGGTGCCGGTCCATTCGCCACTGATGAGTTTGGCGAGGTAACGATCCTTCAATTCATCGCTGGCAGCCGTAATCAGCGCCTCAATCGCGCCGTCCGTCAACAGCGGGCACAGTGCAAAACTCAAGTTGGCAGCGTTCAGCATCTCGCCGCAAGCCGCTCCGATGGTCTTGGGCAAGCCTTGTCCGCCGTAAGCGGGTGGATGCTGCAAACCTTGCCAACCTGCTTGGCCGTATTGCTGGAAGGCCTCTTTGAAACCTGGCGTCGTTTTGACCGCAAAGTTCTCCCAGTGGCTGGGATTTTGGTCTCCTGCCCAGTTCAGCGGGGCAACCACGGCTTCATTGAACTTCGCGCACTCTTCCAGCACGGCATGCGCTGTGTCAAAGCCAGCATCAGCATAAGCGGGCATCTCGGCGATGGCATCAATGTTCGCGATATGGCGAATATTGAACAACATGTCTTGCGTTGGGGCTTTGTAAGTCACAAGGGGTCTCCGTATACGTGTGCCGTGCGGCGCGCTGGACTAATTAAAGGCTTTTCGTCAACTCAGGTACGGCCTCAAAGAGATCGGCCTCAAGGCCGTAATCGGCAACGCCGAAGATGGGCGCTTCGGGATCTTTATTGATGGCCACAATCACCTTGCTGTCCTTCATGCCAGCCAGGTGTTGAATCGCGCCGCTGATACCGGCAGCAATGTACAACTGTGGCGCCACGATCTTGCCCGTCTGGCCTACTTGCCAATCGTTGGGCGCGTAACCCGCATCAACCGCTGCGCGGCTGGCACCAACGGCAGCCCCCAGCTTGTCGGCCAAGGGAATCATGACCTCGTTGAACTTGTCCTCGCTGCCCAACGCACGACCACCGCTCACGATGATTTTGGCTGCAGTCAGTTCGGGGCGATCGTTGGCAGCAATCTCGCTACCAACAAAACTTGATTTACCGGCACCCGTCGCAACGGCGATCGCCTCGACGGCGGCAGACCCACCCGTCGCAGGCGCGGGGTCAAAACCAGTCGTCCGCACGGTAATCACTTTGACGGCATCGCTGCTTTGAACCGTTGCAATGGCGTTACCAGCGTAAATAGGACGCTCGAAGGTATCGGGCGCGTCGACTTTTGAAATGTCAGAAATCTGCGCCACATCCAATTTAGCTGCCACGCGAGGGGCGATGTTTTTACCAGAGGCCGTCGCCGCAAACAGCACGTGGCTGTAGCTGCCCGCCACTGCCAATACCTGCGCAGCCACATTCTCAGCGAGGGCGTGGGCGAACCCGGCATCGTCCGCGTGCAGCACCTTTGCGACACCAACAATTTGCGCGGCGGCTTGGGCTGCGCCAGCCGCATTCTCGCCGGCAACCAGTACATGGACATCACCACCACAAGCCAGTGCGGCGGTGACGGTGTTCAAGGTAGCGCCTTTGACGCTGGCGTTATCGTGTTCAGCAATTACAAGTGCAGTCATGGTGTTTCCAGTAAAAGAGGGCGATTAACCGAGGACTTTGGCTTCGTTTTTCAACTTGTCGACCAGCGTGGCCACATCAGGCACCTTGATGCCAGCGCTGCGTTTCGCAGGCTCCACCACCTTGAGCGTTTTCAAGCGTGGGGTCACATCGACACCCAGGTCTTCTGGCTTGAAGGTATCGACCGTCTTTTTCTTGGCCTTCATGATGTTCGGCAGCGTTACGTAACGGGGCTCGTTCAAGCGCAAGTCAGTGGTCACGACGGCTGGCAACTGCAGCGCGAGCGTCTCTAGACCACCGTCAACCTCACGGGTCACGTTCACGGTATCCGCGGTCATTTCCACTTTGCTGGCGAAGGTGGCTTGTGGCCAATCGAGCAGCGCCGCCAACATTTGGCCGGTCTGGTTGCTGTCATCGTCGATGGCTTGTTTGCCCATGATGAACAGATGTGGTCCTTCTTTTTCAGCAAGGGCTTTCAGGATCTTCGCGACGGCCAGCGGCTGCAACTCAGCGTCGGTCTCTACCAAAATGGCACGGTCAGCACCAATGGCCATGGCCGTGCGCAAGGTCTCGGTGCACTGCGTCACGCCGCATGAAACCGCGATAACCTCCGTCACCACACCCTTCTCACGCAACCGAACTGCCTCCTCCACCGCGATCTCATCAAACGGGTTCATGCTCATCTTGACGTTTGCGATGTCAACCCCGGTTCCGTCTGACTTCACGCGGACTTTCACGTTGTAGTCAACCACGCGTTTTACGGGCACCAAAACCTTCATGATGAGCACTCCTAGAGGGGTAAAAAAGGAAAACCTTACTGTACACCAACTCAAATGACGTTTACGTAAACGTCAATTCAAAAGTTGGCGCGAAGCAAAAAAGCACGACCGTACTTTTTTAAAGATTATAAAGGCAAAAGGCTGGTGATCAGCGCGTGTGGACAACGCGCTGCGGGAAGGGGATATCTATCTTGTTTGCCTGCAAAGCAGCCAATACCGCCACGTTCACGTCAGATAACACGTTGGCGCGACCATTTTCTGGGTCATCAATCCAAAAGCCCAGTCGGAAATTCAAACCATCGGCATCAAACGCCATCAGCGCCGCGCTGGGACCTGGGTCGTTCAACACACGGGGTTGAGCCGACGCCGCACCTTCTAATAGGCTGATAACCTGCGCGACATCGCTGTCATAACCTACCGTCACGTGGGTCGACTGCCACAAGCGTTTGTTCGCCAAAGACAAGTTTTCAACCCGATTAATCAGCAACATTTCATTGGGGACCACGGACTCCTCCCCGCCTGGCGCCTGGATGAGTGTGTAGCGGGCCTTGATGTCGGTGATGTGTCCTTCAAAACCGTCGACCCGCACCAAGTCGCCAATCCGCAGACTGCGCTCGGCCAAAATCACAAAACCACTGATGTAGTTGGCTGCCAGTTTCTGCAAGCCGAAACCAATACCAACCCCCAAAGCACCGCCCAAAACGGACAATGCCGTCAGGTCAATGCCCACCGCTGACAGGGCCATCATCAAGCCCAAAAATACAAACAAAACCCGCACGATGTTGCTGATGGCCTTGCGCACCGACAACTCCGCGCCCACTGCATTCATCAGCAAACGCGTATCCACTGCTGCGGATAGCCACAACGCAACCGCAATCAGGCCGGCGGCCGTGAATGCACCGCCCAACAAATCGCCCAGCGCGAACTGATGCCCACCAATGGCCCACTTCGTTTCATCCAACTCGACCATCACCAGCGACAGAACGCCACTGAACCACGCCGCCACGAGAATCCACACCACCCAGACAATCAATTTCCGTGCGGAGGCAAACCAGGGTGATTTGTGAAACGCAAAAGCCAACACCTTTACCGACAAATTGATACTGAGTAGCGCCAAAACAAAGGGAAACGCCAACCGAAGCCCCACGGTATCGAGGCCTGCCGCAATCATGGCAGCGCGTAAAAACACAGTGAGAATCAACCACACCAACGGGAAAATCACGCCGTCGATCACGCGGCTTCCAAACAACACGTCGATACCATTCAGCTGCGGGCTGAACGCGGTTGCCATCCGACGTACCAAGACCCAGCTGATGCCGGCCAGAACCCCGACACCCGCGAGGCCCCACCAAAAATGAGGATGCGCAAACAAGTCCCGCCAGCCGGCGCTATCCGTGAGCGCAGGTAACAAAAGTGAGGCCGTTGAAACAGTGGTTAAAGTCAGCATGAGGGCGCGTGAATTGAAGGTTTAAAGGATCTATCCGGTGCCACTTAAGGCGCGCAAGTGGCTGTCGACACTGGCAGCAAGCGCTTGCAGGTTGTAACCACCCTCCAAGCAACTCACCAACCGACCCGAGGCGTGCGCATCAGCCACCGCCATCAGTTGTATCGTCATCCAATGGTAGTCGTCTTCGACCAGTGCCATTTGACCGATGTCATCCTGCACATGGGCATCGAAGCCCGCGCTGATAAACAGCAATTCGGGTTTGAATGCGTGCAATCGTGGCAACCATTCCGTCGTGACGATGTCGCGGATCGCCGCGCCATCGGTTCGCGCTGGCACAGGCACGTTATGAACGTTGGCGGCACCCGTGGGGGGCGTGCCTGGGTAAAACGGGTGTTGGTAAAAGCCGAGCATCAGGATGCGCTCATCCCCCGCCACCACATCCTCCGTGCCGTTGCCGTGGTGTACATCAAAGTCAACAATGGCCACGCGCGCCAGGTTGTGAGCCTCCAACGCATACTTGGCGGCAAGGGCCACATTACTGACCACGCAAAAGCCCATCGCCGTATCGCGAGTCGCATGATGACCTGGCGGACGCACCGCACAAAACGCGTTTTGCAGGCGGCCCGCCATGACCGCGTCGACTGCTGCGATACCAGCCCCCGCAGCACGGCGCACGGCCTGCCAACTGCCACCGCTCAGGCAGGTATCAGGGTCTAAGCGTGCCGTGGCATTGGGATCTTGCGATACCTCATGCGCCAACGCATCAACGGTTCGCATGAGGGAGGCCACGTAACCCGGCGTGTGGGCCAGTGTTAACAGCGACAAATCCACCAGCGGTGGCGCTTCAGCAGCCAAAACATCCGCCAAGCCCGTTGCCTCAAGGCGCTCGTGAATCGCGGTCAAACGACCGGGCGATTCCGGGTGACCAGATCCCATGTGATGCAGCAAACATTCGGGGTGCGAGAAGAAACCCGTCGTGCGGGTTGGCGTGGTCTGCATGTTTAACAGCGTGGGTAAAACGGGTACGAGAAAAAGACTTTACGAAAGCTTAGCATGGGGTGCACGAGTCGCCTACCGCGTTTAACATTGACGTCACAATTGGCGCTTCAACCCAACCACTCTTCATCCACATGACCGCCTGGCTACTGCCAATCCCCCGCCTCAGCGCAAACCCGCTTCGGGTGTTGGCCGCCCTGCTCGCCGCAGGTTTGCTGAGCGCCCAAGCCAGTGAGATCACCTATAAAACGAACCCTGCCGCGATGGCGTTCGCAGCCGAATGGGCAGCGGCCAACAGTCAACCTGTCGAGTCCGTACAGGCCATCATCGGTGAAGCCAAGCGATTAGACCGAGTCATCAAATACGTCACGCCCGCACCGACAGGCTTTCAAAAGGACTGGCGTACCTACCGCAGCCGGTTTGTCGAACCCAAGCGCATCAAAGCAGGCGTCGCTTTTTGGAAAGCGCACCAAAAGATATTGAAAGAAACTGCCGCCGCAACGGGCATCCCCGCTTGGTTAATTGTTGGCGTCATTGGCGTTGAAACCATCTACGGCCAGCAAACCGGACGGTTTTCGACACTGGACGCCTTGAGCACACTGGCTTTCGACTTCCCAGAATCACATCCCAAAGCCGCTGCACGCGCCGCATTTTTTCGTGACGAGTTAGGGCACTTCCTGCAACTGGCAACCGCACAACAAACGCCCATCGATTCGTGGCAAGGCAGCTACGCCGGGGCGCTGGGGCTGCCGCAATTCATGCCATCCAGTTGGGCGAAATACGCGGTGGATGGCGACCAAGATGGCCGCATCGACCTGCGCGGCAGTACCCATGACGCAATCGCTTCTGTCGCCAACTACTTCGTCGCTTTCGGTTGGCGCAGTGGCATGCCCACGCACTACCCTGTCAAGGTGCGCGCCAAAGACAAAGCCCTCGACGACCTGCTCGCGCCCGACATTGTCCCCACCTTTGAACCGAGTGACTTCCATCAACGCGGCGCACGGCTTGGCAAAGCAGGCCAGCGCCACAACGGTAAGTTGGCGCTGGTAAAACTCGAAAACGCGGGTAAACGCGCCGACACCTATTTAGCCGGCACCGACAACTTCTACGTCATCACACGCTACAACTGGAGCAGCTACTACGCCCTGGCGGTGATTGAGTTGGGTAAGGCGG
>OBMK010000118.1_pt1 | contig 75428 bp, 64 predicted proteins | sample 1539081 | NCBI WGS metagenome assembly OBMK01 (sample SAMEA3355528, study PRJEB22509) | marine metagenome | biome: marine; feature: river plume; material: water | place: USA | collected 2010-08-07 | depth 0.5 m | reverse complement strand
AATATGTGCAAGTTTTCCTTGACATAAATCGATACGAACCATTGTGTTAATCCAAACAAGAGCCTGAGGATGAACATGAACAAGTGTGGTCTTCTTAGAAGGAGGGGAAAGGGAAATTTACTGGAGAATCTCCTTTCGTCGAACAGGTTGAGCAAATGGATAAAGAAACGCGTGCTATAGCATGTGCATGTCAGAACGACCGGCATTGCGTGGTACGGTTTTTCAGATCAAAGTCTGGAAGGCATTGATGGCCATACCTCGGGGCCAGGTGAGGACCTATACTGAGGTTGCACGTCAAATCGGGCATCCCAATTCGGCGCGCGCCGTGGCGAATGCATGCGCGCAAAATCCCTACCTCCCAGAAGTACCCTGCCACCGAGTGATTCGAACAGACGGCGGGTTGGGTGGTTACAGTGGACCTGGTGGAGTAGAAACAAAACGAAAACTTCTCCGCGAAGAAGGCGTTACGTTTCCTCGAAACGATCCTTGATGGACACAGGGCACAACACCGGGCAAAAGTAATCAGTCGCTGTGTGGTGGAAGAAGTGCGTCCTTCAACGGATTGCTCAATTGAGGTGCTTCCATGGAAATCACGCAAAGCAGTTCGGGCGATATCGGCCAAATTCTTTCGCTCTACGATGCGGCGACAGCGCTCCAAGCGTCGAAAAACATGACACAGTGGCCAAAGATTGACCGGAGCATCATCCAAGGAGAGATCTCCGAAGGACGCCAGTGGAAAATGGTTCATCAGGGTCAAATTGTCTGCGTCTGGGTTGTAGCATTTGAGGATCCTCAAATTTGGGGGGAACGGAGCAATCAACCTTCTGTGTTCATTCATCGAATCGCGAACCATCCTCAGTTCAGGGGGCGAGGGCTCGTAGGGGATATTGTCGATTGGGCTAAAGGCCTCTATTCAGGCGGGTCGATTCAGTTCATTCGCCTCGACACAGTTGGCCACAATGAGGGCCTGATCAAAGTCTATACGTCCCATGGTTTCACGCTTCTGGATCCCGTTGAACTTGAAGACACAACCGGTCTTCCTTCTCATTACAATGACGGAAAAGTGTACCTCTTTGAAATCGAGTTGGACGGGTCATCCGAACTTGATGATTAGAGTCCCTCGTCCATGGGAAACCTATTACCATCGGGGATGCTTCTATAAGCGGGGGTTTGTTGTGGCAAGTTACGGAAGATTAACTATGAATCGAAAACTCCTAACCGCCCTGCTAACTTTGACCTTCATGTCTGCAGCCCTCGCCGGCTGCGTAGGCAACGATGATGATACCATAACCGAACCAACTGGACCCGTCGTAAAGATCGGATTCTTGAACCCTGCAACTGGACCACTGGCCCAAGATGCAGCTGGTTTTGAATACGGTGCTCTTCAAGCCGTTATTGACTTGAATGCTGCACAACCCGACACCGTTTTTGAAGCGGTTGTCGCCGATTCTGGTTGCGATGGTACCGTTGGTGCCGCAGCCGCACAATCTCTGGTTGACGCAAACGTTGTCGCCGTGGCTGGAGCAGCATGCTCCGGTGCTTCCATGGCTGCCAACGCAGTGTTGTCTGCTGCAGGAATCCCTATGATTTCTTACGCTTCGACCAACCCAAGTCTGAGTGACGCTACCGCTTACCCTGACTTCTTCCGTGTTGTTCCTAGCGATGCTATCCAAGGGCCTGCTGCTGCTGCAATGATGGTTGACTCTGGAGCAACCAACCCGGCTATTCTTCACATGACCAACGACTATGGGTCCGGATTTGCTGATGCAATCGAAGATGCATGGACTGGCGACGTTTGCGCAAAGATTGGATACGCAGAAACCGCAACAAGCGTTGCTTCTGAAGTGACACAAATCGCTGACGCAGGCTGTGACTCCATCTTCATGGTCTCCTACGTTACAGACGCTGCAATGATCCTCAACGAAGTTGCATCCCAGAACATTTCTGCTATGCTCTTCTCTGGCGATGGACCTGCTGGCGAAGGATTGCTCGTTGAACTCAGCGACGATATCGTTGCAAGCAACCTCAAGGTGACCGCACCTCGTGCTGGCTCTTCCTTCGGTGACTTCGAAGCACGCTACGATGCTGCTGGAATCCCAAGTATCAAGCAATACGTTCTCACCTCGTACGACGCAGTTTCAATTATTGGAAAGGCATACAACACCGATTCAGCTGACATGGATGCATCCATCCGTGCTGTTGGAACTGCATACGAAGGCGCAAGTGGCCTTCACACCTTCCTCGCAAGCGGCGACGTTGGCGGCGCAGGATACGATATCTGCACCTACACCGCAACCGATGCAACCGACGGCGAGTACGCATGCAACGCCTACTGGACTGTTGCAGACGGTGTCACAACCCCAAAGACTGTCATCAAACTCGGATTCATGAATCCATTGACCGGTCCTCTTGCACAAGATGCTGCTGGATTCCAATACGGAGCACAGCAAGCAATCGTTGACCTCAACGCTGCATACGGCGCAATGGGCTACGAGTACCAACTCGTCGAAGTTGACTCCGGCTGTGACGGTACCGCTGCTGCAGCTGCAGCACAAACCCTCGTTGACTCTGGCGTTATCGCAGTCGGCGGCGCTGCATGCTCTGGCGCAACCATGGCTGCTAACGCAGTGCTTTCCGCTGCTGGAATCCCAATGATTTCCTACGCATCCACCAACCCAAGCCTCAGCAACGCAACTGCTTACCCTGACTTCTTCCGAATCGTTCCATCCGATGCAATCCAAGGACCTGCAGCGGCTGCAATGATGGAAGCAATGGGCGCTACCAACCCAGCAATCATCCACATGACCAACGACTACGGCTCCGGATTTGCTGATGCAATCGAAGATGCCTGGAACGGAACACTGTGCCAAAAGATTGGATATGCAGAAACCGCAACATCCATTGCTTCTGAAATCACCCAAATCGCTGATGCAGGCTGTGACTCCATCTTCATGGTGTCCTACGTTACTGACGCAGCAATGATCCTCAACGAAGTTGCAGCACAAGGCGTTACCGCCATGCTCTTCTCCGGTGACGGACCAGCAGGTGAAGGACTCCTCACTGAACTCAGTGACGACAGCGTTGCTCACGACCTCTTCGTGACCACGCCTCGTGCAGGATCTTCCTTCGGCGACTTTGAAGCACGCTACGATGCTTCGAACATCAGTTCAATCAAGGCCTACGTCTTGACCAGCTACGACTCAATCATGATGATTGGAGCAGCCCACCAACTTGACAGCACAGCAATGTCGACTTCAATTGCAACCACTGGTACCGCATACGAAGGCGCAAGCGGACTTCACACCTTCTTGACCAACGGCGACGTTGGTGGAGCAGGATACGATATCTGTGGCTACACTGCAGCCGGTGCTGACGATGGTACATTCACCTGTACCAAGTACTGGACTGTTGCAGACGGTGTTCAAGACAACGCTGCTTGAGACCATTGGCACTTGAGTTCCACGGCTTTTTAGCCTCCTGGCTGAAAGGCAAGGGTGAACATAAGAGTGCGGAGGCTTTGTGAGGATGGACTTAGAGATGGAATCAAACCCCTCTGAGTCCATCCTGCAGCGCTGGCAAGAGATGTCACGACTGCGTCGCCGCCTCCTGATCGCTGCCATTGTCTCGTTGGATGCAATCATCGGATTGCTCTACCACTCTGGTATTGGCAATGGACTTGACGCCCTTTTGTTTGGCAATCTGCCAAACGACATGGTGTGGCTTGGACAATCAGTTCAACTCATCTCAATGGGCTTCTTGCTCGTGAAGATCGTCTTCGACGACGTGCCACACGGCAAGCTCCGAGCAGCGCTGATGATCTTTTCACCGCTGTTTCTGCTCCTCACCGTATTGTTCACAATTGAACTGCTTATGGTTGGGCTTGGCACGAGTGCAACCATCTATCTGAACCTAAGTTCCATTGGATTCAGCACCCTTACCTGGTCCTCGACATACCTCGCAATTGCTGTTGGTTGTACCCTCACATACAGCGTCCAACGCTACGGTAACTTCGCTCAGAGCGAGTTCTTCATGCTCGGTATGTATGTGGCCGTGATGATCATGTGGATGGATTATTTCTTCCCACTTGTATCCACGCCTAAAGATGGTGTCTTGGTATGGAGTGTTCTTCTGTGGACGCTCTTGGGTGCCTTTGTGCTTACCGGGCTAGCCGGGGTCATCATCGATCGGCTCGTGTTCAGAGGATTCCGAGATCGAAAATCAAGCGCCGATGTGATGATGATTGCTTCGCTCGGTGTAGCGCTTATTCTTCGTGCCATCGTCTACCTTCGCTTCGGTGCAGGCACGAAGTTGTTTGAGCCTGATATTGATTGGCGCATCGCCCGTGAGCAGCGGTTTGAAGCGCCAACCCTGCTCACAAAGCTCAACCTTGGTGACCGATCGCTGGCCTCTGGAGAAACATACTCCTACGGTGCATGCGAACAAACAGGAACCGCTGCAGACGGATCCCCGGTCTACGAGAAAATCGTCACCGAAGGCTCAAAACCCCTCACTGATGTCTATTCAGTTGGCGCAGATTGCGTCACCGACTTGACTGCCAATTACACCTACTACAACGCAGCCATGCCCTTTGTGATCTTCGTATCCGTTGGTCTTCTGCTGCTTTTGTTGACCAAAACCCGCTTAGGTCGCCGAATGAGAGCCGTTGCAGACAACCCCGAACTCGCTGCAAGTTGCGGCATCAATGTCGAACGCGTTCACATGACCAGTGCGTTCCTCTCTGCAGGAATCTCAGGTATTGGAGGTGCCATTTTTGCAATGACCATTCGGTACAGCCCTGAGACCGGTTTTACGCTTCTTTTACCGGCATTTGCCGTCATTGTCTTGGGCACCATTGGATCGATTCGTGGGGCAGTGGTTGGGGCTTTGCTCATCGGCTTTGTCCGTTCGGTCTCTTCGCCTATTTTGATGGGAATTGGAACGCCACTGGAACGGTCAAATTATGCAAACTTAGCAGAAGTGATGCCCTATGTGATGATCATCGCGATTCTTCTCATCATGCCTAAGGGCATTGGTGATGCTTTTGATAGCTGGAAAATCAAACGCATCCGGACCCGAGCAGAGCAAGACTTCACTCCGGACACAAAGCGCGCTTCATGGCTTGGCATCTTCTTTGCACCGACAGGTCTTCACCATTTCAGCGTCCGAAACAACATACGAGGTCAGCGCTATGTCCTTTCGACCTTCATCGCTTACGTTGTTTTCAAACTCAGTTCCTTCGTGAAGGAGAACTCCATCGCGAATGATACCGTGAGAGACAAACTCACGGATGGAGATTCGACCCTCTCTTTGGTTCATGCCCCGAGCGGCCTCTTGGCCGAACAACAAGAAGCGTGGCTTTCACTGATGCAATTTGAAGAGGCGTTGGTAGGCACGTTGGCGAACTTGGGCGTGCTTGTGTGGCCGACAATTCCAATCGTCCTCTACCTCATCGCATGGCGGGAAGCCTACCACACGTTACGAGGCGAGGAAATCAAACCGTCAACCAAGATTTCGAACGCCGTCTCGAGCCTATCAGCTGGCTATGCGAATGTCACTGGAAGCGCCGGTAAAGCCTGGCGCAACGTGACGGAGACAGTTGACGCAAAAATTGGCTTCATCGCTGTGGCTGCTCATCGTGCTGCGAAGTCTTCAACCACCAAAGTTTCCACTGTGTACATCGAACGAAGAACTTCAGTCCTTGAAAAATTAAGGATGCCTTATGGCCGTGAAAGTGAAAACGGTTCATGGCTGTTGTTTGGTGTCTTGGCAGTCATCATGCTGACCCTGATTTATTGGCTTCCAGTCGCAGATTCCGACCAGGCAAGTTTCGTGAAAACACTCCAACTCTCGAACGTGTTGGTTACATTTGCGATCTTCGCAATTCTCGCTCTTTCTCTTAATTTACAAACTGGAATTACTGGGCAGTTGAATTTCGGTGTCATCTTCTTCGCTTCGATTGGAGCCATTGTGGTTGGTATCCTCACCGCGCCAAAAGAATTGCATGGTTACGACTGGCCAATCTTCTATGCAGTCCTGTTCTCAATGCTTATTGGTGCGATTGCAGGGTGGTTCCTTGCTTACCCAACCGCTCGATTGCGAAGTGATTACTTTGCAATTATCACCATCTCGCTTGGTGAAATCGTCCGAGTGTTGCTGAGTGGCGAGCCACTCCTCCGAGCAGGATCTTGGGGCAGTGCAGTCGGTATTTCTCGCTACAAACTCCCACTTCAAGAATGGTGGTTCTGCGGTTCCACCACACCCCTCGATGCGAACGGCACCCCTCTTTCTCCGGTCGCATGTTCAAACGCAGAAGGCATCGACAGCATGGCTGTCACTGTTGGCGAATGGCTCAGCCTTGGCCAACCCGCTCCCTACATGTTTGTCTTGGCGAGCATTGGTATTCTCGGGTTAATTGTTTCATGGTGGTTGCTGAACACAGTGCTGTCCTCTCCATGGGGACGCATCCTTCGTGCCATCCGCGAAGACGAGGAAGTGGCGCAACACCACGGTCATGATGTCCTTCGACACAAAGCAGCAAGCTTGGCATTGGGAGCTTCGATTGCGGCCTTCGCTGGCGCGCTTTGGGCGTGGAAACTGACCGGTTTCCAACCATCGTTCATGTCGCCTTCAAAGACGACCTTCCTCGTTTGGGCTGCGTTTATCATCGGTGGCGTTGGCAACAACAAGGGTATGCTCATCGGTGCATCGATCATCGTTTTGATGGAATTCGTGTTCAACGTCTTGGTCGCAGCTCAAGGCAGTTCAGATCTTCCTCTCAACGAAGTCGCCGCCACGATGGATGGATGGTTCAATTGGCTCGTCACCGAACAGGTGCAAGTCATGTGGATTTGTCTTGCAATCACCCTCCTTGCCCATCTGGTGAAGTGGGTCTCATTACGAGAAACGTTCTTTTGGGTGACGGTCATCTTCGCAATCGCTTCATTCTTCTTCGATGAACGCTCGATCACTGAAGTTTTTCCAACCGGAACAATCCGAGCAGGAATGGCTTACGTCAAGGTCCTCCTCGTAGGGGCACTCATTGTGTTCTCACTTCGCTACAATCCGAAAGGATTGCTTCCAGAGGTACCATTCCGGCCTGAACATCCAACGGCAAACAAGGGGGCTGAGGAACAATGAAACCTCTTCTCGCTGTGAAAAACTTGAGGATGGAATTCGGTGGTCTCGTCGCCGTTAAGGATGTCTCCTTTGAGGTTAAGAAAGGCGAATTTATCGGCCTTATTGGACCCAACGGATGTGGGAAATCAACGACCTTTAACTGCATAAGTGGGCTGTTACAACAAACCGCTGGAACAGTGGAAGTCTTTGGAAAAGATGTGTCAGAGAAGCGACCGGACCAAATTCAGAAACTGGGGATGACTCGAACCTTCCAACACACCCGACTGTGGAAAGACATGACCGTGATCGAGAATCTGTTGGTGCCTCCAAGAAAGCAGTTCTCACCAAACCCGTTCCTCTCGTTGTTCCGAGGTCGTTCAAGACCCGCTGAAAAAGAACGCCTCGCACAGGCCTTTGCAGTGCTGGACCAACTCGAAGTCCCACACATGGCTCACAACCTTGCAAGTGAACTCTCTGGTGGTCAAAGCAAGCTTGTGGACATTGGGCGCTCGATGATGGGCAGTCCAGACTTGCTCTTGCTTGACGAACCCGTTGCGGGTGTAGCAGGCCCCCTTGCAATGAAAATTTTCACCAACTTGCGAGAGCTTGTTGACACCACCGGTATTTCCGTTCTTGTGATTGAACACAATATGGATTTCATTCTGCGCCAAGGCGTTGATCGCATTGTTGTCATGAATGAAGGCGAGGTTCTCATGGTGGGCACGCCTGAGGAAGTCAAGTCAAACCGGGCCGTCATTGAGGCCTACCTTGGTGGAGCTGGGGGTGAGGAAGAATGACACGACTTCTTGATGTCAAAGGATTGAGCGGCGGATACGGCAGTGTGCAGATTCTCTACGGGGTTGACCTCTACGTCGATGAAGGCGAGTTTGTGACCATCATCGGACCGAACGGCTGTGGAAAATCAACGTTCATCAAAACGCTGTTTGGCATTGCAACTTACTACAGTGGTGATGTCACCTATGGCGGTGAGTCGATTGAAAAGATGCGAACCGACCAACTGGTCAACAAAGGCATCGCTTATGTCCCGCAAGTGAACAACGTATTCCCAACCCTCTCGGTTGAAGAGAACCTTCAGATGGGTGGAAATGCATTGCCAAACCGAGTGCTGAAAGAGCGAATCGAACGCGCCCTCACCATGTTCCCGGATCTTCGCTCTCGTGAACACGACTTAGCAGCTTCCCTTTCAGGCGGAGAACGTCAAATGCTTGCTATTTCCAGAGCGCTGATTTCAGACCCATCCTTCTTGCTCCTTGACGAGCCAACAGCAGCCCTCTCACCTCTCTACCAACAACAGATCATCGAACGCATCGACAACTTGCGAAAGGAAGGCATCACCGTCCTCATCGTGGAACAAAACGCCCGATTGAGCCTTGCCCGCTCCGACCGCGGCTACATCTTTGCCAACGGCAAAGTGGTCCACACTGGTGATGCTGACTTCATTCTCAACGACCCAGAAATTGGTGAATATTTCTTGGGTTCACACGACGATTGAGGCAGTTGATTGTACCGCTGGTTGCTATTTTGCTGCCGGACGATTCGGCAGATTTTTCCTCGTCGTATCCGAAACATGGTAGGGGAGGAGGCGCTGGAATGGGCATGACCGATGACTGGCCACTGATCATGATCGACTGCCAGGTTGGTTTTGATGATCCTATATGGGGCCAACGGAACAACCCCCAGTTTGAACACAACGCGCAGGCTCTCCTTGCCCACTGGCGATTGAGAAACAGAAAGGTGATCCATGTTCGCCATGCTTCATTGGAGCCGAAAAGCCCACTTCGAGCAGAGTCGCCAGGTTTTGCATTCTTCGATTGGGCCACGCCTCGAGAAGGGGAAATTGAGATTGTCAAACATGTCAACAGTGGCTTCATCGGCACACATCTGGAGGAAACGCTCCGAGCAGGTGGTCAAAACGGATTCGTGCTCCTCGGACTGACAACAAACCACTGTGTGTCGACAACGGTGCGAATGGGGGGAAATCTCGGTTTCGATGTTCGCCTTGTTGGCGATGCGTGTGCAACCTTTCCACGGACAGCAATGGACGGCGAGATGTTCGACGCAGACGTCGTGCATCGTACAGCATTAGCAAGTCTGCACGGTGAATTTTGCACCGTTATCGATTCCAAAGATGTCCTTTTGGAAGCGTCCTGATCGCTGTTGTCAAGCGAACAGACCGTCTTTCCACGAAGTGATGACACCTGTGAATGCTGATGCAGCGACGGTCAACGGGCTGGCAAGGTACAATTTTCCTGGGCCAGAGCGCCCCTGGAAGTTTCGATTGATGGCAGAGACTGTGACTTGCTCTGGTGTGATCGAAACGCCCGGGCCAGCGCCAATGCATGCGCCGCAACCTGGGTCAATCAGGTTGACACCAACTCGCTCAAACAGGTCGTGCCAGCCTTTGTCCACGGCGAGTTGCTTGACGGGTCCTGAGCCGTATTGAATGAAGAAATCCACACCGTCTTTGACCTTGAGTCCGGCATCTTCAGCTGCTTGACACACTTGAGCGTAATAGGCAACATCGTCTTCTTTGCCTGCAGTGCATGAGCCACCATAGGCGATGTCGATGCTGACTTGGCCGATATCTGCAATGTCTGCGCCGTTGGTTGGATCGCTTGGGATTCCTTCGTCTGGATTCCCTGGGTGAGCGACCATTGGCTTGATTTCGTTGAGGTTGATATGGTGGACACCACCCGTGTATTCTGCCCCTTCATCAGGAGCCACGGACAATGCTTTCTGTTGTGATCGAACGAGGTGAGGTTGGGCTTTCAGCATCCAATCATACAACGCATCGTCTGCTTCACAGATACCAGTTCGTCCTGAGCACTCTGTGGCCATGTTACACAACGTTGCTCGCTCATCAACAGAGAGGCTTGCCAATCCTTCTCCGCCGAATTCCATGCTGCGGTTGAGGGTTAATTCCTCTCGAGCGTGATCGGCGAGGATGAACAAGATGACATCCTTCGCAGTGCATCCATCTTCAAGGGTTCCGACAAGTTCGAATCGAATTGACTCTGGGACCTTGACGAAGGTGAAACCAGCACTGACGAGGTTTGCATATTCGGTCGCACCAACCCCCCATGTGAGGGCGTTTGAGGCGCCACCCATGCACGTGTGCGAGTCAGTGGCTTGGATGAAGTCCCCGACTTCGATGAATTCTTCACGTGCCACTTGGTGACAAATCCCAGGTGAAACGCCGTCTTTTGCGGAATAATCACGGACCCCTGAATGTTGTTGGAAGGCCACTTGCAAATCCCTCAATGTCTGCACCTTGTCCATGAAAGGTACAAATTTCGGATTGTGGTGTGCGTAGAGCAGGTGGTCTTCAAACACGGCAAACTTGCTTGGGTTTGGAAGGCTGTAGGTTTCACCATACTCTTCTGTCAAGAAGGTGTGAACTTGAGCGGTGGTGAATTCGTGGGAGTAGCCTCCTTGAACTTGAGCAATCACCGGATCATCAGGTTTGACGCATTGACCATCTGCTTGGCCTACGAGGTTTCGAGCAATGATTTTCTCAGCCATGGTCATTGGCCGGTGAGGCGTGTTCATGGGTGGTAATTCGAGTTCTCCAGATTTGAGAGCCTTCGCAAACGGGAAGAGGCCACCTTTCTCAAGAATGATTTGCGTGACTTCATCGTATTGCGAAGTGAATGCGGCAAGTTCGATTTCTTCACCATCCTGCAATCGCTGGAGCATTGCATGGTCGCCCATGAGCTGACCGAGGTTGATGTTGTTGCGTTCATGGATTGGAGCAAATGAGGCTGCGATCACGATGTTGATTCCTGCCCAGCGTTCGCATTGCGCAGCGGTTTCCCTTGAAGATCCAGTGCCTTTTCGTTGGCCTGAAACAATGACTTCAAAGTTGCCGTTTTTGAGTGCGTTTTCGTTGAACACGCGCAATCCGTTATGCATGAGACCAGCATAGGCGTTCTTTGCGATTTCAGCAGGGTCGTGATCGAAGCAAACCCAGGCGGGGGTCATGACGTCCGTGTTGATGTCATCAAGGAGGTCCTCAACGCTCAAATCTTCCATCTTAAGGTTCAAACCATCATACAATTGTTGTTTGATGAGGTCCAAGTCCTTGGTGAGGAATAAAACCCTTTTTCCGGGCGTGAGAGCGACTTTTTGTGGTGGCCAGTTTGCTCGCATTCTTGCCCCTCAAATTTGTTCATGGGCCAAATGGATATAATCGGTTCGGGCGCGATGCTTGCCAACTCATTTCGATTTGCCACCATTGAAGCAAAGCCTGGCGGTAAAATGTGGACTGACTTCCATTCAAGTGTGGAAATCTCAGTAAACCACTTTTGCTTAAACTTTAAATAATATCGTCATGGCGACTATATCAAGGTTCCCTAATGAGTTGAGCATTTGGCTCGGCAAGGGGATAAAATGAGGGATACATATGGATGAACAGCAAGTAGAAGATATTGTCAAATGCGGCGACTGCGGAAGCCGAAGTCTAACTCGCGATGAAACTCGTGGCGAAGTCGTTTGTGAGGACTGTGGATTGGTTTTGGAAGACAACGTCATCGACCAAGGTGCAGAATGGCGTGTGTTCTCTCCAGAACAAGGCGATCAGCGTGCCCGAACCGGTGCTCCAATGACCGTGATGCTCCACGACAAAGGATTGTCAACGGACATTGACTGGCAAAACAAGGACTACTCTGGTAAAACAATCAACTCCCGTTACCGCTCTCAATTCTATCGAATGCGAAAGTGGCAGAAGCGAAGCCGTGTCAGCAACGCCACCGAGCGAAACCTGGCCATGGCTTTGGCAGAACTTGACCGAATGGCAAGCCGACTTGAGTTGCCGAAATCCGTCCGTGAAGCAGCGGCTGTCAACTACAAGAAAGCAGTCGATAAGCGTTTGATCCGTGGCCGTTCCATTGAGGGTGTTGCAGCAGCATCACTCTACGCTGCATGCCGCCAATGTGGTGTGCCTCGTACGCTCGATGAAATTGGACAAGCATCCCGAACAGGCCGCAAGGAAATTGGCCGCACTTACAGATTCATGGTTCGTGAACTCAAGATGAAAATCATGCCAACTGGACCTGAAGATTACATTTCTCGATTCTGCTCAGGACTTGGCCTTGATGCAGAGGTTGAAGCAAAGGCCTACGAATTGATCAAGGCAGCTCAAGAAAAGGAATTGACCAGTGGTCGAGGCCCAACCGGGATTGCAGCATCGATCATCTACATCGCCTCGGTCCTTTGTGGCAAGCGACGCACACAACGAGAAGTTGCTGAAGTTGCTGGTGTAACGGAAGTCACCATTCGAAACCGCTACAAGGAACTGATTCAGAACTTGAACATCGAACTCGATATTTGAGCAGTGTCAACATCGCTTCGGTGAGGGACTAGGATGAGCAAACCTCGAAACAGATTGTCGAAGGCAGCCTATGATGCTGTAGAGCAAGGCCTCATTGCGGCGCTTGAGCGTGGCACACAGTCTTGGCCCCTGCCTGCGCCTCCAATCTCGGATCCTGATTTCCCGGCTCTTCCACCCAAATCCCCGCAAACCATCATCGACCAAGGCGTCGGTCTTCTGCAAGTTGACCGTGGAATGTTTGAGCGAAACCTCAACACTGTGGTTGACCTCATTGTTCCACATAGAATGAATCTTAGTGACGACCCGTACGAGGTCCACGAACGTTGGCTGAAGAAGCGAGTGCCTCAGGTTGCCGAGCGATTGCTGTTCGCAATCGCTACCGATTGGTTGGCTCAAGCCTTTGACCAACAGGCACCAAACATCGATCGTTGGTGGCTTGCCATTGCGCTTGTTGATGGATTAGCAATCGAAGCACGTGGGCAATCCGTTCACCAAGGCTACCATTTGGTCGAATCCATTGCACTTGCAGAGCGCCCAGGAACTTGGCACACCCAACCTGATGCAGGCCCCCACCAGATGGAGTGGAACGCCCATGCCGTCCTTCCTCGTCAAGGGGGAGTCGTCGCTCATGATGTCGGCGTGGAAGCCGCCGTTTGGTTGTTGATGCGCCTCGAAAATGGCCCGCTTGAGCGACGGTTGTTGCTCATGGAGTGGGCGCGACTCCTGCTTCAACGGCCGAACCTTATCGGACCTCTAGGCATTCATGAAATCCTCATGCGCCGTGCGCTTGATCCTGAACAAGAGGTGGCTTCTCGTGTCTGTTTGTGCTTGGCGAAAACCATTGAGCATGACCGTGATGCAGGTTTAGAACTCGCACAACGCCTCCACACTCGCGATGAAGTGCTCATCCGAAGGGGCATGGCAGATGTTCTTACCCGGTTGTTCCGCCGTTTGACGTGGGACGCTGTGCCGTTTTTGGAAGCCATGCTCCAAGATGAAGACGAAGGCGTGCTTGCAGCAGCAAGCTCGACGGTCGGCGATTTGCGGTTTTTGGATGTCGAGCGATGGGCAGATACCATGGCAGAACTCTCGAAGCATCCACTTCCAGTGGTGAGACGAAACCTTGTCCCATTCCTGCGTGATTACCTCGAGCAGTTTCCAGATGACCAACGCCGTCTTTTGCCCATGCTATGGGTCGATGGCGACGAAGTTGTTCGAACCCGAATGCGTGAGTTGTTGATGCGAATGGAAGAGGTAGCACCAGACCATTTTGCCGCTCGGCTTGCCGATTTCGTTGAGCAAGGATGTGATCTCGATCCGCTTTGGACGCCACTTATGATTCGAAGGCCCGAACGTTGTGAAGCGTGGCAAGCATTCCTCAGCGGTGATGGCGAACAGCCCACATTGCCCGAGCGCCCATCGCTGGAACCAAACATTCTCGATGATGATATCAGCGATGAAGGTGACATCGATCAGGAACTTGGGTTCCTTGACTGATTTATTCTTCTTCTGAAATTCTCAACGGGCCGCGGACAACCAATCCAACGTATGTGCCGTTGAGCAAAGCAAGGCAGCCAACCAGCGTGATCAGCATTCCAGTGGGTTCTGGAAGATGGACATCCAACTCAAGCCATGTGATCACTCTCACGCCAGCCAACATGACACATCCAAACGCAACGACCGAGCGCCAACTCTGTTCGGGGTTCTTCCATCGGTCCATGGTTGGGGCAACACCGTTGATGTCGAAGGTGCGGCGGAACCAAGCCAGGTACAAGCAAACCATACCGCACAATCCAATGACGCCTCGGGAAAAAGAAGCAGAATCCCACGGGCCAGCAGGCGCAAGATCTACGAAACCCTGAGCAATGCCAAGGCCACCGAGGATGACCAGCCAACCCCAGGTCTGAGTTCGGTCCATGATTCGGCGAAAGAGGGCCACGCTTGAAAGCCTGTGCCAACCAGCGGCATACCATGGGCGCAATTCAAGACGCACTCTTGGTGGCCGGAGGGCTTGGCACCAGAATGCTTCCAACAAGTGCCTCGGTGCCGAAAGAGGCTCTGCCTCTCATCGATGTACCAGCGCTTGTTCACCTTGCACGGGAGGCCAAGGCAGCAGGGGCTTCACGCCTGCACATTGTTACCTCTCCGAGAAAAGATCTCTCGAACCTTCTAGGTGACCATTCATGGTTGAAAGAGAAGCGTCCAAACCTCGATGGCGTTCTGCTTGCACCTTTTGCCGATGTTGAAGTCCACATCCATGTGCAGAAGGTTCCGCTTGGGCTTGGCAACGCCATTCAGAGCGCTCTGCATGCGATCAATGGCCCCTTTTTGGTCCTGCTCGGAGACAACTTACTCATCGATCACCATTCGACGCTTGAGTCATTCGTACCATCACAAGCAAGCGCTGAGTTGGTGAAATCATTTGCAAAGCATGGTCGACCATGCGCTGCGATGATGGCGGTTGAGCCAGAGGAAGTCAGCAACTACGGCGTGGTCCGCATGGAGGATTCTCGGATTGTCGAAATTGTTGAGAAACCAACACCGGAACAGGCCCCATCGAACTTGGTGCTGTGTGGCAGGTATGTCTTCACCAGTGACGCATCAACATTGCTCGACCACTACGATGTTGAAACGCATGGTGAATTGCAATCGATTGCCCTTCAGCAGCATTGGATGAAGAATGACGGCATGTACGGCGTTGTTTTGGATGGCTACCAGTGGTATGACTCAGGTAAACCCCTTCCTTGGCTTAAGGCACAAGTTGACCACGCCCTTCGTCGCGAAGACATGAGCGACGCGTTCCGCGCGTGGCTCATTGAGCGGCTCAATGAATGATCAGCGTTGACCGGGTTTCCAAAAAGAAAGAGGAATTGGCGGCTCGTCATTCGCTTTTCGAAGGGCCAAATGATCGGCTCGTTCATTCCAACGATGGCCACGGTGTGCCTTTACGTGTTCCCAAGAGAGGGGGCGAATTGCGGCAACAGTTCTCCACAATTCTTGCACATGAGCTACCAAGGCTTTGTTGGCTTTTGCTCGCCATGCGCCACATGCGAGGTTCCCAGCGTACTGTGAATCAGCGCGAATGATTGCCTCTTCTCCACCACCTTCACTCAATAACCAACGCAAAGCCTCGCCAAAAGCGGTTAACTCAGCTGTGTTGTTCGATCCGACTTCCGCTCCAACGAAGTTCGCCTCATCAGGCGATGTGACAACGGGTCCTGCAAACTCTTCGACCAACGAGCCACTTCCACGACCGAGTCCCGTGTCTCCAGTGATCACGACAACAGACCAAGCAGCCGGTGTTGTTGCGTCTACGTTTTGATTGCCTAAGCACGACCCGTCGACATAAATCGTCCAGTGTGCAGAGGGCAAGCGTTTCACTCGCCGATTTCAGCCTTGTAATCTGCAGCGCTCATCATGCCAGTGATCGCCTCAGGGTTCTCGAGTTTCATACGGACAATCCATCCTGCGCCGTATGGATCTTGGTTCATGAGTTCTGGTTCGTCTTCGAGAGCGTCGTTGACGGCAGTAATGGTTCCAGCAAGAGGTGCAAAAATGGGAGAGGCGGATTTGACAGATTCAACAATTGCAAATTCACCCATGTCGTCGAATGAGTCACCGTCTCCAGGGAGTTCGATGTACACAATATCCGTGAGCGCATCTTGTGCGTGGTCGGTGATGCCAATGACGATTTCGTCGCCTTCAACTCGCATCCATTCGTGCTCTTTTGTGTAATACAGTTCTTCAGGAATTTGACTCATAGCCTTCGACCTACTTCACAGGAAGTGGTCGCCTTTGATGAAGCCACCGCTCATGCCAAGTTGCGAAAAAAGACAAATCAGAATCACTCTTGTTCGGATAATTCTTCTTCCAACACATTTGCTTCGAGTTCGGCCCAAGCTGAACCAACGCTTGCATCTTGGATTGAGGTGTTGATGTCCTCGCTCACACGCTGCGCTAACTCATCCGCTGATTCATTTGGGAATGCAGAGGAAAGAGGGCCTGAGCCGTTGCTCAACGTGTTGCCAAGACCAAGGAACACAGCGCCGAGGAGGATGAAAATCCAGCCCATGTTGAGTTCTGAGATTTGCATTCGCCCTTCGATCAGCCCGAAACCAGCCACAAGCAAGAGGCCTGTTCCAGTGCCATACAACAACTTCGATGCGGCATTAGAGGGGTTGCTCATGAGTCGACCATATGCTATTCAGCCAAGAAACCAGCGGCTGTGTGGTGAAGACGAACGCCGAATCTTCAGTACGTTTCACGCATCAGCTTGTGAATCTTGTAAGGCAACAATGCCCTGTTAACGGGTGTGACTTCTAAGATCCGCCCATCGTCGCGTCGGCGAATGTCTTGCAGGAGTGGGTGGCGGCTCTTTTTGTGAAGCGTGAGCAAGGTTGGCTTGTCGACTTCAAGGGCGCTGCGCACGACATTGACGAATGCTTCACTCTCAACTGCGAACTTGCCAATTTCATCGATGACCAAGACTTCGCATTCATCCCGGGCGTATTCAATAGCGGGGATTGCAACTTGCTCAAGCGCTTCGATGTCGATGCCGTAACCGAGGACCCTGAGCCTTGAATCAATGCTTTTGTGGGCCATAATGGCCTCTTCTTTGGTGACAATGTTGACGACTTTGTAGCCCAGGCGTTCGCTTCCATCGAGGATTGGCACGGTTTGCATACCGCCGATGATCGGGGCATCACTGAGGCTTCCTCGCAGTTGAATTTCTCGCTTGCGCTCATCGACAAGCATTTCGAGAACTTTTTCCATCACAGCGGATTTACCGCTGCGCGGTAAGCCGGTGATACCAATCTTTGGATGAATGCCCACAATATCACCTAAGGCTAACCCTAACAGACAATGCAGTGGCTTGTCATAAATAAAGCATCTTCCTCATGTTCTCCGTATCTGCCGCTTACAAATCCGGAAAATTGGCGTCAGAAATGTACGGATTATCGAACCAGAGGCACTAATTCCGGAAGTTCACCGTTGACATCGAGTGGTAGCATTTCCAACTCGTAATTGTTGACGTTGTTGTTCGCTGACCATGCACGGGCCCACTCGTCGAGATCATCGTCGTTGAGCAATTGGCACATCCAGTGCAGGGCAGTTTCTAATGAGCCGTGAAGCGAAATCAACCGTTGCTGAATATCTTCATGCAGTTCGATGTGATTGACGCTGTTTCCAAGGACGCAGCCTGCAGGGATGACGGCCCAGCGAAGGCGTCGGTCTTGGTGTGCGTTCACGATGGCTTGGCACGCAAGGCGTGGACCAAACTTTGGTTCAGCAGCGCCGCACCACATGGCCAACTGTCGCTCATTTGCTCTTGAGGGAATATCCGTTCGGAAAGCTGGATGTCGGACGAAAACGCCTCCGTCTTCGCCTTCCGAGAAATGGACGCCTCGAATGAATGGACGAGACGAACGGCCCTTTGCCCATGTCTCGATGCTCTTGGAGTGAGCGGTTTGGTCGATTTCTCCAACTCGAACACGAACCGTATGGCCGTTGGTAGCAAGAGCGTGATGTGCGTCGCCCAGTCTTGGAAGGAGGGCAAGTCGATCGAGGACGGCGAGGGTTTGTTTTCGCTCGACTCTGTCACGAGGCAATCGAGGAATCGCCCAGGTGTCCTTTGCCCACGAGACCCACCGTTCGGGGGCCATTTCAAACGAAGGCACTCGGTTTGAGAGTCCGTTTTGATCTCGGCGCAAATCGGATCGACTGATTGGACCGTGCACCAACAATTGTTCAACAGCCACCTTTGCTGTGATGCCAAGCACTGCAACGCCTTGAGTCATGCCAGGGAAGAGATGGTTTGCTTCTTCGATCGCCCATATGTCGGACCAACCGTGTTCTTCGACCAACAGAGTCCGAAGTGGGTGGGAGGATTGTTCGCGAAGAATGCTGTCTGGGGCAATAAGTCGAAGTCTTCCACCTTCTTCGAGAATTTGCAGGCTTCGTTCGATGAACAAGCGATAGAGGTTGACGTTTCCACGCATGGTAGAGAACCGGGGCTTTCCGTTATCAGTCAAGGAACGGAGGTGCTCTCCGAGTTCACGACGTAGTTTGCTGCCATCTTCCATGCCGCGGAATCGATCTTTGATACGAAGCCATGGAGGGTTGGTCACAACCAACTGTGGTTCAACTTCCCAAGGCCATGAACCTTGCAAGGTATCGCCTTGACGAACAGAAGTTTGCAGAAGTTCCTCTGCTTCTTCTCGCGGCAAACACCCCGGCTTGGCAGTTTTGAGGCTAACCAAGCCAAACCGAATGCATTCAAGGAGAAGTCGACGGCGAGTTGACGCCACGACGAGTTCGTCGACATCGAGCAACTGGAAAGAGGAAAGGAGCAGACGGGTGTCATCCATTCGACGCTCGTCAGTGCTGTCTTCGTGGTGTTCAGAATGTCGGCGAATCAAGCGTGCATGAAAGATGCCGCCACCGCATGATGTATCGGCGATTGGGAGAGGGATTCCGCTCAGGGTCCGGCGCCCATCTGCAACCCGCTTCAACTCAATCTCATCGTCGATTTCGGTTTCTTGGCTGTGTTGAGGAAGGTTGAGTTTCTCGATGTGTGCTCGGAAACCGGGTGGGAGGTTGCTGAGGTGCATGGTTGAGGATTTCACAGGGGTCTTTGGGCGGGTAAGGCTCTCCAAGAGTTCCGATGCAATCACCGCATCTGCGAGACGAGGTGGTGTTGGATGAGCGCCTCGAGGGGATCGTCCATCGGTTTCGGCATCGTGCCGGGCGAGGAGGTGATCGAGAACATGACCAGGGTCGGTGAGGAGGTTGGCAGGCAAGGTCGGCCATTCTTCTGGAAGAAGCGCTGCTATGGGTTGATGCACGCGCAGGGATTGTTCCCAAGACTGGAGCCAAATTTCAATTTGTTCCGGACGATTGTCGAGGCATCGATCTAACCGTGCATACCAGCCGCTGACTCCGCTCTGCATAACTCCACCCAATCCATCCGGTTGGCTCGATTGGTTTGAATGTGACCCTTTGCAGCCGGCTTGAAATTTAGAAGAAAATAGGCGTTTTTCACACTAAACCCAGCATCTCAAAACTTTGCTTATGCCATTCCCATCCTGCTTTTACCCATTCGAAAAGGGCTGACAATTCAGCTTTCTTAACACCAGCCGCTTTCGCGATTTGTTTGAGAATTTTAATCTCCGCCGAGTCATATTCTCCGTCGACGGCAGCAACGAGAATGGCATCTCGAAGTGCTGCTTTCAGGGCGACTGGCGAGAGCCGCTCCATCACGAGTTGCAACTTGGGTGGGTCCTCTAACATGTTTCGAATATCAACCCTCATCTCAGGGTGCATCATTGAGCGGCCCATCAGTCCCTCGATAATGGCGAGTTCTTCCTTGACGAGTGCGCCATCTGCAGAAGCAACGATGATCATGATCTGTGCATAGCCTTGGGCTTCATCGGGCGTAAAATCAACCGTTAGGTCGACGTACATGTCCTTCACTCCGACAGTGCGTTGAGGAGGTCAAACCCTTCCTGCATCCACATGGCGCCCTTGATTGTCCAATCAAGGAGCTTTTCAACAGCGTTGTCGGCAAGGCCGAGATGCTCCGCAATCGATTGGAGAACAGCACGTTCGTCATCATCAACCGTTCCATCGGCTGCAGCCATGAGGGTTGCATCTCGAAGGGCAAGACGGCCAGATTCGGCCCCGAGACCATCAAGGCATTCCTCGAGTGATGGTGGAGTTTTCAATGCACTGCGAATCATTTCTCGTTGTCTTGGAGACAGCAGAGCAGTTCCAAGTCGCTGCTCAAACATGGCCATTTCATCAACAGTAAGTTCGTTGTCAACTCGCGCCATGAAGGCCAGAAGTCGAGCGTAGGCGTAGCGTTCTTCCCGTGGAAGCTTGTGGACGGTGTCTGGTAGCATGAATGCCGGTTGTCGACATTACCTTAGAACCCAACGCCGGCACGAGTGTCGAAACGTTGTATTTCGTTTTGATTTCTTCGAGGCGAACAAGCCTTCATCAATTACAACTGTCACCAGTTGACTATGTACCCAAGCAAAAACGTCCTCGGCCAACCCCTCGACAGTTGTTCATGTGACCCGATGACTGGTTGGTATCGGGATGGAAAATGCAACACTGATGAGAATGATCGTGGCAGTCACACGGTGTGTTGTTTGGTTACAGAGGCCTTCCTTGAATTTGCTAAAAGTCGCGGCAATGATTTGATGACGCCCGCACCTCAACATGGATTTCCTGGTTTGAAACCGGGTGATGCATGGTGTGTTTGTGCAAGAACATGGCTTGCCGCAGTGAATGCCGGCCATGCGTGCCCGCTCGATCTTGAAGCAACTCATGAGGCGGCCTTGGAAGTGATTCCACTGGCGCTGATGGAAACCCATGCGGTCTAATCACTCATCTTCGATGGTGGTGTAGCCAAACACAAACCAGCGCATGCTCGCCCATGTGAACAGCCCCCAGATGCCGATGTTGAGCAGGAACAAGAGACGAATCGGGAACGTCGTCAAAAGATCCAACATGACATCGAAAGAGAGGGTCGAGCCCATCATGCCAACAGCGTACACTGAGATGGCGCCTAACACCGTGGTTCGAACGTTTCTTCGCCCATCAAAAGTGAACCTCCGATGGACAAAGTGAGCCACTACGCTTGAGGCAAGCCATGATAACGACCACAACACGGTTTCACCCGCAGCATCGTACAGTGGCGAAAGCCGCAAGGTTTCCCAAATAATCCAGAAGATGAACGTGTTGAATCCGCCCGCAATGCCAAAGCGCTGGAGGGTTCCTCTGGGAAGGACTTCAGACATGCTTGGTTTCGACATGGGACTCCTCTAATCGTCGTTGGTCTCGACATCGCTTGGCTTGCCAGTAAGAATTCCTCGGAGCGCAGCGTTATCGGTTTGAATGGCGTCAAAAAGATTGTACTTCACGCCGTGTTCTTCTGCTAACACGCCCAATGCCATCGAGTCTTTTGGGAGGCACTTCCCACCAAACCCGCGGTTAAGACCGAAAATAGGGTCGAGGTGGGAGGGGCCAATGGGCTGAGCTTGTTCAGCGGTGATCATGTCTCGGATGGTGTACCAATCTTGACCCATTGCTTCACAAATATCGTACATTTGGTTTGCAAAAATGACTTTGATGGCGTAGAAGGTGTTCTTGGTGTACTTGACCAGTTCGGCTTGAGTTGGGGTGACATGAAACAAATTTTCCCGGCGAAGCACGCCTGCCTGTTTGTGTTGCTCGAAGACACGCTCAGCAACATCAGCATGATGTGTTCCACAGACGAGGAGATCTTGGTTCGCAAAGTCTTCGAGGCGTTGGCGCTCGACAAGGAATTCCGGGGAATAAGCAATCTTGAGGCGAGGGTAACGAGCATGGTATTGTTCCGTCGTTCCGGGAACAACCGTTGACTTGATGACAGCCGTGAATCCATCCGGTAGAGCATCAAGAATACCCTCGACAATCCGAGTGTCGCATGCTCCAGTTTCGGGGTGCGGCGGTGTTGGGACAGCGATGTAGGCAAAATCAACATGGTCGGTGACGTCGCTCAATTGTGTGCCCCTTGCAGGATCGTGAACGAACAGTTCATGGGCATGGCCGAAGCACTCTTCGATGGCTCCACCGACCATTCCCGCACCAATGATTCCGACCTTCATCACTCGTGCCAGACGATGGTTGCCTTTCTTAGTTGCCGTGCTCATGTACGGAATGGATTCGGATTCAATTTCCCATCCTTGGCCATATTGGAGGCATGAAGAAGGGAATCTGGCGTTCCACAATCCACCCAAGTGTCCTCGCCAACCGTGATGAGTTTCGCCATGCCTTGTTGGATATACCTTCGATTTACATCTGTGATTGAGAAATTCTCTCCCTTCTCTTCAACCCCAAGGTCGAGGAAGGACCAAAACGCTTCGTCAAACATGTAGATTCCACCGATTGCAAGATCAGATGGTGGGTTTTCAGGCTTTTCCACGATGTCCACGACTTCTCCATTTTGCCCAAGAACCGCAACACCAAACGCTTGGGGATTGGCTTCCTGACGAGCAAGAAGTATGCAGCCTGGTGGATGTTCAGCGTTGCTAAAAGTCCCAACTTCCTCTGTTAACTCAACCGTTGTGATGTTGTCTGAGAAATAAATGAGAAGCCGACAATCTTCGTTGTAGGCCCTTGCTAAATTGAGGGCATCGGCGACGCCAGTTGGCTCTTCTTCCAACACATAGTGGATTCTTTCATCGGGCAGACCGGCACCGACGTGTTTCGTAATTTGTCCGATAAATTGATTTGAGACGATGGTGATGTCCGTGATGCCTGCTCTACGAATCGTACCGAGTGCGTAATCGATCACCGGACGGTTGTGAAGTGGTAACAGTGTTTTTTGGGTATACTTTGTGAAAGGATACAGCCGACTCCCATGGCCACCAGCGAGGAGAATTGCCTTCACCTTCATGTTCAACGGGAGCGCGTCATTCCTTTTGGCCTTGTCCCATCAGTTCGTCCACGGCCCCATCCTTTGCATTTTTTTCAAACCAATCAGTGCGCACCAAGTCACCCAATCGTTCAACTCCGGCTTCGATTAAGTCTTGGTCTTTTGACTCTGCGACGCTCCATTGTTCGTTTGCAACAGCCCCATACCGCTCATTCGCTTCGTTGACTAAGTGTTCAGAGCGGCGTAAATCACCTTCAAGCCCCTCATAGGCTCCAGCAGATTCCTTCACATCACGCCGCATTGTGGTTGAATCAAGATGATCTTTCTGAATTCCGCCCGTAAATCCCTTCTCATCTTGGCCACGGATGCTGCCGGTCATTTTCTCCACTTGCACTTCGTTGAAGGTTCCAGTTTCAGCAGCGAGCACAAGTTTCTGACGAACAGAACCTTCCCCGAGCAGTTCTATTTCAATACCAAGCTGCTCCAACATGGTTTCCTCTCGAGTCCATGATTGACGAACATGAGATCGGTAGCCGAGGCTCAGTGAGAGGCAACACCCTGCAAATAGACCGCCAAGGAGTGGCACCGATGTTCCTTGGCTCCACAACCAAAAGAGCACTGTAGCTTCAATGAGTATGATCAGCGACGTCATTCGAAGTCGTCGCTTGGCGATGCCCTCTTCCTCTTCGATGAACTGGAGATAGAGAGCAGCATCGTTTTGCATGCAGACACCATCATGAAAGTATTTTTTCGGCTTTTTCGCGGAGCTGTTCATCTGAGTCAGCCTCGGTTGACCAACCCAAATCATTCAACGCTTGCAACTTGCTTGCCGCAATGCTGTTCGACATTCGTTCGAAAGCAAGTTGAATCAAAAGGACAAAGATAAGACTCGCTGCAACACCGAACTGCCACTGCGTGAACCAAGTAACAGCCAAGGAGATAATCACACCTTGAGCAATCGCCAACCAAAGTCGTTTTTTGATCCGCACTGCAGAATCAAGACTGTCCAGAAGCCTTTGAGCCCCTTCTTTCTTCGTCGCCATGATTCTCCCACGGCAGTTCGATTCGTCAATATGTCGGAGTTAATCAAACAGGTCAGTAAGGTACTGAGCGTGATTCCGTTGCGTCGCTTGGGTGCGGTTGGCAGGTATCCTTCCGCCGATTGATGGAGCATCTTGGACCAATACACTGTCTTGGAGCATTAATTTCTGGCGCGGCTCCATCGCTAATTTTTGGACCACATCAGCAAGGGTGAGTTGGATTCTGGATGTCTGATCGGACTGCATGACCAACAACCGTTCCAAACTATCGAGCAAGGCTTCATTTCGGTCACTACGGGCTTCAATGGCCTTCGATTGTGCATTCATGGCCTGTTCTTGGCGGCTGAGCAATTCTCTTGCGGCTGGGCTTCCAACGGCATCTCGCCGATTGATTTCCTCGATGGCTGTGTGCAATTCCTGGTTTGTTTTTTGGAGGTGGAACTGAAGTTCTTCAATGTGCAACGAAGATCGATGAAGATGCTGTTTGAGCCCCCTGCTTTGTTCCATCAATCGATGTTGTCTGGATCGGTTTTGAGCAGATTCAACCAAGAATGCCGCCGCAACAGCGCCGCCAAGCGCAAGCTCAGGACCGGTTCTTAATTCCATTAAGATCACCCAAGTCAAGGTTCCAAACACAAACGAACGCACAATTCCCATACATAGAAGATAGGAGTGCACGGTATAACCAATTGTTGCTTGGGGGCCCATGGGACCCACCCTAACGGGGTTTCAAAACTTCAAGCAATGGCAATAAAACAGTCGTCATCGATCTCAATTAAACCGCCAATCGCAAGCAGGTGATCAATGGCCTCATCGATTTCTTCAGGCATGACGCCATGTTCATTCATTCCATTGAAGATCACTTCGAGGGTCGCAAATGGTTCGCCTTTCCCAATTTCAGCCTCGACTACAACAAGCAACATCTGACACGCCAGAGCAAGAAGAGGGTCGTCACCTTCGTCGTCAGGAAGTAAATCAAGGAAGCTCGCTGCGGGATGCATGAGTTCGCTGCTGCCTATGGCCTTGAGTGGTGGCAGTTCCGGCGTCGTAGCACGTTGTCCGAGCCCTTTCATCGCCTTGTCGATATCGAGGTTGAAGCAATCGAAGATGTTTCGCTGCTTTGGGTCGGTAGCAGCTTCTTGATCGGGCTCCATTCGCTGGGCAATTTGTTCCAATCGGTGGAGCCTCTGTTCAACGGCGATGCGCTCCCGCGCAAGATCAACTGCAGCCAGCTCAAGCGCCATGTTTGCTTGCTCGATTAGCCACGCATCAAGATTCCAATGAGGGTCAACGCTCATCATGACTTCAGCAAGTCGCTGCACCTCTTTGGGCAGTGACTCCAGTCGAACATGGGCTTCTGAGACCTCGTTCTGCTTGTCGCTCATGTTCTTCACTCTCCTACATGACGGCCTATGAAGCCTTTCTCGACACAACCGACCATTGTTTCCATTCCCCGACCCTTGGACTGCGTTCATACAGTCGCCGACAACCACTTCCAATGGACGCCAACCTCAATGCTACGCCAACACAAGCCACCTCAGCATTCTCATTCCCATAGCCATTCTGAAGAAAGGGTCGCGTTCATGTAGGAGTTGCCCTTGCGAGAGGCATGGGAAATTATCGGATTGGAGTTCTTCCCGGCGACGGCACAGGGCGAGAAGTCGCACTAGAGGCCCAACGAATTCTCAACGCAATCGAAGCCAACACGAATCATGGGTTTGAACAAACCGTCATTGATTGTGGTGGCAAGCATTACCTCGACACAGGTGAAGAATGGGCAGAAGGCTCGTTTGAATTCTGTCGAGATGAAGCAGATGCAATCTACCTCGGAGCCATTGGGCACCCGGGCGCACGGCTTCCTAACGGCGATCTTGCTGGCGGTTCAGTCATTCTTGGAATGCGCAGCGGCTTGGATTTGTACGCCAATCTACGTCCAATCAAACTCTACGAAGGCGTCCCGCACAAGGTGCACGGACGGTTCACCCAAATTTGGCAACCAGGCATGGTCGATATGACGGTCTTGCGTGAAAACACGGAAGGATTGTACCATTCATTGCTTCGACGAAGCGCTGACCGAGCGCAAGGTCGAGACCCCTACGAACCCCCCTCGATGGAATTCCCAGGCCTCAAAGGCGAAGTTGCCTATGACCCGCGTCCGATTTCCGAAGGTGGAAGCGAGCGCTTGATTCGCATGGGCTTCGATGTAGCTGAAACACGCAATGGAGCGCCTGTTGATGGCGTGAAGCGAGTTTCGTGCATTGACAAATCCAACGTCACCCGTGGCTGTCAACTGTTCCGAAGAACATTCGACAAGGTCGCGGAGCAATATCCAGGTACAGAGAAAGACTACGGGTACATTGACGCTTTCATGCAATGGCTCACCCGCTCGCCAGAGTCCTACGACGTTGTTGTCACCTCGAACATGTTTGGCGACATTGCCACCGATTTAGGGGCAGTTCTCCAAGGTGGCATGGGTATGGCCGCATCCGGAAACATTGGCGACGACCACGCATTCTTCGAACCAGTTCACGGTTCGGCACCAAAATACGCAGGCATGAACAAGGTCAACCCAATTGCAACCATCAACTCGATTCAACTCATGATGGATTGGCTCGGTCGAAAGCACGGCGAGGACGAACTCGTTCAAATCGGTCGAATGATCGATGAGAGCGTAGCCGACCATTTGCGAGACGGCAAAGGCCTCACCTACGATTTGGGTGGCGACGCTTCGTGCTCAGCCGTCGGGGAAAGCATCAGCTCTCGATTGGTTGCAAAACTCTCAGAAGAATTCTGAGGCGTACGCTTGCCCTTACCGTGAAGTGAATTTTGTTGCAATGTGCTGCAAAGCATCGGCAAGCACCTCGTCGTTACTGAACGCCTCATCCACAACGCAGTTCTCGATGTCTACCAACATGTTTTGCACCACCCGAGTTAATTCGTCAACAATGGTGATGCTGCCCATTTTAGCTGATCGGGACAGCGGATTCAAATCAATGACAATGACGGTTTTGCCCATGGCTACAAGCGCTTCACACCGATCGCCGTCTTCCAAGGGCACCATGATCACGTCCGAATCGATGATGCCTTCTTTGGTGCAATTTGCTCGTGGACCTTTCAGGCCCGGGATGCGAGCGTTTGGTTCCGCTCCGAGGATTTGAACCTCGAGCTGATGCTCTTCTTTGATGGCTTCAAGCCGTCCAATTAGTGCAGCCATTCGCTCCGGTGTGCGGTAGAATATATTGATCTCAACCGGGCAGGACAAGCGCTCAGCAAGCATCAGCAGCGATTCTCCTGCAAGCGCAACAGCGTTCCCATTCAAACTGATCACAGGACGCTTGGCCTTTTTGAGCGTGCCTAATGCTTGCACTGTCGCCTTGTGTGCGCTTGGAATGGTGCGTTCGCCAAGCAAGTAATCGTAAGCCTCGCCTCGGCCATGAGCAATCATTGCACTGCCAGCGAGCAATCCATCTTTTTCAGCCTGTTCAAGACGATGGCGGAGAAGAAGCGACTGGTAGCGCGGATGGCTTGGATCTGCAGCAAAATCACTCATCGTTCCACCCCGCTTAAGCGCCGGACATCAGCATCGACATGTCGAGGGGCGCAACCCCTCGATTGATGGCGCTTGTTGAAAGCACATCGAGGCCACATTCGTGCCACAGTTCGAGGTGATCGAATTCAATTCCACCACTTGCTTCAAGCACCACATGTTCCCGCAAACCCATCTCTGTGAGTTCGGCTGCCACTTCCTTGCAACGCTCGGGGCCAAAATTATCGAGCATGATGACGAGTTTCTTGACGCCCTGTTCTCTGCGCTGGGCCCACATTGCGGCAGCGATGATTGCTTCCTTGTTTTCTCGAACCTCGATTTCAAGGAAAGCACCGCAGGTTGAAGGGTCCACTTCTTGGAGGAAACTTGCAATGCGATTGGCGTGACCATCCACATCCTGAAGCATCGAAGCAAGGTCGTTTTCTTTGATCATTGTCGCATCAGTTCGATTCAATCGGTGCGTCAGTCCACCGCCAAGGTGCACTGCCCACTTGTCCATCAGTCCCCAAATTGTTTTGCGGGTGCAAGCGATTTGCCCCGGCGCGATTGCGCTCCAGCGTTTTGCTTCGGTCGCAATGCCAGAAAGCTGGCCGAGGATATTGAGAATGCTTCGCTCCATGGCTAACACCGCCTCCTTGTCTCCAGTTAGGGTGGCGATCTCGTCGCCTTTGGAGACCTTTTTCCCATCGCCTGCTCGCCATGTGATCTTCAAGGAAGGTGCCCAAATCTGCAACATGTGGTCAATCGGAGAAGTTCCTACAATGATGCCATCAGCTCGCGCTACAATGGTGGCCTCGACAGGGTCGCTACCACCCATGAAGGGCATATCAATTCCATCATCGGCAATGACAGCGCCAACCCATCGATCGAAACTACCGAGCAGCATCCTCGTCGGGCCATCTTCCGCAGACCACAAGGCGTGTCCGCGGTCGTGAGGGGGTCTGGATGCTTCGGCCACAGACTGTGCGGGGGGTTCGTTGACTTCAAACCCGTTGCTGGCTTTGGCAGTGAGCGATGCAGTACAAGTTTTGATAAGGGCATTGGAGGACATTGGCTCATGGAGATAGAGGGGCATTCATCACTCGATGATGCCAAATTAAGTTCCCATGTGATGATGAGTCCTGTGATACACATCTACGGTGCAGGACTCAACACCGACCGTCCAGCCCACACGGCAGTTGGGGAACTGAAGAGAAAAGGGTGGGCATGTGCGCCAATCCACCCACGAGATGCCGGAGCCACAATCGATGGTTTTCCCATTCGTCCGTTTCTCGACGATGGGCTTAGCCCGCGAGTGATTGTTCTTTTTCTCGCACCGGAACGGGCTCGAAGCGTCGTCCGCGACCTGATTGTGCGACTGGATCACGAGGCGTTTCCACTCATCTGGTTTCAACGAGGGGCCGAAGATGACCAATCCATCGAAGCTTTGGAATCTATGAATGCACCGTATGTGGTTAACGACTGCATTGTAGAATACACTGGACGCAACAAATTTTCTTGCTCAATTGAAGCATTGCCTCAAACCTTCTGCCTTCAAACCGCCTCAGAGGATGGCGACGGGTGTTCTGTCTGGACGGTTCATAGCAGCCAAGACGCTCAACTTTCACCTCCAACACATGCCTTAGAATGGGTTGGTTCCTTGGATGATCTCGCTTATTCGCAGCACACCATACCTCGCTACATTCGCTCGCTGCGCATTCAGGATGAAAGCACGCACGCACTCGCCAAACGATTGACAAAACCTGAACCATAGCAGGGGTAGCGTTATGACGGACTGGAAGAAGGAGAAGTCAATGCGCGCCTTATTGATGTGCTCCATTTTAATCGCTGCATTGTTGGTCCCGATCGCAGGGGCTTCAGCGAGCCATAGGGGGGAAATCGATTCACAATGGGCACCCCTTTCAGATTCAACACATCATCCAATCATTGATTCATATTCCCCGTCCATTCAAGCTTCTATCACCTTCCACAGCGATGTTTCACACTACACCGATGAGCAATTGGCTTCTGTTGGTGAATGGATTGTGTTCTCGAAGCATCCTCTCGGTGTGCCCGCTGAGGCCCTCTATGGCGCACAGGTTGTCACACTCGAAGCATCCGAAGCCGCCTCGACACTGGCCAACTGGCAAACATCAGGTCTGATTGAGGCAGCTTATCCGTTAATTGAGCGGTCTATGGAACCAAGATGGACGCCAAACGATGCAAAATTCAACGAACAATGGCACCTCGTCAACTCCGGTCAGACCGGCGGAATAAGTGGTGAAGATGTCAACATCACCGGTGCATGGAATTCTTACAAGGGCGCAGGTGTCGTCATAGGGATTGTCGATGATGGACTCGATTGGAACCACCCTGACATTTTTACAGATTATGATTCAAGCCTTGATTATGACTTTTGCAACAACGATGGTGATCCAACACCAACCTCGAACAACGCTCACGGAACGGCTGCAGGCGGGGTTGCTGCAGCGACGGGCAACAATGGAATTGGCGTCACAGGCGCAGCACCTGAAGCCACGCTTGTTGGTCTTCAACTCATTTCATGCAGTACGACAGATGTTCGAGAATCGGACACATTGGGCCACGAGCGCCAATCAATTGACATCTATTCCAACTCGTGGGGCCCAAGCGATAACGGGGAAACCCTCTCTGGGCCGGGCCCGTTGATGCTTGCGGCCCTCGAAGCCGACGCCCTCCAAGGTCGAAACGGCAACGGCAACATCATCACATGGGCTGCAGGAAATGGGCTCGATGACAATGACAATTCGAACTACGATGGCTATGCGAATTTGAGGTACACCATCGCTGTCACTGCAGTCGACCACAAAGGACGTCAGTCGTACTACGCCGAACCAGGTGCTAACATCCTTGTTGCCTCGCCCTCAAACGGCGATGGAGAAAGCATTACAACCACAGATATCGAAGGATCGGGAGGCTATTCAAGCAGTGATTACACCAGCACCTTTGGAGGCACTTCTTCTGCCACACCCTTGGTATCAGGAATTATTGCTTTGATGTTCGAAGCAAACGCAAACCTCACATGGCGCGATGTTCAACACATTCTTGTCGAAACATCGCGCAAAAATCATGCAAACGACCTCTCTTGGTCCACAAACGGGGCTGGTCATCTCGTCAGCCACAAGTACGGCTATGGCGTCATCGACGCGGGTGCTGCCGTGGCAGCCTCAGTAAATTGGACCACATCCGAAGAAGAAATTTCATTCACCTCAGGAACGATTCAAACCGATCTCGATATACCTGATAACACTGGCGAAATCGTGTATTCGAACACCACCGTTACCGATGCTATACAGATCGAGAACATCGACGTAATCGTGGATCTGCCACACACCTTCCGCGGCGATATGAACCTCACATTGACAAGCCCATCGGGAACGAGAAGCATCCTTGCAGAGAAGCACGGTGACGGTGGGAATAATTTCAACAATTGGCGCTTCGGCACCGTTCATCACTGGGGCGAAGACAGCCGAGGCGAGTGGTCGCTTTCTTTGGAAGATCAAGGCAATGGGGACTCTGGAACGCTCAACGATTGGGAACTCATCATCTACGGAACCCAAATGGTGCTCGATTCAGACGGGGATAACCTCACCGATACCAACGAAACGGAGATCTATGGCACGGACCCAGACGACATCGATACAGACGACGATACCTTAGACGACGGTTTGGAAGTCCTCGTCTACGGCACTGACCCGCTTTCAACAGACACCGATATGGACGGGCTTGATGACGGCGTGGAAGTCCTGATTAACGGCACAGATCCGCTTGACAGCGATACCGACGACGACTTGTTGAGCGATGGTGATGAAGTCAACATCTATGGCACCAACCCGTTGGTTTTCGATGCGGACGCTGACGGAGACGGGTATTACTGGTTCCAAGATTGCAACGATTCGGATCCATTTGTTTCTCCAGAGGCCATCGAAGTCTTGAACGGTATTGATGATGATTGCAATGGCTCATGGGATGAAGGTTTCAACCTCACTGATGCCGATTCCGATGGGCTGTATGACTTCGAAGAGTACCATGAATACGGCACAGATTGGCAAAATCAAGACACCGATCTCGATGGTCTTGAGGACGGTACAGAAGTGTTCATCCACGAAACGGACCCACTCGTCAAAGACAATGATACAGATCAAGATGGATTCTATTGGTTCCAAGATTGCAATGACACCAATGCTTCGCTCAACCCTTCTATTGCTGAATCATTGGATGGAATCGATAACAACTGCAATGAAGAAATCGATGAGGATTTCATTGGAACCGATGCTGACCTTGATGGGCTGCTCGATATGGAGGAGTACCTCATTCTTGGAACCAACCCATTTGATCCGGATTCTGATGGTGACGGATTACTCGATGGCATTGAGTTGTTTTCAACAAACACCGATCCTCTCTTCCCTGACCTCGATAATGATGCTGATGGCTACCGTTGGTTCAACGACTGCGACGATAATGACAGCATGATTTCTCCGGGTGCGGTCGAACGCTGGAACGGTCTTGATGACGACTGTGATGAGCAAATCGACAATGGGGTCGATCGCTCGGGCTCGGTGTCTGCCTCTCCACAAGTGAGGAGCATTACGCTCAACGCCACGAACGATACGCTCCAACTCGCCCTGTCTTTGTCCCTCGATGAAGCCAGCCTCGCACGCCTCAGCCCAACCGTGCAGTGGTTCAGAAACGGCACTTTGATTGGAACGGGGCTCACCTTTGAGGAACTTGCATTCAATTGCTCTGCGCCTCGCTCAGATTTTGCTCAGTACCTTTGCGACACCAACGGAACGGTTGGTCCCGAGATGATTACGGCGACCCTCATCGAAGAGCGAGGGCAAGTCGAGGTTACGTGGGCTATCACCTATCTTGTATGGAATCCACCACCACCGCCCGCTGACAACGACGAAACCAATGCTTCGGATGAAAGTGATTTCATGGCAACGCTCGAATCAAACGCACCACTTGTCATTTCAGCGATCGTCTTCACGTTCGCTTTGCTCGCATTCCTGTTCACTCGGCGACCCAAAAAACCCTCCCAGCAGAAAACGAGCGCTTTCTCACAAGCACCTCAAGCCTATGCTCCACCGCAGTTCGCAAACGTTCCATCAGCACCCGATCTTGGTGCTTTGCCAGCTTATGACCCGCGCCGTTAAGCGCCCTGGGGTTGTTGTATGAGGCTCCATCCGAGCAATCGACCTTCATTGGCGTCGGCCAAGAGGTTGAGCTGGTTGCTCCATCCATCGTTGCCATCCCAAGACCTTGCAATGTCAACAGAAACAGCGCCATCAGCGTCACTTGCTAAACTTGAGAGGATCGAATTCAATTCCCCGCCGGGGACGACCACCAAGTAACCAGTTTGAACATCTTGGTGATAGGCACCATCTGTGGTAAAGAAGAGATCGTTACCAGTAAGTTGGCCATAGAGCGTTGTGTCAGCGAGTCGCTGTTCCATTTGTGAGAGGTTGAGCGTTGAAGGGATGGCCTCGCGATTGAAGGCCACGCTATCATCGTACACGCCCTTCTGATGGAATTCGCAAGCAGCGTCGCCTGGGGTGCCTGTGAGGTTGAAATTTACCCATCCAGCGCTCTCGTCAGCGGCAACCCATGACATGTTCCACTCGCTTCCTTGTTCAAGCGCTTCGGTGGTCGCCCGCCAGATGTAGCCGTTGTCATCGAGGGCGTTCGTGGCTCCACTCGCTTCACCTTGGAAGTAGTCAAAACATTGGATGGCTTGCTCAAACGTATGCGTTCGCATGTCGCTGTTATCGGGCATGTGGAGGTCGTTTGCCCCCCATGAGGTGAGTTCGTCATCATCAACCTGCAGCTGATTTGCTTGTGGTCTTGACGAGTATGAACGTGCCAAGTCGAGTTGCTTTTGCCCACGTTCAATCGAGGTTCGCTCGAAAACGTGGTGCAATTCAAGATCACCTTCTGGCAACACTAAATCATTGAGCAGTTGAGTGGTTGCCGAGCAATCTTGTTGACTTGTTTGTGAACTGGATATAACGACATCCACTTTTTGCTTTGCAGCCCAGGGGTTGCCTTCTTCAATCCACAATTCCATGGTCGCTGAGCCCAAGCAGTAGGTTCGAATGTCTTGGTGGGTTGCAATCACTTTCCATGCAGGGTTCCCTGAAAATTCATCGATGCCGATAACGCGCCATTCCCACCCATTGTTGCTCCCTGTCGCCCCTGTGTCGATGAGGTCATTGCCGAGCAAATCGCCAACTTCGATTGGCTGCAGCATCATGGCAAGTCCAGGTGCCAAGGTATCCAAGCCACCAAGCAGACCGCCAACCCCGTAACTCACCGTTGTGCCACGGTAGCGTCCAATTGGGTCAGGCAAATCAACTTCCCAATCCGCCTGTGTGGACAGGGTTGTTTGTTCCCGAAGTTCTGTGTACTGTTTTGTTTCAATTTGAGCACTCCCATCGGCACGAATGAACGTCGATGAACACCCGTTGAAGATGGGGTCGGTGAGATGGCGTTTGACTGTGAAGGAATCCAAGGTGTTGCTGTTGATGCTTTCTACAGCCAGCCATTGGCCCCCCATTCCGCCGTTGGCAATGACGGCACCAAGTCGATCTGTGGACCCCTCGGCATACAACTGATCTGTGCCACCTTCGGTGATTGAGAGTTGACCATCCCCTTCAAACAAAAGGGACAATTTGCATATCTCCTCGTCAGTTTCAAGTTGGTCTAAAACGAGCTGAATGAATTCATCCGTGGCGAGGAATGTGCCGTCTTTGACGGTGTAATTCATTTCGTCTCCGTACCTCAATTGGTCCGCAGTGAATGGTTCTAACTGGCTGTTGATGTAGTAATATCCACCTGCTCCGAGAATGATCAGCGTGAGCAGTGCAGCAGCCACTTGTGGGCGTTTGACGATGTCGAGCAGGGTTGCTGGCTGTACGGCAGTTTTTGCTGAGGCGACGACTTTCTTTTCTGTGATGACAGGCGCCTCTTCGACCATGATTTCGGCGTCCATAATTTCAGCCTCAAGCACATCTTCTTCTGGCTCAGGCTGCTTTACCTCTGCCTTTTCCGGTTCAACTTCCGGTGTGAGGGTGTCTTCATCTTCCATTGAAAGAACAACTTCGTCTTCTTCAGGTTCTGAAACCGACTTTTTGGGCGCAATACTTGAGGCCTCACTTGGCAGGCCAACTTCGTCATTGGTTAGCCCTGATTCAAGCAACCGCTCGACAAGGTCACTCTTTTTCCCTGAGGTTGGTAAGTCGTTGAGAATGCATAGCGCTTTCAGTTTTGCAACTGTTAACGTCGATGCAACATCATCGCTCATGCTTGAACCCCAACCTGTCCCTGACGCCTATCCCTTTCAAGGATGGCGCTCCATGCATGGTCTCAGCGCCGAGTTTTGCCCTTGTGCCATTCGCTCGTCAACCTTCATGGGGTACATAGGCCCCATCTTCGTTTTGGACGTAGACCGTTTGGTCATAGGAGCCATCAGCGAGTTTCTTGAAGAAGTATCCATTTTCTGCAGGTTCGTAGGTTGGTTCACCAACGATTTCTGATGAAGCATCGCTTGGTTCAGTTGACTGAGGCGGGCCAGATGGTCCTGCAGCACCAGGGGGTCCTGAAGGGCCGGCTGCTCCGGGTGGCCCGGATGGACCCGCAGCAATTCGCTCACTTGAAATGGAGGCGAGCACTTTGTTTTCAGTGGTTTCAAGATCTTTTTCAAGCATGTTCTTGACAGATTCGCCGTGCTTTTGGGCGCCCAGGAAGGCGAAGGCTGAGAGTCCGAGGCACACAAGTCCGAGAAGGCCAAGAATAACTTGGTTTGGATAGACTGCACCGTCGATGTTCATGTCTGTGCCAGCGGTTCCCACGTTGGCTCCATCGCCGTCAACAAATTGAACAATCACACAGTATTGCCCAGCGTCCAATTTGAAATCAAATCTGTACTCTCCACCTGCAACCGGTGTTTCATCGAGCAATTGGTATTGGTAACTGTGATCGGTTCCTTCACGGGCGAGGGTGGTTTGTGAACCAAGGTTTTGGGCGCAATCATCCTCTTGAAGCGCATAAGCCGCGAGATGAACATCCAATGCAGCCGGAGGGTTGACGACTTCAACGTCGATTTTCAATGGTACATCCATGAAATCTTCACCGGGTAAGGAAGGTCCCCAAACCAAACCAATGTCTTTCTCTGCAGAGTTGGTGAAGCCGTCGTACTCTTCATCAAATGACATTGGGAAAAGGGCGAAACCGAACATCAAAACGGCAATGCCGAGCCACATGAAGACATTCCAGCGTGATTGTTTGAGTGCTTCTTGACGCTGTTCCAACGTCATGACTTCAAGCACTTCATCTTGGTCTTCATCGACAGGTGGCTCAACGGCGACTTCTGTTGGCTGTTCTTCTGACATAAATCGCTCCATTCCGAGCGAGCACTTGAAAGGCGCGTTCCCTCGTCGTGCTGGTATGGACAGGGAAGGGGAGGACAGTCGCGACGCAGACGCGTCCCGCTCTGACTTGCGCTTGGCCATTCTCTCACGTGGACCGCGCCTTTACAGCACACGCCGACTGGTCGAGGAAGCGAGAAAGCGGGGCCTAGACCCGTATGTTGCAGACCCGATGAAGTTCTCTCTGTTTGTCGCTGATGGCCGGATTGATGTGCTCCACAATGGGGAACCATTCAACTTCGATGCCGTCATTCCAAGAATCGGTCACTCGATCACGAAGCACGGGGTTGCAGTGCTCCGCCATCTGGAACAGTTGGGCATTTGGACGGCCAACAGCGGTGTCGGAATTTTACAGAGCAGGGACAAACTGCATGCTTCACAGATTTTAGCGCGCAACCGCTTACCAGTTCCCAGAACCACCTATGTGCGCGACATCATTGATGTCGAAACAGCGGTTGATTTCGTTGGCGGTCTCCCCGTGGTGATCAAAGTCACCCAAGGCACTCAAGGCCAAGGCGTGTTCTTGCGGCATACATTGCGCGAATCGCAAAATTTGGTTCAAGGATTGTTGTTGACCGGTCGTGCCGTTCTGGTTCAGGAATACATTGCAGAATCCCACGGCAAGGATATCCGGGCCTTGGTTGTCGGCGACCGGGTTGTTGCAAGCATGCGACGAAAAGCCCGTGGGCGAGAATTCCGTTCGAATTATCACTTGAATGGGACCGTCGAAAAGGTCGACCTTCCCCCTGAGTACGAAGAAGCAGCATGCCGTGCAGCTCGGGTGTTAGGGCTCCATGTAGCAGGAGTTGACTTACTCGAGGCAGAGGATGGTCCGTTGGTGCTTGAGGTCAATTCATCGCCAGGATTGGAAGGAATCGAGAAGGCCAGTGGCGTCAATGTGGCTGGCGCCATTATCGACTATGTCATGTCTGAGACTGAATTTTCTGAAGTTGATCTCGATCAATTGCTTCGCACAGTGCCAGGTTCTGGGGTTCTTTCGTTGCAAATCCGTAACCATCCGAATGTGGTAGGAAAACGTCTTGCAAGCCTGTTCAAAGCAGGCGCCGAAATTCCGGTGTTTGCGCTCTCAAGAGACAATGCCCTCATTTGGAATCCATCGGATGAAATTCAGTTGCGTTGGGATGACATTCTCGTATGCTACGGTGAGTTGACGAAATTGAGAGCGTCCCTTCGGCAGGCGATTTTGGATGTTCCAAGCGATGCTTTCTCCGTCGAAGACCGCGAAGGGTCGAACGCTTGACGGCGCAAACGACCACCGGAACAGGCGATGGCCCCCTCCATTCCATCGCGCGGTGGTTTGATATGGGACCATACGGTACTGAACCTGCTCTTCGGAGCACGGGATGCACACCCGCCAAGGCGGGAGGCGGTGAACGCCAATGGAAAAGCGGAGAACACAGGAGCGGCAACGCAAGGCATTGAGGCCAAGCCAAAGAAGGCTTGATGCATCCAGTGCTGAACTACCGCCTCGCCTCGTTCACATGGCCGATCTCCCTTGGGTCACATGCTATCGCCAAGCGTTGCGAGCCGAGAATAAATCTGAAAACACACAGAAATCCTATGCAAGCGGATTAAGAGCCCTTGTTGAAACAACCCTCCCTGGCGAGGATGTCCTTGATGAAGCAGGGTATGACACGATGAGCGTCGAAACACTTGCTGAGCGAATGGAACCGCTCAATGGGCGCCTTGATCGCTGGACCCTCTCCCTTTCAGAACTGCGGCCAACCACCTACAACGCTCGGCTTGCAGCAGCTCGCCATTTGCTAAAATGGCTCGGACATCGTTGGCCCGATCACCTCGTCAGAGCGCGCACAGGTCGTCGACTCCCTCGCACCCTCACCCGACGAGAGATGTCCATGGTGCTCGAAGCGGCAGCAAACAGCGAGAACCCTGTTGCTTCCATCGTGGTCACAATGATGCTTGACACTGGCTTACGCGTCAGCGAAGTGTGCAACCTCGACATCAACGACATCGACTTGGAAGATGGCTCAGCGCGGGTCTTTGGAGGAAAAGGCGACAAAGACCGACTTGTGCTGTTCACTCGACGCACCCTCGAACGAATTCATGCGTGGATTCCAGTAAGGGAGTCAAGGCGGAAGGGGGATGATTATGCATTCCTTCTGAACTCAGCAGGTCGTCGTTTGCAGCCGCGTGGCGTCCAACGCCTCATGGACCAACTTGCAGCCGATGTTGCACTTCCGAAAGGAAAACTCACACCTCACGTTTTGCGCCATAACTTTGCGACCGGTCTCTTGGAAAGGGGTGCAGACCTTGTTACAATTCAGCGCTTGCTCGGCCATTCAAGCATCGCTACAACGCGAGTTTACCTCGAGATTTCGGACCAAACACTTCGTGAAGTCTACCATCGGGCTCAAGCGACGCGTGAGACGATAGAGGCGGCAGCTGAAGCATCGCAAGAAGAACAGAAGGTCGAGGAGAACACACCTTCGACGAGTGCCTTCGGCCTCGAGTGATCCTCACGTTCGCTTCGCCTTTCGCTTTGAGATGGTGGCAGGTCCTGCCCACTCGCGTTTTGGGGCGACTTGCTGCCCTGAGTGGCCAACGATTGGGCAAAATTTCCCAGATCGACACCTCGAACAATTTTCTTTCGGAGGCATCTCAACTGCTTTTCTCAAGCGGCCGTATTTTCTCCTTGGCATGCATCAATGTTGACCACGACGGTTTTCAATCATAGCGCTCAAAGACGCCCCAAGACCTCACTTCTTGTTGAACCAAGGCATGTCTCGAACGCTCCGTGGAATCTTGAGCGTACCACCCTTGCGTCCATCATCAGATTTCTTCGAGGGCAGGGTCTTCTTTGCCGTGGATGTGGCTTTCGAAGCCGTAGATTTCGCAGTTTCTGTAGCTTTCGATGCAGTTTTCTTTGCCGCAGTCTTCGCCTTTGAAGCTGTTTCCTTTGAAGCCGCAACCGTTTTCTTAGCGGTTGATTTTGCCTTCGAAGCCGTTTTCTTTGCCACCGTTTTGGCTTTTGTTGCCGTGGCCTTTGTGGCCTCCTTTCCTTTTTCAGCAGCCTTTGCAGCAGCGCCGACCTTTTTTGCCACAGCAGCGCTCAAGCCAGCGTCTTGCAGTTTCTTTGCACCAGCGCCAGCCACCTTGCTGACAGAATCTAATTTCGCAGCGACCAGTTTCTTTGCTGTAGCAGCACCAATTCCTGGTAGTGCAGTTAACGCTTCAATCTTGGAGGAACTCTTCTTGGCAGCCATTGTCTCACCTGCTTCGCCATAGTGAGGGACGCACTTCAATTCTTCTCCTAAGCAACGTTCGTCAAGGGGTGAGATTGATGGGTTGGACGGTTGACCACAGGGTATGACGGGGGGCGTGTTGGGCAACACAACCACGCGCATTGTGGCCCAAGTCCATCGCGCAAATGCGAGTCATAAAGTTGAACATTCGACCAATTTATTGAGGCCAAAAGGCTACTCCTTGCCCAGTAATGCCGTGTACCTCGGTGATGTTGCGATCGCCTTGCTTGCAAACCTCTCCCAACCAGAAACACCTGAATTTTCTCAGCCGCCTGGATTCAATGAGCAAAAATGGATCTTCTCAACGCAGAGTGGAACATTGCATGTGAACGTTGAATCCCATGCATATTGGGGCATTGGTTTGTTCAATTCAGGCTACCTCAACGTGATAGAAATCACTGGTCCTCATGAGCATCGTATGCGTTTGTTGTACGATTTGCGGGCATCTGTTGGGCGTAATTTGTGGGAGTTCAAACATCGCAGCAGTGCGGGGAAGTGGATGGCAAAGCATTGCAACGGGGCAACGCTTGACGGAAATGAAACAACGTGGCTCGAAGCATTGGCATCTGCAAAGGGAGCCTTCGAGTCGTCCATCGAAATTCTTGAGCAGCGAATGGCCGTTGTCGAAAAAAGGATGCAAGAGCCCCATGAAGGCTCAGATTATGTGCTTGAAAAAGCTCAAGTTGCCTTTGCCGCTGCGGAACTTGACATCGGCATGGCTCGCAATGCACTCGCTGAAGAGAACGCGCCTGGCTTAGAACGCGCCTTGGCGCGGGCCGAGGCAGCCTTGATTGAGGCAGATCCAAGCACAGGCCTGTTGACTTCTGAGTACAATGCATCAGCGCCGACAGGTCTCGCTTTGAGGGCGGACGATTCGCCACCGGCGGTCGCTTTGTCGGAACTTGAAATCGTCGACCTCACATCTCCATCAGACGAAGAAGAGTAATTTCGAGCGAAATCCTTCGCCGCGTCGCGTTGATAAAGGGGTGGCATCTCGCAAGGATTGGTTCACATGGCGTCTAAGAAGAAATCCGATGGCAGCGGAATTCAGCAGGCTGCAGGTCTCATTCGATATTTCGATGAAGAATCTGAGGATGCTTGGAAGATTACTCCGGGCCAAGTTTACTTCGCTTGTATCAGTCTTGCTACCTTCTTTTACCTCGTCAACCTTGGCGTTGTCGGAGCAATCATCGACCTCTTCTGAGGCGAAACGCTCACAGAGGCTGAATCATTACGATTCGCTGTTCTTTGATCGCCATGCACTTTGCGACTTTCATGGCTGTTTCCATGTCGGTCGTGGCACCAATGACTTTCTCACCTTCAGCTTCGTGAAGAATGAGTTTGTGTGTGAGGTTGTGCAAAACACCTTCTTCGATGCGCTCGAACACCCAGTGTTCGTTTTCGATTCTTACCATGGCAGGGATTTCGACCAATGGGCCCATCGCTTCACCAATTCGTTCAGTACGGGTCTTTAGACCACGAAGATCGCGCAGAGGGCTCCAATTACGTCGTCGGACGTGTGTTTTGATTCTCTTGTTCTGCTCAACGCCTTCTCTAAATGCACGTGCCATAAGGGTCCCATCCCATGAAATCCGAGGATTCCATTTGCGAGGCTTCTTGAATCGCTAATAAGAAGCGCGACGCTGAACCCCCGCGAAGACGCTGTTTTACGGGGTTGAGTTCAACGCTGAAGGGTTGTGAACCATCATACCAATGAAAGCCACGAGAAGCGCAGGGATGGCAAGAATCAATGCCGGCAAGAGCGTGCTTTCCGCCATCATTGGAATTGCTAAAGCAGCGACCGTCGCAATCATCAACGGCGCGATGACGAAGCGCATCTGTGGCGTTCGCACATCGGATTCAACGATCCATGGAAGCACCAAGGTCCAAGCAAGAGCAAGCCAAACGCCTGGGAGTATGTAGGCTGTCATCGGTGAAAAAGCCATGAGCACCATCGGCGTGAACAAGGCCATGTTTCTCAACCACCACGCCTCTGGTCGGGGGGCAGCATCGAAGCCGAGCGTTGGCATAAATTGGGAGAGAAGCATGGCGCCAAGTACAGCAGCACATGCCCAGAACCCGTACAAATTGGCTCCGATTGTCGTTGCGAAAAGAGATGTAGAGTTGAGCAACAGGCAAGCGCTCAACAGCATGAGTGCTGCGCTTAAGACAAACATCGCTATCAGCGCCAAGCTCCGTCGCTCGCCATACAGGAGTCTGCTTTCAATGGTCCTCGATGGTCGAATGATGAGGGTGAGTGAAACTGTAGCATGAATCACCATCAAGAGCACGACGGCCTCCGTGCCCACTGATGGATCATCGAGCCACGCAGTCCAACTGGCAGGGTTGGTTGAAATCCAAATCAATGCGATGACGAGCAGCAAGGCATTCTTCATCGAGGCCTTCTTTGCAAGAGAGGAGAAATCAGCACTGATGCTGTAGGTGCTGGATGCCGCAAACAACTCGCCAGAAAACATCACCAAGAGTGCAAAAAGGATGGGTAGCAGGGCTCCCGATAGCGATGGAGGCTGCAATATTCCCTGTTGAGGAAGAGGCTCAGTCGCAATGTATGCTTGCTCAGGAAACAGAAGTCCTAACGTCATCAAGAGGCAGAGCGCCGTAAAATTCATGATTCGATGACGGGCCACGTTTGCAGCCTTTTCCCCAAGCATCTGGAGGCTTGGCAGTCGATGGGCTGAGGCGGCAAAAACCACCATTGCTAATGCTGCGGCTTCGAATCCTGCCTGACCCGCAACCACTACCCTCAGTCGTTCGCCGAGGGTGGCGTCTTGCGAAAGGTACTGCAACACCTCCATGTGGGTCGCATCAAGTTGCATGATTGAGAAAAAACGGTGAAGAAATAAGACTGCAAACATCACAGGAGGTGTCCATCGGACCACTGAGCCAACCAGTGAGCGGGCACGCTCCTTCTCAATGGATGCAACCGCTAACCACGAACACAACACCAACGCCAAGGTTGGGAAAAACCACGGGAAGGTGTCGCCCAACATCACGCTAACCACGAGGGTTCACTCTTTGAGCATGGCGGAAGCAACATAGTGAGGTGGCCGAACCCCAAGCCATGTCGCGGGGGGAATGGCAAGACCAAGACCTCCTCGCCGTGGCAAAGGATACGCCCTTGTCGAGGTTGGCAGCAAACCTCGGTCTAAATGTGGACGAGTGGCTTACCTATGCTACGGAGCCGCTGCCTGAAACCTTTCGAATTACACCGGGGCGATACGATCGGGCTTGGACAGAAACCATTCTTCGGTCCATCGGCGGTGCACCTATCCATTGGGCCAAGGATGGTTTTGCTTGGCAAATGCCATTTGCCCGTGGCCAAGCCCCCGACGCCCAATCAAAACACATCATGGCGTTGCTTCATGAGTCCGGCCGCATCACCCGCCAAGAGGCCGCCAGCATGCTTCCAGTGCTTGTCTTGAATCCGCATTCTGATGAACTGATCCTCGATATGTGCGCCGCACCCGGGTCAAAAGCAACACAAATTGCCGAAGCCATCCATCCAAACGGCGTGGTCGTCGCCAACGAGCCGGCCTCCGGGCGAGTCAACATGCTCGTCTCCAATCGAGGCCGTCTGGCCATATCGAACATGCTCATCAACCAACAAGATGGTCGTCATCTTGGACGAATCCCTCCGCCTGGCTATGATGGAATCGTAGCAGATGTACCCTGCACAGGCTCTGCAACATCACGAAAGAACCGCAACGTTTGGTGGAAATGGTCCCCACGAGACGGTCGTAGTATGTTCAAGTTGCAAGTTGAAATTGCTTACCGCGGAGCGATGTTGTTGCGCCCAGGCCATGACTTGGTCTACTCGACGTGCAGCTTAGACCCGTGTGAAAACGAGGCAGTCGTTGCCGAACTTCTTCGTCGCGCACCTTGGCTTGAACTCGTTGAAATTGATCGTTCGAACCTTGAGGGATTGACCCTTCACCCCGGCCTTCAAACGTGGGATGTTCTCGACCAAGATGGCCACCCATACGCAGGCAGTGATGCGCTTTCCGCGCCTTCGATCAAACCATCTCATTTCTCTCCAAGCCAACGACAAACCATGGCGGAACAACTCGAACTTGATCTCGATCCGTCCCTTGAAAATTCGATTGAAGCAAGCCTTGTTCACTGCATTCGGCTGTACCACCAAGACAACAATACGGGGGGCTTCTTTGTGGCTCAACTCCGTCATAAGCCAGAGGCAACACCGGAAAATGTTGCTCGAAGTTTTATCCCGAAACGCTACCAAAACCCAGAATCTGGTTGGGTTCCAAGGGTGCTCGATGCCCCTCAACCAAATCGCCACTCCATCTTCCCTGCCCCCCAGCCAATCGTTGATGAGGTTCAGCAACGATACGGTCTCAACGACGCCGAATGGTCATGGTGGCATCGCGGAAAGCGATTGAACATCGCACCAAAATTGGTTGAAGATCGAATTTTCAATCGCCAGTGCCCGAACAAAAAGGGCAACTTGTCTCCAGCAGGAACGTTCCATCCCCTGAAACTCATCCACGTTGGGTTGCCAGCTTTCACACAAAAGAGGAAGATTTGGCGTTCTCGTCAAGAATCCGTTCCTGCGCTGCGTGCCTTGATCACAGCCCCAACACCAGCTTTAGAAATCGAGGTTCTCAAACGGATGCTCCAAGGTTGGGCGCCGTTGATGGAAGAATACACTGAACTGTACGGCCTGATTGAAGAAGAGGGGCCAGTTTTGCTTTCATGTGAATTGCCATGTGGAAAGGCGCTTGTGTCTGGCTGGGTCGGGGCTCGCCTTACTTTGATGATGGACAGGGTGGGTCGCGATGTTCTGCGTATGAAACTCGGGATGCCTTCGGAAGCCGACGAGGAAGAATGAGGTGAAACGATGCAAAGGTATGCCGTGCCGTTGATGTTGCTTGTCCTTGCTACCTGTGCCGCCCCCTTCGCTCATGCAGCCGATGGGCCGACAGAAACAGTTTCTACGGCAATCCCAGCCCCAGAACCGACATCGAGAATGCTTGTCGAGACCTTTCTCGATCAAGGAGCCAATCTTCCTCATGACGATTCAGAACACCTGCATCTGACTTGGTGGTCATGGAGCGATGAGACTGGTTCGAATTGGCCGGATGATGATGCCAAAGCTCGCCGAGGCCAACTGGGAATGGATGGCAGTTCAACGACTGTGTTCAACGAGCAAGAGCAGGAAGCAACAGCCAAGACGCTCTTCCTCACCGAACCTGTGTTGACGCTTGAAGGTTCGATTCAGTTGATGTTGGACGAGCAGGGCGGCATTGCGGTTCACCTGCCAGTAGAATTGACGCCACTTACCAACCTGGGCAACGACACGGTCCTCTCTATTTTCATTACAGAGGACCGCTCGGTCGACCATCACGGTCGTGTGGCACACAATCTCGTTCGGGACATGATGCCTCAAGTCGGCTTCTCAGTGCAAGCCAACAACACCACAGACACAACATGGGTTGTCCCTTCAACTCATCTTGAGGCCGCAGGCATTGAATTTGATGAACAGCCTCATGGATGGCACATCACCTTGGCGTTCTTCGGTGGGCTTGGCGATGAGAACGAAAGCCGTTTGCTCGGGCTCTACAGCACGCCTATTCCTACCACGTGGGACGGTTCAACTGCGGGTGATTTCTTCCTTCCAAGTTTTCTTCTGATCCTTTGCCTTGTGGTGGCATCTGGCGCCGTGATGGGGTCTTTCAAGCGGGAGAAAGGGATGCCAAGAATCGATGCACAATGGATTTCTTCAGAACCTGCTGTCCTCCAATTCAGGGTACAGGCAGGCACTCAGCCATTGGCTTTGAATGGCTGCAGTGTTGCTGAGCCGTGGGCGGTCCGTGGTGGGTTCAAGCGCGTCAAGATTTCAGCCGGTAAGCATCACGAGTTCACCCTTCGCCTCAAGCAAAGCGAGGCCGACGACTGCCATGTATCGCTCAATGTCGAAGTTGACGAACTTGGCTCGTGGACGCAATACCTTCGCCTTCCCTCGGCACACGACGCACTCCGAAGCGTTCAAGACAAGCCAAAGCAAGCAACGGACGGTGGCGAAGCATGAACCTCGATGACACGGACCGGGCGATTCTCGAAGTGTTGCTCGAAGACGCACGCACCAGTCAAAGAGCCCTCGCTCGAAGGGTTGGTATTGCTCAAGGAACTGTTCTCAACCGGCTTCGTCGGCTCGAAGAAATGAACGTCATACAAGGCTACAGCGTCATCCTTGATCCAAGCGCCGTGGGATGGTCAATGACCATTATGGCAGGTCTCCGGATTGTCAAAGGCCGCATGCTGGATGTTCAGGCACAAATCGCTGCCGACCCACGCGTGTTTGCGGTGTATGATGTTACGGGCGATTGGGACTCAATGGTCCTTGCTCGCGTCAAAGACCGAGCGGATTTAGATGATCTCACAAAGACTGTTTTTACCCTTGAGGGGGTGGCTCGTTCCTACACTCACGTTGTGCTCAACACGGTCAAGGAAGACGGGCGGACGCGCCCTGCACCAAAGCCCGATGATGCATCGGATGCATGATGCAGACACCTCAACGGTTTGCCAAGGGAATCGAACACCAGCGTGGAGAATTCAGGGCGCAACTTCGTCGTATTCATCGACAAAAGGTCCGAGTTCGTGGGCCATGCTGCGGAGGGATTCCACAACCCTTGTCTCGGGCTTGAGCGCCTTCATCAAGACCTTTCGAAGGTCCTCGGAGATTTTGATGTCCATGCCTTCCATGCGCCGGCGTAATTCATTTTGCAAGCGCCCCCCCGTTCTGTCCCAGTCCATGAGGATCGAAAGTGCGGGGCCCCCATCGCTTGCCCTCCGAGGCCCGTAGGATTCGTAGAGGTAGGCGATCAGGCGCTCCAAGGGCCAACCCCGGTTCAGTACCTCGATTGGACCAGTGAAATCAAGCGCTTCGAGTGCTAATTTGTCCCGTTTCCCTTCAACTAAGACGGGCCAATGCTCCTCCCGATTCAATGCCCTCGCTTCGCCGAGGGCCTGGCCTGCGATTCTGAAGCGAAGGGCGGCATCACCAGCGCCAAGAGGAGACCGGTGCTTTGTGTCCCGTGTCATGGTGTTTCCACAGCCTCCCTAAGCGTTTCAAGGAGCGTTTTTTCGCTGATGTTTTCAAACTTCACGGTTTTTTTCTTCGAAGTGTGACCGCTGACGATGCTCAACGAAGATCGTGGTAGATTGAGCGAGGTACTGAGGCATTCGAGCACCGCCGTGTTCGCCATCCCCTTCTGGGCTTGGGCGCGAACGGCGACGTTCAAACGGGAACGCCAAGCGTTCACCTCGCCAATCTGATTGTGGTGCGCTCCTGCTTGAACCTCTACGCTCAACAGAACTCCTTCTTCAAAGGTCGTTTGAAGGCAAGACGCGAGGGACACAGCGCTCCATTTTCGGCATTATTTATCAAGGTAACACACCTAAAAAAGGGGTAGAAAAGTGATTCTTTTTCATACAAAAAACGGGCCACTGGAGCGCGAAAGGGGGTGTGTGAAAGACGACTGTCAAGAAGGCGTTATCGACAAGGGTTTAAGACCGGTATCTACGGCCATCCACATGAGGGTAATCTATGCCTGCTGAAGACACTGTTTTCACCGTCCTTTACGACAAGTTCATGTTTTGGAGTATCATTGTTGGAATTTTCACTTTCGGGTGGATGTTCATCGCAATGCTGCGCTACCGCGACGGCGTCGAGCCTGTTGAAAACATGGACAAATACCACATTGAAGTTGGTTCATTCCCTGTTGATTCACACAATACGAAACTGGAAGTGCTCTTCTATGTCCTCCCAACAATCCTCGTCGTTTGGCTGACCATGATGGCCCTCGCCTCCAACACAGCTGTATGGCAGGTAGCAGAAGGCGAAGACACCTTCGAAATTGACATCATTGGAAAACAATGGTTCTGGGAATTCCACTACACTGAATCCTTGACTTGGGAAGACCCAGGCACCCACATCGATGTTGAGTGGACCGGTAACATGCTGATGATTCACGCCCACAACACAACGGCCGCCAACGTCACTGTTGCCATCGACGGTGTTGAAACAGATTATGCCATGAACACAACCATGGGCATGCTTACTTTCACGGGCATGATGTTTGATGTCGAACTCCATTCGAAGATCACTGTTTTCGACGCCGAGGACCACTTGCTCCACACATGGGAACACTTGCCTGTTGGTACAATTCTCTCCAGTGCTGGCGGCGAGCACCTCCTCCTTCCATGCGACGATGTCGCAATCATGCATCTCCACTCTCGCCCATCCGATGCATCAAATCCAAACTATGTTGGTGTTCAACACTCGTTCTGGCTCCCTGAATGGGGCGTCAAAGAAGACTTGGTGCCCGGACTCGCATCTGGCACCGTCATGTACGCACAACCGGACGACTTGGGCACGTTCCCAATCCGCTGCGCTGAATACTGTGGTCTCGACCACTCGAAGATGCAAGGCCAAGTCACAGTCGTCGCACCAGAAGGCGAAACATGTGAGGTCGACAGCGGTGTGAAGAAGCAACAATCTGATTCAAACGATTCAGAAACCTCAGATGGAGGTGAGTATTGATGCGAACACGCGCACTCACCCTCGTCGCTCTTATGCTCCTCATGCTGGCAGCATCCCCTCAATTCGAGGCTATGCCAACCGGTATCGGTGCAGCTGGTGACAACGGATGTACCTGTCACGGCGGTGCTTCAGGCGATACCTCAGTGATCGTCGAAGGTCTACCGGACTCGTTCAACGCAAGCGAAACATACGCCTTCACGGTGACCGTCGTCAACGACGCAATGGAACTTCACAACGGTGGAAGCACCGAAGGAGCAGACCCTTGGAACGGCCACGCAGGTGGTTTCCGAATTCTTACTTCTTCGGGCATGGTCTCGACCGTCAATGAATCACTCAGTCACGACATGGATGGCGGCCTGACGCACACAGCTGAAGGCAACAGCGTCCGCTCGTGGGACTTTGAGTGGGTCGCACCAGGCGATGACGGCAAGGTTGTCGAAATCACAATTTACGGCAACGCTGTCAACGGTGGCGCAGGATCTGGTGGCGACTACTGGAACCAAGCAGACTTCGTGATTCCCGGTGCAAACGCAGGTGACATTGCCCCAAGTGCTCGTGCACTTGTCGTCTTGATCACAGCCATCGGTTTGGCCCTCGGACTCGTGCTCCTCGGCGTTATGTACGTCTTCTACGCCCGCTCTCCAAGCACCTTCACCATCGAAAACTTCTGGTCATACCTCAAGCCATGGTTGACCACAACCGACCACAAGGAAGTCGGAATCCTCTACTTCCTCTACGGGTTCACCTTCTTCCTCGTTGGTGGTGTTCTCGCCCTCCTCTTCCGCATTCAACTGTCACTGCCGGAGAACACCTTCCTCACCGAAACGGAATACAATTCGTTCTTCACCCTTCACGGTACAACGATGATTTTCCTAGCAGCTATGCCAATGATTGCAGGATTCATGAACTACGTCCTTCCGCTTCAAATCGGAGCAAAGGACCTTGCGTTCCCACGAATTAACGCCATGGGTCTCTGGCTCCTTGTGTTCTCAAGCCCGCTGATCTACACTGGTATCTGGTCTGGCGAAGGTGCCGACATTACGTGGGTCATGTACCCTCCTTACTCTTCGCTGACCGAATCCAACCTTGGGGCTGAACTCGCTCAGTACGGTTCGAATCCAGGTACAACGGCGTTTATTTCCGGGATTCTGATGCTCGGTGCATCTTCGACGTTGGGTGGTGTGAACTTCATCACCACCGTGTTCACAATGCGCGCTCCTGGCGTGACATTCATGAAGATGCCATTGTTTGCTTGGTCTGTCTTCGTGAGCGTTTTCATGCTCTACATGTCCCTTCCGGCGTTCATCATCGGCGTGGCTTTCCTTCTCTTTGACCACACACTTGGAACCGTGTTCTTTGCGGCAGGCGGCGATTCGCTCCTGTTCCAACATTTGTTCTGGTTCTTCGGGCATCCTGAAGTGTATGTTGTTGTAGTTCCAGCGTTCGGAATTGTTTCCGAAGTGTTGGCAACGAGCGCACGTCGTTCCATCTTTGGTTACAAGTCCATGGTGTTCGCTATGGCAGGAATCGGTATTGTTGGCTTCATCGTTTGGGGCCACCACATGCTCACCTCGGGTATGGACCCGTTCTGGCGAGCAGCGTTCATGATCACCACGATGGCGGTCGCAATTCCGACCGGTGCAAAGGTGTTCAACTGGCTTGCGACCATTTGGGGTGGCAGTCTGGTGATGCGCACCCACACATTGTGGTCGCTTGGATTCCTCGTGACCTTCACGCTTGGCGGTATTTCTGGAATGTTCTTCCCAGTGGCTGGACTTGACGTTCACTTCCACGATTCATACTTCGTTGTGGCTCACTTCCACTACGTGTTCATCGGCGGTACTGTCTTCGCTTTGTTCTCTGGTGTCTACTACTGGTACCCGAAGGCGACAGGTCGCAAACTCAACGAAACGCTGGGTCTTTGGCACTTCTTGATTGGATTTGCTTCCTACAACGCAACATTCTGGCCAATGCATGCTCTTGGAATCATGGGCATGCCTCGGCGAACACACAGCTACACAACTGAGAGTGGCTTTGCAGAGTACAACATGGCAGTCAGTATCTTTTCGTTTATCTTTGGTCTGAGCCAACTGCTCTTGGTTTGGAACATCATTCGATCGAACCGTCATGGTGAACCAGCAGGCAACGATCCATGGGGCGGTTGGTCGCTTGAATGGATGACAACATCTCCACCACCAACTCCATCGTTCCATGACATCCCAACACAAGGTGACATGAACGAACTCTATGGCCACCACGTCACTGGAGAAAAGAAGGTCAGTCCGCTGAAGAAGTTGGCTACACCACTTGCAAAGGGGGTCGAAGAATGAGCGGACATGGAAATCACGTTGCGAACAGCACTTGGATGCGCGCGGTCATGATGGCGGGTTTGATCCTCACCATCGGCATCGTCGGATTTGCCGTGCTTGGCGTGTTTGTTGCTGAAAACAAGCATCATACTTGGGAAGACGAACATCACCACTACGAGGATGCCAAGGACGAATGGACCGCTGGCGTTGCTGATGGCAGCGTCAATGGTTCGGATCACAGCGAACCTCTCTACATTGCCAAGGAGGAGGCTCACAATTCAGAGATTGCCGCTCACCTCTCATACCTCACTTACAGAGTGGCTGGTGTAACCATGTTGTTCATTGCAGGTGCGTATGCGACCTTCATCGGACTCGGGGGCTTCTTGAACGCAAGTAAGCCAAAAGGTGACGATCACCACGATGACCATCATGACGAGCACGAACACCACGGCTCTGCATCACCAATCATCTTTTCATTCGGTATCATGGTCTTCCTTTGGGGACTTCCAGATTTCATCGTTGCATGTAAAGCTCTGCTCGACGACACCGTCACGGCTGAACTCGGCATGCTCGGCGTGAGCGTCTCTGGTCTGCTCATCATCGTGATTGCAGTGTCCAATTGGTGGTTCGAAGACTTGCCGTTCATTGGCCACGGTGAGCAAATCGCAACCTCGTACCCGTTCGAGGGCGACCATATCCGCAAGGTTGGTCTTTGGGTCTTCATCATGTCTGAAATCATGGTCTTTGCAACATTCTTCTCTTCCTACCTCAGGATGCGAACAGAGTGGTGCACAAAGTGGGCATTCGAAAACAGCAATGGCGGCTTTGATGGCTGCCGTTCGGAAGACGATTGGGTTCTAACAGCATCTGATTACCTTCGCCCCGGTGGTGCAAAGCTCGACGGCTTTGGAGAATCTGTTGGTGACTTCTGGACTCTTTTGCCGGGTGGTATCAACACCTTCGCATTGATCATCTCTTCCTACACCATCGTTCTTGCACTCAAGACAGCCAAGAACGCAAAGTGGGAGGCTCCGAAGGGCTTCATGGGCAAACTCATGCCCACACGAAAGGCGGCGGTACGAAACTACCTCATCGCTACACTCATGCTCGGGTCCCTGTTCATCGTGCTCAAACTCGTTGAGTGGAGCCACTTGGTCGCTGAAGGGTTCACCATTGGTACAGTTCAAGGGTCCATCTTCTACATCGCTACTGGCGCACACGGTCTTCACGTCTTTATCGGCCTGTTGATCATGCTGTACCTCGTGTTCAAGGCGGACACTGTTGGCTTTGACGAGGACAACGCACAGGGCATCGAATACTTCGGTTTGTACTGGCACTTTGTCGACCTGGCTTGGGTGGTTATCTTCCCAGCATTCTATTTGTATTGAGGTGAGATTATGGGAGAACATGCAAAATTATACATGGGCAAAGACATCTACTTTTGGAACTTCATCGTCTTGATGGTGTTTACATTGTTTGAACTTGGCGCGGTTTTCTTTGAAACCGTTCCAGGAACAGAAATTGACATTAGCAGGTCCGCTGTTTGGGCTATCTTGATCGTTGTTGGTCTTGTCAAGGGATACGGTATTGCTGCATATTTTATGCACTTGAAAGACGAACACAAGTGGTTCAACATCACGTTCTTGTTCCCTTGGATTTTCGTTGCCCTCATGCTTTGGGGTATTGGTCTATCCAACCCAGAAGGGGTCACTGGACTTCCAAGTTGGTGCACGCCTGACTGGTCGTACGCAACAGAACGATAATCCAATTCGTGGGAAGATTCAAACCCTCCGCAAGGAGGCAATTGACCATGCACCTACGAAAGTTGCTGGCTGTAGCCCTTTGCTTCGCTCTGCTTGTTGCTGCCACACCAAACGCTGCGGCATACAAAGGACATCAATTGTCTCGAAATGACATCGTCGATTTCACCCTGATCGATCAACAAGGCGAAAATTTCACTTTTTCAACATTGGATGGTGATGTGACTGTTGTTTCGTTCATCTTTACTTCATGTCCAGATGTCTGTCCTGTGATCACCCAATCCCTCCGCATGGTACAAGAGGGCCTCTCAGCGAGTGATGCTGAACGTGTTGAGTTTGTTTCCATCTCAGTGGACCCAGACCGAGACACGCCCGAAGCACTCACTGCGTACACGGAGTTGCATGGCGTCGATTGGCCTCACCTCACCGGTGACAAAGAGGTCTTGGCCGATGTCTATCGGAACTTCGGAATTCTTGTTGAGCAAGAGGTCATCGATGCTCACATTGGTGTGAATCAAGAACCAACGGTGACTCATGTGGATCCATCAACTGGAAATGCGTCAGAACTCATGTTCCAACCAACAGGCTGGGATATGACGCAAGCCATGGCTTACGGGGCCAACTGGAGCATCAATGCCACAGACGGACAGTACGGCCACTATGTGACCGCCATCGAAGGCGTTGAGTCACCTGCGGATTATTCATGGTGGTGGTCCATCCTCTTCCACAATGAAACATCAGGTGAATGGGAAGAGTCCCCTGTTGGAATCGACTCAATCGACGCCCTCGAACACTCCCAGCTTGCTTGGGCAGCATCCAATGCAAACACTTCCTTGTTGGCGACTCCCCAAAGCGATGATGCTACCATGCAAGTCCTGTTCCCTGACAACACAACTGCTACTCACACCATCGAGGACATGACCGCTTGGCATCTTTCAATGGGCGCTTTTACCGGCGCAGACCTCAACACCACCATCAGCGAAAGTCAATATGGTCATTACATGGAATCCATTGATGATGTTGCTGCTCCAACAGATTACTCGTGGTGGTGGAGCCTCTTCGCTTGGAACATGACCAGTTCATCTTGGGAGTCTTCCCAAGTCGGTATGGATGATTTGATCGAACCAATGTACATCGCATGGGCGCCAAACTCCACCAATATATCTGAAATCCCTCCACCGGGTGCCACGCTCCGCGAAGAAGTTGAAGCTGGCGTTTGCAACGACCATGGTTGGGAAATGGGCTCCGGTGAAGGAAAGCACTGCATGTGTGATGAAGGGTATGAATGGGCAGAAGGCGATCGCTTGTCGTGCGTTGCCTCCGGTGATACTGTCATCGATTACTCAGTTGGCCACTCGACCATCACCTACATTCTTGACGGCATGTCACCAGTCGTGGCATGGACAGGAGACTCATGGCGATCCGATGATTTCCGAGCGGACGTGGAAGCAACACTCGACGGACAAACCGATCCGAGTGATGGTGAGGGAATGCCCGGACTTACGTTTGGTATCGCCCTTTCGGCGTTCGGCCTCGCTGCTGTAGCGATCGCAACGAGAAAGGAACACAATGCGTGATTTTCGCAAGGTGCGCGAGCCGAAAACAGTATGATGGGGTGATGCCCCCGACGGCTTGTTGCAGAGATCGCATAGCCCGGTATTGCGGTGGACTTGAAATCCACTGTCTCCTAGACACGGGGGTTCGAATCCCTCTCTCTGCGCCATTTTCCATCCCAATTTGTGTTTTTTTCTCAACCCGTCTTGAGGGAAGAGTTCTCAAACTAAAGCATCCCTTAGGCAAATATGCGCCGAGGTGCTTTCGCCCTAGCCCTGTTCAGTCTGATGCTGCTTGCCGGCTGCTTTGGACCCACAACCGCCTCGTGGGGTGCAGACAACGGTGGTGTTGAAGTCGACTTTGATCGCGCTTCAACCAGCATCACCAGTAATCTTGGCCCGACTGTACAAAACCTCGACGATCTGCAAGCCGTTGGTTGTTCACCCGGCGAAGAAGAGATGGGGACCAACAAAAGCATGCCAGTCAAATTCACTGGGTACCTTGCTGCGAGCCAAATGTACGCCACCCATGATGCTTCAGTGACAGGCATTGGCGCTGCTGTTACGTCGAGTGTTGCAATCCAATCAATGTCGTTCAATCAAGCCTCAGAGATGCTCGAGGGCGAAGGGGCGCGTGTTGATCTGAAAGAGTGGAACGATCCACTGAACCCACAAACGGGGGCGGGAACGGTGGATCTCGATGAAATCGACGCTGATGAGGAATCTCGTTGGTACATCCTTGGCTTGATTCCAAGCACTGAATCCGTTCACGATGGTATGCTCTCGTTGGGCGAATGGCACCAACCTGTCAGCGTTGAAGGCTATTTGGTGGCAAGCAACGCAAGCAATGCATACGGTTACCATTCCAGTCAGACAGTTGCGGACGATTGCACTGTTCTCATTGGCAATCAAAACCGGGAGCAACTCTTCGTCATGGTCACAAGCATCAACCTCGAAGGTGCAAGTGTGTCCTCCAGTGGAGACGCTGATGACGAGTGGGTGCATGGCGATGTGCCGATTCTCGGCCGTACTGGCTTTGTTTTGATGTTCTTCATCGTCGGTATTGGCGGGGCAGTTGCCTCGTTCACCCTCTCCAAGATGTTCGTCATGAAAGGGGCACGAGACACCATGAAGACCTTGCTAGGCCAGGTTGGAATTGACAACATCAAGAAAGTAAAGCAAGACGTCAAGAAAGCCAAATCTTCCGGCATGTCTTCACCTACGACTCGGAAAGAAGAGCAACGTTCGGCTGCCAAGAAGGACAAAGCAGCTCCAACGAAGACCCCGAAGAAATCAGCGCTTGCAGGCTTTGACATGGACAGCATCCTGTCAAATGACGACGATGCGGCACCCATTCCATCTTCGAGTGGCAAATCATCCGTCGTCGTAACACCCGCCGCACAAGAGATGGAACAAATGACACCACCTTCCACGACCACGACTTCAAGCGTCACCTCGACCCAACCTTCAGTTTGGGATGCATCAAAGCGTTCGAGCAGCCCTCCGACAAGCGTCACTTCGTCACAACCAGAACCGGTTGCTCGTGAACACTTTTCCAGCGTTGCACCAACTCGATCATCGGCACCAGAGCCGAAGCAACCTCCGAAGAAGAAAGCCGTTCGAAAGCGAAGGGCTGCCGCAAAACCGGTCGAAGAAGAAGCAACGTCGTACGAGGCACCACCTCGAGCGGAAAAGGAAACGTTCGAAGACGATGAGAATTTCTCAGATTTCTCATTCTGAAGCAGGTACGCATAGTTCCACAGCGTTTGGTAGAACTTCCATGGAGAGGGGAGTAGAGCCGATGTTTTCCCCATCGATGTTGATTGCGGCAGGCGCTGGTGTATCGATTGAGAGCGTTTTGAATCGGTGGTAGTCAACACGCGGATGGAAGACATGCCTGCCTTCTTTCTTGAGCATTCCAAAAGCCTTGAGAACATCTCGACGGGTCATTTTCTTCAAGATTCCAATGTCCATGAACCCATCATCAAGGGTCGCCCCAGGTGCTAAAGGAAGCCTTGAGCCACCAGTTTGGGTGTTTTGAATCAGGAAGAGGGTGTAATCATCTTCCATCGTGACTCCATCAAGCGTTAACGTAGCGTGCCTTCGGTTGTTGGCCATAATAGCCATCAAGATTCCCACATCATACCTCACTGGTCCCATCCAACGCATCTTTTCAGCTTTGATTGTTGAATCGACGCCGAGTCCCCATGTGACGAGGTTGTGACTAAACCGAACCGTTGTACCGTTTTCCGCACCAGGGAGCCCGTTCACCAACTCCACCCTTGCCAAGTCAATGGACTGGCGAGCACCGCTAACAATTGATTCGACGGCTTGCTCAACCGATGAGAGCCCGAGGTCATGCGCCATCGAGTTTCCAGTGCCTGCAGGGATCAAGGCAAACAACTCCGTTTTACCGGATTCAGCCCTCATTCTTCCTGTGATGACTTCAGAAAGGCTCCCATCGCCACCAACAACAGCCACGAGGTCATTGGCCTTGATCTCAAGTTCTTGAGCCATTTCCATTAAATGACCAGAATAGGCCGAATGGTAAGCTTTCACAGTTTTTCCTGCGGCTTCCAAAAGTGCTTTTGCTTGTTCACCAATTTTTCGCCCACTTTTGTTTCCGGCGTAAGGGTTGACCAAGAGATGGACACGCTTTGTGGCCTTCACCTTTTTTGGTTTGGCTTTGAAAAGGTGTGCAAAAATCGGTTTATGAGCGCCTTTTTTCATCTTTGTCGACGAATCAGCTTCAAACTCAAGGGGACTGGGTCCGGCCGGCGCTTCATCGGTTGACATAGTTTGAAGAGAGCGGTTAGGGGTTTGAAACCTTCTCTTAACAACGCCTATTTCACACTAAATCACATCGGGTGAAAAGCCATTCATCATGCATAAAAAGAGGTGAGCGGAAAGAACTCCACAGTGAGAAGGGCCTCAGTGCCCCGAATCGGAGGATTCCGGTTGAGGTGAAATGCAAGATGTCTTGAACCCAACCGAAGTGGGGCAACCATGGCGAGTCCATGGACAGCAGCAGAAGAGGGCTTCATGCGAAGGGCCCTTGATGTCGCTGAACGGGGCCGTGGCCGCGTGAGTCCAAACCCTCTGGTCGGCTGTGTCTTGGTCAAAGAAGACCAGGTTATTGCAGAAGGTTGGCACGATCATTTAGGCGGCCTCCATGCAGAACAAATGGCCATTCATGATGCAGAGAAGAATGGGTTTTCTCCAAACGGCTCCACGGCTTTTGTCACCCTTGAGCCTTGCAATCATTTTGGCAGAACGCCTCCATGCACTGAAGCATTGATGTGGGCTGGGGTGAAGGAAGTCATCGTCGCTCATCCAGATCCCAATCCAACCGTCAGGGGTTCTGGCTTCAAAGTCCTTGAAACAGCAGGTATTGATGTTCGATTCGGTCTTTTGCAAAAGGAAGCAGGTGACCAGATGCGCCCGTTCATGCACTGGTGCGCTCACAGAAGGCCAATGGTGACCGTGAAAATGGCTGTCGATTGCAATGGTTCGGTCGACGACCGTTCGGCTGAAGCACAACGCTTCACCTCAGAGGTTTGCCTCGACCGCGTGCATCAACTGCGAAAGGAATGCGACGCCATACTTGTCGGAGCAGAAACCGTCGAGCGGGACAATCCAACGCTCACCATCCGTCGAGTGGAAACAGATCGCCAGCCGCTTCGAATCGTGATTGACCCAAACAATCGCATTGATTCGAACGCTGCTTTGCTTCACGATGGGCTCGAAACACTCCACATGACGTCGAACTTCAGAGGACTTGAGGCACTTCTAAATCAACTCGGTGACCGTGAAATTCAGCGGCTCCTTGTCGAAGGGGGGCCAACAACGGTCCAACAGTTCCTACAAGCCGGTCTTGTGGATGAGTTCTACCTCGTCGAAAGCAATGTCGAACACGTCGAGCCAGTGCCTTCAATGATCGATGATTTGATGCTTCAACAAGCAGGACTTGTTCGAGGCTCTGACGACCGTTGGGGCGATGAAACGGTTCAATTCTGGACCCGCTGAACGGCGAATACGCTTCGCACACTACGCAGGGTGCTGGTGGGCGATGCAGGATTCGAACCCGCGTCGTCGGGTTCGAAGCCCGACAGGATATCCAGGCTACCCTAATCGCCCGTAATCCAAGCGAGATGGCCACCCTTCTTGAATAAGGCGGGTCGTTTCCAACGAACATGGCCCGCTCACTTCCATGCATTCCAACGGGATGTTCTGCGTGTTGCAGGGAGACAACGATGCCGCTCACAAAAGCCGAGGCGTCCCTCTTATCGCGTCGCACTGGCATGGATGTCGATTCGTTCACATGGAAAAACAATGGCGTTCTTACCTTGCTGAACGATGAAACAACCCGAGCGTGCGTGTTCTTGCTGACTTCATCTGCCGATGTCAATGCAGAAGGCATGTGTTCAGTCTACGAGGTGCGCCCTCGAGGTTGTCGGACCTACCCAAATGTGCTCAACGATCAGGATGAAGCTATTCTCGACGAAGGATGCCCTCACCGTTCTCAATTTCCGACCCCATCTGAAGAAGATGCGATCACGCTGCTCAATCTTGAGGAGCAACTGTTGCGTGAAGTATGAGTCGGCTTAGGCTCGCATGCACGTGTTCCACCCAGCGGTTTTGAACAGACCAGTGTGCGTTGCGAAGGGCGTGTTCAATCCCTTGCCAATCGCCATGAAGCAAGTTGACATCTGCACCGCTTGGGATTGGCTCATCTGGATGTTCACCCATTGGGTGAATCGGGAGAATTAACACCAACCCAGCGCCATCGACGGCGACCTCATGAGCGCTGTCGAGCACGTTTTTCAGCAACGCCATCGGTTCAAGCGATCCTTGGGAGTTGCGGCCATACGGCGGATCGAGAACAAACCCGCTGACAGGGGCATCAAGTCCGGTGAGGGCATCGGTCAACTTCGTAGCATCCCCAGCAAGAACCATGGCCCTGTGCTCAGTTCTTCCTTCTGCGTTCAACGCCCACTCCAAGTTCCGAATGGTGCCTTCAACCATCACTGGGTCGAGGTCAAGTCCAACTGCGATTCGGTTTGATAGCGCCGCCTCAATGAGGAATCCGCCCGTTCCAGTCATCACATCGATGGTGGCGCGGTTGCCAACAGGTCCCGAGGCAAGGTTCACCGCAAGGCGGGCAAGACGCGGATCAAGGCTCACTGGTTTGAAGAAAGGCCGTTCAGCGGCTTTTCTAGAAGACACACCATCCGATTCATCTCCAAAGCCAAGCATCCATCCACAGGCAATGGTGTTTGAACTGGCATCGATGACGACACCAAACCGGTGTTGCGGGTGTTCGAGATCAATCGCATAACCCAAGTCATGCAATCGACCCCCTATTCGTTGGGCAAGGCGACTTGGCCCAACGCCTTCGATGCGCCCTTCATGCCGCCAAGCACGCACCGCCACTGTTCCGTCACGAGGGTGGTGGTTGAGATGATCGAGAATGGCTGGCATCAAGCGGTCGATGGGCGCCTCACCCTCACAGGGCCACACAATGGCCTCGCAAAGGATTGCTTGGCAACCGCTCGATACAGCCACGGCTTCAGCCAAAGCGATCTCATCGCAGCCGCCCTCTAATGCCACCAACCTTCGCCCTTCGAGTCGAGTGGTGGTCATTTCTGGTAACAACGCAGCAATTTCTGCACGCGCAAGCGCAGGATGCCACCCGCGCAAGCATGCAATGTGCCTCACCATGCCAAGCGCTGACCCCCCAACTTCTTGACGGGTTCGGATGCCAACAACCACATACTCTCACCCGTTGTGATTTTCATGGGCTGCAATCTTCGAGACATCACTTCCCCGGAGACCATCGACTTGAACAGCCTTGCAGGCAAGCGTGTCGGCGTAGATGCCTTCCTTACTGCGTTCCAATTTTTGACCACGATGCGAGACCGCTCGCCACAAGGCGATGGTGGACCACTGCGGGCAGAAAATGGAAAAGTTGTCTCGCATCTTATGGGGTTCCTCAATCGAACCACGACCTTGCTTGCAGCAGGTATCAAGCCCGTGTATGTGTTCGACGGAACTGCGCCAGAACTCAAAGCAGATGAAATTGCTCAACGCCGTGCACGCCGCGTTGAAGCTGAGCGCATTCACAAAGAAGCACTTGCAGCAGGTGATTTCCCACTCGCTCAAAAGATGGCGCAACGAATCATGCATTATTCGCCTGAGATGGTTGCAGAGACCAAACAACTTCTCGACCTCCTTGGCGTCCCTTGGGTTGACGCGAAAGCAGAAGGTGAAGGGCAAGCTGCTGTGATGGCTGCGAAAGGACAACTCGATGTGGTGGCGACCCAAGATTGGGATGCGTTGTTGTATGGAACGCCCTTGCTCGTTCGGAACTTGATGAGCCATGGTTCCAAGCAGCATGGCCGTGTGGTCCAAGCACAGAAGATTGTCTTGGACGAGGTGCTCTCCGAGAACGAACTTACTCGCGCTCAACTGATCGACCTTGCCATTATGATCGGAACTGATTTCCATCCGGGAATCCGTGGCATTGGTCCAAAGACTGGGATGAAGCTCATCAAAGCCCATGGAACGATTGAGGCGATTTGCGAGGCGAAAGAAAAAGATGTTCCAGAACGTCTGGATGAAATCCGCGCCATTTTCCATGATCACCCTGCAAACGAAGTGGCAGACGCCGATCTTGAACCTGGTCAAGTGGACACAAAAGGCCTGATTCAATTTTTACAAGTCGAGCGTCAGTTCAGCCAACGACGAATGGACAATGCGTTCGATAAATTGCGTGAAGTGGGGCTCATTCGGGAAGGCGGTCAGAGGTCGCTGTTTTCCTTTTGAGGCATCATAAACCGTAACGGACTGGCCAGCACATCCACGCCCTTGTGTTGAGTGACAGCTCCCCTAGCAACGCTTTGAGGATCAGCGAGCGCTTCTAAAACGGTGTTCACGGGAGCGCACGGCACGCCATGAAGCATGGTTTCGAGGTGTACCCGGTCGTGTTTGGCGATGGCGGCTGCCACACATGCTTCCACCGCTTCTCTGTTCAGCACCCTTCCCTTGTTTGTGGCCCATTCATCCAAGCCAGCAGCACCCTCAAGGCCAAGCCGTTCGACGACCGTCGACCATTGAGCATCGGAACCAACGCCGAGAACGAACCATCCATCGTTTGCTTCAAACGCCCTGTACGGGACAAGATTCGGGTGCGCTGAACCCATGGCGACAGGGTTTTCGCCGCTTGCCATGGCGTTGTGTGCTTGATTCACAAGCGCAGCAAGGGCGCAATCCCACAGCGAGATATCGATGTGGGTTGCCGCTCCCGTTCGTTCTTTCTTGAACAATGCAGCAAGGATTGCGTTTGCTGCGTTGAGTCCAGTGATGACATCGATCCATGCAACCCCGACTTTTACCGGCGCAGCATTTGGCTCTCCTGTAATGCTCATGATGCCAGATCGAGCTTGGAGCGCAACATCGTATCCGGGCTCGTCGCGGCGCGGGCCAGTTGCACCATAGGCCGATATCGAACAGACAATCACGTGAGAGGGCATTGGTCCAAGCAGTCGTTCCAGCGTTCCTGGTTTGAAATTCTCAACAACGACATCTGCTTCAAGGATCATTGCTCGAACCGAATCAGCGTCGCGTTTCAGGTCATAGGTGGCGATTGTTTTGTTTCGATTGCATGAGAGAAAGTAGGCAGCGACCTCTTTTCCATCAAAGCCCTTGGTGAAAGGTGGGCCCCAGCCTCTGGTGTCATCGCCCCATGGCGCCTCGATTTTCGTCACCTCCGCACCTAAGTCTGCAAGCATTTGTGTCGCGTATGGGCCAGCAAGAATTCGCGACACATCGACGACTTTGATCCCCTCTAGAATTCCGCCCATGCATGGGCGAAGTGTCCGAAAGGGTTGAACCTCACCCCCCGAACCACCCCTCATGGTGCTGTTCAATCTCGATGATGAACGCACATGGAAAGGATTGCTCGTGCTCGGGCTTTTCCTCAACATTGTGGTCTGCTTCAGCAGTGATTTGGGACTCGATACCCACGTCAAGATGGCGGTGGATGCCGATGGAGGGCTCCCCTGGGGGGATTTACGGCCCGAGGTAGCGGGTGTGAGCGATTCGAGCGATGCCGGGGAACGCACCGTTTTACCGATGTACTCTGGTTCTGAAGCCAGCATCAAGGCGTTTGCTTTGGTGGTGTTTTTTGCCCTCGTTGGCTATGTGCATCGCACCATAGGTGAGCGCTCCGCAGCCATTTTGTCTTTATCGCCCGCATTTATTTTTTCAGTCGGTCGCGGCTACGAAGAGGTCTACTTTGCCCTGGCGTTTGCGGTGGCGTTTGGTTTGTTCACGGGGTTGTGGTCGAGCAACATGCGGTTGCTTCAGAACTTGATTGGTGGATGCATGCTGATGTTGATTCCATATTCAAAGGGTATGAGTGGGCCATCCTCTGTGCTTCTCTATGGCGCCTTGCTTGGTGCGATTGGCTATGCTTGGCATGCACTACAGGAACGAGAATCGTCACGGTTTACATGGATGCGAAATCCATTCAAGGCTTCATGGGCAACCGCAGGCATCATAGGAACAGTCATGCTTCTTGTTGGAATTTTTGATGCCACACCAACCTTTGGTGTGGTGAAAGATGCACCTCTTCGCTTCTTGTCAGCGATTGTGTTCTCCCTGTTCGATGCGATCGGCTTGTTTGTCTTGTTTGGTATGGTGTTGTGGCCATTGTTGAAGCCGGCAGTGGCAGCACTTAGGGCCACGGATGACGCACAGATCGCTACAATGGCTGCGATGATAGCAGCTGCTATGACGGCGATTGTCTTCTACGTTGCCGCTTTGTGGACATACGAATCCGTGCTATGGGGTGCTTCTTGGCCAGGTATTGTCTGGACAATGGGGAACAATGGTCGATACATGACGCTGTTGTTCATCCCATTTGTTGTGCTGTTGAAGCAATTGAACCTCAAAGCCGGTACGGCGACGTTTGAAGTTCCTGGCCATCACATGCGAGCAATCGGTGTCACCCTGTTGCTGTTGCTGCCTCTTTCCTTGCTTGCAGGTATTCACGGCCAGACCATGTGGACGGACGAAGCTGCTGATGCAATGAATTTAGAAAGCGGTGATCACTTCTTGTTTGTTTCAGATGCGACCCTTGGGATGCACTGGTTGTACACATTCTACGAACCACTCGATGCAGAAGGGAAGAACCTTACAGGTCATTGGCGATCTACCGATACCAACTGGATTGGTGACATAGACGCTGAATTATCGCATGTGACAACGATTGTGCTTGCTCCTGAAGTAAACAACGTTCCCACTGGGTGGTCTGTTGAATCAAGCGGAGAAGCAGATCTTCTCAACGGTGGGGGCGAGTGGCGCGTTTTGACGCGCACTTGACCTCAAGCGTTCTTGTCAGCTTGGACCTGGGCGCGCACATCTTGTGCAGCAGCCTTTGCGGATTGCATGGCCTTTCGGACACGGGTACCAGCAGCAGCGTTACCCTTGTCGTGCTTGACAGCATCAGCAAGTGCAGCAGTTAAATCATCAATCATCGTTTGAACCATAGCCTCGACGGACATATCTGTCGCCCTGCCTGTTCGGTCTTTATCTCTTATGCCGAATTTTGTTGAAATGAAGGCTCAAGAATCGTGGGACAGCGAGCCGAGGGCTCTTTTCAGCGCTCATTCGACACCCGGTTGGGTAAAAACTGCGATGCGACCAAGGCGAGGGGTTGAAAGCCCCGAGGTTGGAGGGGGTAGCAAGGAGGGGCATGAGATGCGCTTTGGTGTTCGAGGTACGCTGCCTGACCCAGATCCTGTGGCAACACAGGAATGGATTGATTCAATTTTGGCCGTTCGCGACCAGATTGGCGAGGAAGAAGCACGACGTTTGCTCCTCTCTACGGTTGGTGCGGCCAAGGATGCCGGCGTGGATATTGACGTTGTCAACACGGCCTACATGAACACCATTCACCCAGACAGCCAGGGTACGTACCCAGGAAACCTCGATCTCGAAACACGCCTCCACGGCATCAATCGATGGAACGCAATGATGGTGGTGACTCGTGGCAACAAGTACTTCGAAGGCATTGGGGGCCACATCTCAACATATGCTTCCACCTCTCACGCATGGGAGGTTGGCTTCAATCACTTCTTCAGAGGTAAAGATGGCGCTGGCCAAGGCGATCACTTGTATTGGCAAGGCCATGCTTCACCGGGTATTTACGCCCGGGCCTGGCTCGAAGGTCGTTTGACCCATGAACAAATGGAAGCGTTCCGCCAAGAAACCGCCGGCAAGGGGCTTTCCTCCTACCCTCATCCTCGTTTGATGCCAGACTTCTGGGAATTCCCAACCGTGAGCATGGGCCTTGGTGCAATGACCGCCATTCACCAAGCTCGCTTCAACCGTTACCTCGAGGACCGTGGCCTTGTTTCAACGGCGAACTCTCGCGTCTGGTACACAATGGGTGATGGTGAATCTGATGAACCTGAATCCCTCTCCCAACTTTCACTTGCAGGCCGAGAAGGCCTCGACAACATTGTGATGACCATGAATTGCAACCTACAGCGCCTTGATGGGCCGGTTCGGGGCAACTCGAAAATCGTTCAAGAACTCGAAGGTCGGTTCCGTGGTGCAGGTTGGAACGTCATCAAGGTCCTATGGGGCAGCAGTTGGGACGACTTATTCGCCCGAGATGCCAACGGGGCTCTCGCAGCCCGTCTCGATTCACTCGTTGACGGTGATGAACAGCGCATCATGACCGCAGACGGAGCAACCATCCGCAAGGAATTGTTCAACTCAGAAGAACTCCAAGCTCTTGTTGCACATCTGAGTGATGAAGATCTTGTTGACCTCTGTGCTGATGTCGGCGGACACGATTTCCTCAAACTCCACGCAGCCTACGCCCAGGCCACCGCCCACAAAGGCGAGCCAACTGTCGTGCTCATGCGCACCATCAAAGGCTACGGACTTGGCCCTGCCTTTGCAGGTCGTAACACAACTCACCAGAAGAAAAAGGCGGACATGGAAAGCATGCAGTACATGCGAGACGACCTTGGATTGCCGTTCTCGGATGAAGACTTGGAAGCCTACCCATACGTGATGCCAGCGGATGTTCCTGAACTCGTAGCCTACGCCAAGGAGCGCCGTGCTGCAATGGATGGTTTCATGCCAAGCAGAACGGTTCCTGAGTTTGACCTCACCCTTCCTGAAGCCGCAGCCTATGCGGAATTCGATGAAGGCACCAAAGGAAAGATGCAAGTTTCAACAACCATGGCGTTTGTGCGAATTTTGCGCTCCTTGATGAAAGACAAGGGCTTCGGTGAACGAATTGTCCCGATCATTCCTGATGAAGCGCGAACCTTCGGTATGGATCCATTGTTCGCTGAATTTGGCATCTACCATCCAGAAGGACAATTGTACAAGCCAGTTGATCACAAGGTACTGATGAAGTACAAGGAATCAGCCAAAGGCCAACTCTTGGAAGAAGGCATCAATGAAGCAGGGGCAACCTCGACGTTCATCGCCTCTGCCACTTCATATTCCACACACCACTACCCAACCGTGCCGTTCTACACCTTCTACTCGATGTTCGGGTTCCAGCGTGTCGCTGACCTCATTTGGTCGGCAGCCGATCAGCGCGCCCGTGGTTTCCTGATGGGTGCAACTTCCGGACGAACCACCCTCAATGGAGAAGGCCTCCAACACCAAGATGGCCACTCTCTCTTGATGGCCCACACCAACCCTGCCGTGCGAGCATGGGACCCCGCGTTCGCTTACGAATTGGCTACAATCATCCGCCATGGCATCGATGAGATGTACGCCCAAGACAAAGACGTCATCCATTACATCGCTGTTTACAATGAAAATTACCCGATGCCGCCGAAGCCAGAAGGCGTTGACGAAGGCATCATTCGTGGCATGTACCTGCTTCGAGGCGCACCAAAGGGCGACGGGCCAATCGTTCGACTCATTGGTTCTGGCCCAATCATGGTCCAAGTGCTCGATGCAGTCGAGAAGCTCGAGGCGTATGGCGTGCGTGCTGAAATCTACTCAGCAACTTCCTACGGTGAACTGCGCCGAGAAGGAATGGCATGCGACCGTTACAATCGACTTCATCCAACAGAAGATGCGAAGCAGCCTTGGATTGAGCAAATGCTCGGCAAGGCAAGCGTGCCTGTCATTGCCGTTTCCGATAACATGGCAGCAGTGCCAGACATGATTCGACAGTGGGTCGGTGGCCATTACACTGTGCTCGGTACCGATGGGTTTGGTCGATCGGACACCCGTGAAGCGCTTCGCCGCTTCTTCGAAATTGACGGTGCAGCCATTGCGCTTGCAGCGCTTTCTTCGCTGGTTCGTGAAGGCACCCTCGATGGTGCAGTTTACACAGAAGCCCAAGCAGCGTTTGGTGTGTCAACCGAACGTGAGGACATCACCGAACTGTGAAACACTGGGTCTTTTTCGACGCTAGGCACTGACAAGACCCAACGCAAGTCCTCGGATTTGCCTCCTGCACCATCATACGCCAATGAGATGGGTAATTCACATCTCCAAGGTGAGATAAAAATAACTTTAACCAAATTGGATGTTCCAACAACATGGAATACCTTCTGGCAGATTGGGGTGAAATCGGTGCGCAATTCTCAACCATGTTCTCTGGGCTTGGGAAGGTTGAACTTACGGAAAACCATCTTTCGTTCACCTCAAATGCACCCCTGGTGGCCACGGGAATTCTATTGACAAAAGAGGGGGCGTTGATCGCAAGCATGCCTTTGCATGCCATTGACTCGAGTTTTGAACGAGTTGTTTTTGGAGAGGGCCTTGAATCAATACGCCTCATTGGGCCGATGTTCGATTACACATATTCCATCCCATCTGAAATTCTTGCACTACGCAATACTGATTGAGTGGAATTGTGAAATTGTTTGGGTAGCCTTCAATATGACCCACTGCGAACGTTAAGGGGCCACTGTAAACCCTTGGGATGACTGAAAGATACATTCAGCGTTAATTTTGAGGTTCACATTGACCAAATAATCGGTCCAGAACTTTGCTCTGGAGGGGCAGTAAAGAACTCTGCAAAGCCACCCATTATTTCTACAACCAAAGGTGCTGCTTTCATGAAACTCTCTTCGGAATCATAGACTGCCAAACCCACAGCTTCTCCTTCACCTGTTTGAATGAAGGTTACGGATTGGAGTCCAGGGAGTGCTTGCATTGCATCTCGTAGTTCATCTGCTCTTGCAACAAAAGCATCTTTTTGTTCAGGATTGATTTGTGCTATGCTCACTCTGTAGTACATATTTCCACCTCCAACTTCTGGGATATAATCTTTAGTTAAAGTTTCAATCGGTTTCAAGAGTGCGTTGTGAGACAAAGGGTACGGATGCGCTCATTTTGGAATGAACAGCGCCATCTGTGTAAACGGTTGAAGTCCGTAGTATACTCGTTTTGAACACCATATTATATACCGTCCAATTTTAGAATCTACTTATGTCGGAAGGAAATGTAAACGCTTTACTAAGTTACAATTCTGTTACCTTAGTCGCCCTTCTCCTCCTCTCATCATGGTCATCAGCACTCGTGTCTGCTGAAGACGTATCAAACGCCATCGAAGGTGAAGTGTCATGGCCACAGTCTGGAAGTGTAGATTCAGGTTGGATTGAACTTTCAACAACAGAAGGAAACGACCCCTCTATCATCACGCAGGCATCTGCTGACTGGAAACTTGAGTTTGCTCCCGGCGCTGAAGTATCAAATGTGAGTCTTCAAGTCTATGTCAACGGCTCAGACGGGCTTGCAATCGATTCACCGCTGCTTCTTGCACAAGATACCGGTGACAGGTTGTTTGACTTTAGTGGGTACGGCCAACTTGGTGCATTGGACTCATTCGATGGATTCAACCCATATGCTGACAGATTAGCACCAAACAGTGCCACTGGGGCAGGATGGACGCTTCCATCAAGCGCTACTGTGACCGACCTCACACTTGAGGCACTTGCACCTTCAGATCCAATTGCCTTCTTTGATGTTGTCAACATTTCCGATTTTCATTCAGCCCAGCATCCCGACGATGGACAACTCTATCTCAGCACAGGAAACACTGTCTATGTACTCGATGCAAACAACAATCCAGAAATCATTGACAGTTTCGCTCTCGATGAGCAAATGGGTGACATCGTCGGACTTGAGATCGGACCTAACGGAAACATCCACATCGCTACGACCAGTGGTCAATTCCAAATGATATCACGTGACGATGGCACATTGCAGCCAGGTCTTGCATCACTTGGAGTTGATTCGCTTGCTGTATTCAAAGTGCTCACTTCTGGGATTTTCGCTGCATACAACAACGGTTCGCTCTACGCCTATAATCAATCCACCTCAAGTTGGGGGTTGTTGGTTTCATCCGCAACCACAACTTCATGGTTTGACATCAGTGAAGTGTACGACATACATGAGCAAAGCGATGTTCTTTACCTTGGAACCAACAATGGCGTTCATCGCTTTGACCTCAATTCATACCTTCCAAGTCAACAACCATTTCTAGCTCAAAATGTACTGCACAGCGACACCATCACCCAAATCGAAACGGTCGGGACCCAACTCTTGTTTGCTTCTCCAGACAAGGGGGTCGGGCGCCTCAACCACAACACTGGCCTTTGGCTCTCGACTTGGAATTCTGACAATTCTCTTCCTTCTGATGCTGTTTATGGAATGGCATCGAACCAAGAGGTCCTCCATATTCTTTCAGGTGACGAACTCGTTCGCTATGACCCAACAGTTGCCTCGTTCTCATCTACCATTGCGCTCGACCAAATCAACCTCAGCGAAACCTCCTCGCTGGCTCTGCTTCCTTGGGACAGCAACGGTGCTCGATCACCATCCACTGACGTCCATGTAGCAACAAACGGCAACGGAAAACTGATGTTGATTGAGGCAGATGTTCAAAGCAATCTAATCGATGAAATCCTCATTGCAACTGGACCCTTTGACAGCGACATCAACGATGTTCTCGAATACGACGGTATTGTTTACGGCGCTGGATTCTACTCAAAAGTAGTCGAACGATTTGACCTTGACGCATCGGTTTGGCTTGACCCAATTCCAATCAATGATTACGTATTCACGCTTGCACGAGCTGGTGATACCATCTTGGTAGGCACCTATACTGACGGTATTTATTTGGTCGAAAATGGTGCTGTTCGTAGCAACATCCCTGCGGGAAATGAATACGGAAACGCTGGAGGCACACTGGCAATCTATGACATCGATTCAACCGGAGACTGTAGTACTGCATCGGGATGTGAACTGCTGTTTGTCCAGCCCTATGGAGTGTATACGGCGACTGCAGATGCTACCAGTGCAAGCAACCCAACTCGAATCCAGGAGTCGTTTGTCCTCAACTTCGACGTCGCCATCTATGGGGGTGTCGGCTTCATCGCAACAGATGAAGGATTGTTGCGATATGATTTAGTCAACAACACCTTCCTTGACACATGGGGATCCACCGCTTCAAACCGTCTCAATTACGCCCAAGTAGCCGTTATTGGCACAACAATGAACATGGGGATTGAAGGGTTTGGCGTGGCTCGAAAGGACATCGTTACTGGCCAATCCTTGTCGACTTTGAGCAGTGCAAACACTGGAATTACGAACGACAATGTCTACTCTGTAGAAGCCAGTGGTAGTGATTTGTGGATCGGCACCGATAGTGGAGCATGGATATGGGACGGGACGACAGCCACGAAAGTGCTTGAAGGAGGTTTTTACGAACGCCCTCAACGGTTCTATGATTTTGAACTCGATGGCAGTACGATGTATGCAGGGACGAACCTTGGACTCTGTAAGTACAGTCTGTCAGGAAACTTCGTTTCCGTGTCGACATGCACCGCCTTTTCATCCGCTCTTGGTCAAGTAACCGAAGTCGCTGTTAACAGCACAACTATCTTTGCAGGCACCAACAACGGCGTCTACCTCATCGACAAAGCAACAATGACAGTCGTTGACACTTGGACAACCGACGATGAAAGTTCAGACGCTGAAGTCGTCGTGATTGACGATGTTGCCTACATAGGCCTCTCTGGTATCGGCGTAGCCCGCTGGGACATTACCAACGAAGAATGGCTCACCACGTGGGGCGAGAGTGTCCTTGGCGCAGGAAACACACAAGTTACAGGCATGATTGGTGATGTCGCAATTCGAGGATTATGGGTTGCAGGGCCTCAATATTTCAAACTGGTCAACACATCGACCGGTCAAGTATCACAAAGTTTGGGAATCAACAATGCACACGATTTAACCATGTACGGCAACACGTTGTACTACCATCTCAAGGACACTTCGGACAACATTTTCTCGTACGACATCATCAATTCAACAGGTAATTCTCCGCTTGATGCAGGGACTGCTTTAGGCAATCAGACTGGCTTTATTTCGAGTATGGAAATTAACGGAGACACACTTGTTGCAAGTGTTTTGGTTGTGGAAAGCACGATCGGCAATTTTGGTCAAATCAGTAGGGCTGATCTCGGAGGTCTCGTCCAATACGATCTTGCCAATCAAGTATGGAACGCCAGCGTTAACTCATCTGGACCAATCGATGTTGTATCGTATTTCAATTCATCAACTGGGCATTCATGGGTGAGTTGGGGCGACACTGGCGTTGAAGTGTATGCACCAAACGGTACCAGCATCGGCTTCTGGGAGAATGTTTCAACCGTAACAGAAATTGTTGAGTACGACGGGATAATCTTCTTTGCTACCGAAAATGGAGTGAAGCGGTTCAACGAAACCTCGTTCCAATGGGAAGCAACTTGGACATCTGGTAACGGTTTGCCAAGTTCAACAGGGAACATCATCTACGAACTATGGACTGATGGCTCGACCCTTGCCGTTGGTATCTCTGATTCGAATCCATTCGTCCCAAAATACTTCATTTCTTTCTTGGAGTTGGATGGCACATGGACTTCCTATCAGACAGGAACGACCAACATCCCGCGCGGAATTCCATTTTCAATGACTCAGTGTGGGTCCTATCTTTACGCCGGATTTTGGAACAACAACGGCGGCCTATCTGCCTTTGATTTAACGTCGTTAACCGCAGTGAGGAGTTGGGGTGGTGGTTCTTTCCCAACTGGCATTGAGAACAACAAAGTCTCTGCCCTTGCATGCGATGATGACGACATATTGTATGTGGGTTACAACGGCAAAGGCAACTTTAACGCCGATTTACCAATTTCAAGGTATGACACTCAAAACAGCCAGTGGCTCAACACCATCACGCAAAATACAAACGGCCTCACTTCTGATGTGATCAGCGGCGATGGATTGTACCATTCAGATGGAATGTTGTTCATCAGTACGGGAACCTTTGGTTTCTCTGTCACTTCAACAACCAGTTTTTCTTACCTCCAAACCAACTCCACATTTACGGGACAAGTCCTCGATGCTCCGTTGAGAACCGCCGTAACCAGTTTCCAGTATACGGGCGGGGAACTACATCTTGCACGAGCAGGAGGCGCAACTGGAGTAAACTCAATTCTCAAATACAATGCATCAGGTTTCGACGTACTCATTCAATACGCAGCGTTACCTAGTGGAAATACCACCTCGATTGAAGGTGAAGGCAACACGCTTTGGGTGGCAACACCGGGCGGCGTTTTGAAAGGTGAATACAACGCATCCGGCGGAATTGAATGGCAGGACGGTTGGTCGACACCCGTCGACGCCGTAACCACAGATATACTGCTCGATGGTGCTGATTTGTACATTACGACGACCGGCAGTGGCCTCTTGAAATTCGACGCAAACACAGGAGATTTGATCACGATAACTGGAGCACAGCACAACAACCAAGCAGGCCTTGCTAAATCAGTCGATTCATCAGGTGCAGAGAAACTCATCGTTGGATTGCTGGGTTCAGCAATCACCTCATCGGGGGTGCAATCATTTGACTTAACCTCACAACAGTTCACTGCGGGTGCATTGTTGGCTGGACTGCCATCAAACGCAATTCGAGGATTCACATTCAGTTCGGACTCGTTGTTCATCGCCACATCAAGCGGAATCGGGCAATGGAATTTCACGGCCAACGCTTGGGAGAATCCAATTACGACTGAAGATGGATTACCGGATTCATTCATCGGCGACGTGTTTTGGGCATCCAATACACTCTATGTAGCCAGTCTCTCGGGAATGACGCAATACATTCCGACCACCGGCGCATCCACCACATTGAAACAATCGGATGGGCTGTTGGGTAATTCTGTCGCCTCATTCGGGAGTTATACCACTGTGAATCAAAGCACTTGGCTGATTGCCGTGCATGACGCTGCGTTAGGTGAACGTCCAGGACTTTCAGTGGTTGACATCTCATCGAACACAGTGATCTCTACACACCGTTTTGACCAATTGCCATCCAACACAGTCACTTCAGTGACCGCAGATTATGGCGGAGTTCACATCGCTACAGACACCGGCGCATTGACGCATTACAACGGTTTGACCGACCAATTTATTGCAGGTATTTCCAGCGCAGATGTGCCTTCGTGGCCTATACAAGATATGGAATCTGACGGAGTTCACCTCATACTGCGAAGCAGCTCGAGTATATCCATTGTTGAGGCCCGAAACACCTCGCACTCACTCCTGAAATCTTTTGTCGTACTGAAGCCACAAAACGTTGCTGTAGGCCCGACTGGCTTTTGGCTCGCCTCGAGGGACGACGGCTTGTTCGGATGGAACAAAGCCTTCGAAGCCATTCCCGATGGCGTCGCTCGGACAGCAAATCCACTGTTTGCAAGCATCGATAGTCAAGTATTCAACATCGGAGAAATGACTCACCCCGGCTACCAGATCAAACTCGTTTCGCCAGACGATGCAATCAGCCTCAACGCATCTGCTGGAATTGTCGATGGAAACGGTGTTCTCTTCCAGTTCATGCCGCTCGCTTTGAGTTCTCCAAACTCCAATGCCGCAGTGTGGGCCAAGACGGTTGAGCTGAATTACACTGCAGAAATGGTAATTTCTGACCCGTCAAATTTAGAAGAAATGTTACAACTCGCAATCGATAACGGCCAAATCATCAACCAAACTCGATTTGTTCCGCTCAAACTTATGTCTGCAGAAAACGGTACATTGGAAGTTCGAATTACCTATGATTGGGTACGTAAAGACACACCTGTGGTCATCACAGATGCATACGACCGACCAGACGATGGCGGCGGTGCTTTGAGTTTCGAGTGGTCGATTGTTCCAGATATTGATTTCAAAGCATACCATGTCTATCTTAACGATGGTCCGTGGGATGAATTGGTCACGGACATCAGCTTTGAGGGGCGAATCGCTGATGCCTCGGAATCAGAGTATACTCGAACTGTTGCAATTGCTACTACTGCGAACGGAATCTCCATTGTCGATGGCACAGAATACTACGCTCTGGTGGTCGTAGAATACCAAGACGGAAGGTATGGAGTGCCGAGTTCCATCGCCGGACCGTTGGTGACCAGCGATGAGGTTCCAACGCCACCGGTTTGGGCCAGTGCAACTCCTTTCCAACAAGGGGACGAAGGAGAACTCAGTGTTGAATGGGCACGATGCATGGCATTGGACGCTGTTCAAACCAATATCTACACTTCAACTCTGCCGATTACAGATGCGGTAGGGCTCACACCAGAAGCGACCGTCCTATTCAACGAAGGCAACAACACTACACTCAGCGTGAATACTGGGGTGCCGTATTGGATGGCGTTCACTTGCATTGATGTTACAGGTCAAGAAGATGTGGCGAACGCTACTGTGATCGGACCTGTAATCGCCACTGGAGGAGAAGATGATGGTCTTCCACCTGCGCCACTGACCAATGTTTTCGCAACCGATACACCAGACGACAGCGGTGGACGCATCACAGTTGGATGGGATGCATCCAATTCCGAAGATTGTGCCTTCTATCAAATTTTCATGGTGACCGATGTCGAGTTCTCATTTGAACCGACTTCCGTCGGTGGGTTCACGGCGTCAAAAATCATCACGGATTGCTCAACGAATTCGACCATCGTATCTGACTTCGATGGAACTCCATTGATTGACGGCCAAGAATACTTCATCGGCGTTATTGCCTTTGACGTGTATCTCAATTCGCAACGTACAGGTGTCGAAATCGTCACAGCCGTACCGGTCGACAACCTCAACGGGGAAGTTCCACTTCCAGACCGAGTTGCAAACATTGAAGTCTTTGACGCACCAAACGATGACGGAACGTCAATTGACATCAGCTGGTCAGTTTCTGATTCCGATGATTTCGGATACTACACCGTTTGGATAGCAGATCGCCCTCTTGTCAACGTTGTGTCTTTGTGGAATGAATATGGAACCAATCCGGACATTTGCGGTTGTATTGTTATTGACAAACAATGGGTAGATGAAGACAAAAAACCAATTGCAGTCACAGCAAACTCAGGACTGTACTACTCATCTGATGTTTCTGGAGACACAATCAATATCTCCGGATTGATACGAGCAAACACGAAATTGTATGTCACCGTCACGGTGCATAATGACGACGGGGGAGCACACCTCACCGGACTACTGAACCCCAGTGTAACTCCGATCAATAATTTGCAAGATGATGTCGCACCTGAACGAATCGAGAACCTCACCCTGCAGGACCGCCCACTTGATGATGGAACTGGTGTTGACCTTGAGTTTGAACTGTCCACAGAAAGTGATATTTTCGAATACCGAGTGTATGCAGCACCGTTCGACTTTACCAGTGTTGGTAACGGTTCTAACGGCCCATTGACACCGGTCTTGATCACGGACAGAGCGCCCGAGTTCCCACTCAGCATCACGCAACTCACTGGTGGTTTCGAGGTCGCACCTCAATTGACTGTATGGGTCGCTGTCGTACCGGTAGACTTTGCTGGAAACGCCGTAATGAAAGACCTCGTTACTGTTTCAGCACAATCCATTGATGATGGATTTGCCAACGATGGAAGTGGCCTTCCAAGCATTGAAGGTGTCAAGGCATCTTGGATTGATGGAGAAAAGATTCTCATTGAATGGAATCAGTCAGAATCCGAACTGATTGAAGGTTATCAAGTTCACATGAGTGCAGATAACTTTTCTTTTATTACCAACGCTACACTCATCGGTGACGGTATCACTACGGCGAGTTTCATTGTATCAAACGATAATTTCGCAGCGCTTAGCAACACATCAAATTGGTATGTATCCGTAACTCCTTATGATTCTGAAAATGTCAAACAGACTGTGGAAACCGTTCAAATTAGCGCCAGCGAAGTGGCCCTCTTAACGGGTGAAGACGAAGATAATTTCAGCATCAACACTTTACTGTCCACTCAAAACTTCATTGCTGCCGGTGTCGTTTTTGCAGTTCTCGTGTTACTCGTAACATTCAGCCGAAGTAGAAAGGGACGTTCAGACATTTCCAAAGCATGGGATTCTCAAGCCTCAACATGGGGCATGGATGAAGATGTACAAATGGATGGAATGTTTTCGCCAGAAATACCTCCTCCCCAAGGATTCAATCCAGTAGCAATGCCGCCAATGGGCGGTGCAATGCAGCAACAGCCACTACCACCGATGCCTGCGGGATTAAACCAACCAGCACAACCTGTTCAGCCGATGTATGCTCAGCCACCACAACCTGCGCAGCCCGTTCAACCGAATTACGCACTGCCGCCGCAGCCGGCACAACCTACTCAGCCGATGTATGCTCAGCCACCACAACCTGCACAGCCTGTTCAACCGAATTACGCACTGCCACCGCAGCCGGCACAACCTGTTCAGCCAATCCAACAGGCAACACCAGCGGTTCAGCAGCCAAGCCAAGTTCAACCGACGGCAAATGTCGACGTATCTTTCCTCGACGAGTTGCTCTGATTGCAATCATGGAGATGGGTAAAGATTGACCAACTCAGATGTTACCGTGTCAAAAGATTCCCTTGAAGTCGGAAAAAGAAACAAAGGAAGTGATGGAACAAACTGCGTAAGATGCGGGGCAAACATC
>OBMK010000114.1_pt1 | contig 76555 bp, 85 predicted proteins | sample 1539081 | NCBI WGS metagenome assembly OBMK01 (sample SAMEA3355528, study PRJEB22509) | marine metagenome | biome: marine; feature: river plume; material: water | place: USA | collected 2010-08-07 | depth 0.5 m | reverse complement strand
GTTGGTGGCGTGGGGGAGACTTGAACTCCCGACCTATCGATTATGAGTCGATCGCTCTAACCAACTGAGCTACCGCGCCAACGTGGCCCCGATTACGCAAAGCAGGCAGGGGTGTCAAACCGATTCTTGGTTTGATTGGTGCTTTTCGGCAGTTAGAGTCCAACAAAGTGAAAACGTGGCATATTTCGACGTTTGTATCAGGTGCATTCGCGGGGAGATGGGTTAAAACCCATCCTACGCAATAGCGCGTGACGAACATAAGGAAGAGCACGGCGATGGCGACAGGATATTTGACGACGCATGTGCTGGATACCGCGATTGGGCGGCCAGCGATGGGGATGAAGGTGGATTTGTTCCGCATTGATCGCGGACATTGGCAGCATATCGTGACGGCTGTGACCAATGCGGACGGGCGCACGGATGGGCCGATTTTGCCCGCCGAGGCGTTTTTGGTCGGCCAGTATGAGTTGCTGTTTTATGCGGGCGATTATTTGAACAAGTTGGGTCCAGCTTCGGATGGTCCGCGTTTCTTGGATCAGATTCCGATCCGATTTGGCGTGTCGGACCGCAACCAGCACTATCATGTGCCGTTGCTGCTGACCCCGTTTAGCTATTCGACCTATCGCGGCAGCTAGGTTTCGAACCGCCAGCTTGTCGTTTGCGCATAGGTTTCGCCCGCTTTGAGCCTGATCGACGGGAAACCCCGATGATTGGGGGCGTCGGGCCAGCCCTGCGCCTCAATGGCGAGGGCACTGTAGGGCATAGGCAGCCTGCGTCCGTCATAAATCTGGATACCTGTTTCGGTCGTGGCCATTGTCATTTTCACACCACGGGTGCCTGTGAGGGTGACAACGTCGCGCAGGTCTTGTTTTGTTGTGGCGGTGCAGAAGTTGTGGTCGAAAATGTGGGTACGGCTGGCGATTTCTGGTCCGTCGCGTAGGTCCATCAGCGAATCCGACACCTCTGCGGTCTCTCCCGTGGGGCATGCGTCCGCATCGGTGGGCAGGTAATGGTTGGCCGCGATGTGCATGCGGTGGCCTGTCCAATCCTCAGACCCGTCCATGTTCCAATAACCGTGCTGTGCAAGGTTCATCATGGTGTCGGCGTCGCTGGTCCCTGTGAGCGAGAGGGTGAGCGTTGCGGGGGCTGTGACGGTGTAGACCGCGCGGATCGTCCGCTTGCCCGGAAGGCCGCAGAGGCCGTCACCGAGAATGGTCTCCAATGTGACGCTTGACGCGCTTTGCTCAACGACCGACCATACTTGAAAATGCGTCGCGTCCTTGCCTGAGTGCAGATGAATGCGCCCGTCTTGATTTCGCTCTAACTCGTGCATCATACCTTCAATTTTGACCTGCGCGGTGCTGATCCGATTGGCGATAGGGCCGATGATGGTGCCATGATAGCGCCAATCACCCGCGTAGGCCAAAACGTCGTCTGTGCCAGCGGTTAGATTGTAGTCGACACCCGCAAGGCGCACTTCGTGAAGCGCTGCGCCAAGAGTGAGGATCGCGACCTTTAGGTCACCAGCTTCGAGGGTAATCCGTTCGACGTAACGTCCGTCGGCGGTGGTGCCGAAATGGGTCATAGGGCCTCCCAGTGAACGCCAGCGGCTGGAATGATCACATCGCCCCAGCTTTGTGCTTTTGGTGCGTAGTTGAAGATGAAACGATGGGTGTCCGTGTCGCGGATGCGTAGCCCGTCAGGCAGGCTATAGGTCGTGATGTCGAGCGTATCGCAGAGCCCGCCGATGATCGCGTCAAAGGTTGCATCGTCTGGCCAGCCCGCGAGGTAGCGGATGTTGTCCTCGCCCATGATCGCGGGCTGACCATCTTTCGTCGAAAGATGGACCTGCGCAGTACCTATGAGGTGCTCGAACCAATGCAGGAAGCGCCCGCCGCCTTGTAGTTTGACCTTGGCGTTTGGTGGGATGCTTTCTGTGAGTGACACGGTCACGTCGACGTTTGGCAGGTTCGGGCCAAGCACATCGGGGATCGCAAGTTCGCGGGTTTTCGTGTCGCTGCGGGGGCCGATCAGGGCGATGCCTTCAAAGGTCGTGAGGGCATTCCGCAGGTTGTCAGACAAGGTCATGATTCCGGGGGCGAGGACCAGTTTATAGGTGGACAGGTCAGCCACATCCGGTGGCAGGATATCAATGTTCAGACCAGCGCGACGCAATGTGCGGTAGGCGGCGCACGCGAGGCGGAACATCTCGAAATCGGCGCCTTGCGGCTGGACATCCCACGCCCATGCGCTCTCGTAATCGAAGACGAGGGCCACGGATGCGGCGGCTGTTCCGACGTCGGGCATGAGGTCAAATTCATCGGCGACTTGGCGTGCCTCGGCCAAGGCTGGCGCGGGCGCACGGTCGGGGCGCAGAAGCCCTGCGTGCATTTGCTCTTGCGCAAATGGGGCCTGCCGCCAGCGGAAATAGCAAACAGTTTCGGCACCATGCGCAAAGGCTTCCCAAGCCCAAAGTCGCGCCATTCCTGGCAGCGGAGCTGGGTTGTAAGGGGCCCAATTTACAGGCCCTGGTTGCTGTTCCATCACCCACATGCGGCCACGGCCCACGGCGCGGTAAAGGTCGTGGTGGAAGGCTTGGTTATCGGGGTGGCCTTGGCGCAGGAATTTCAGTTTTTCTTTAGGTGTTCCTTCGATGCGATCGGAAAGGAAGCCAATCGGGTAACTATCCCAAGACGCGATATCGAGGTCTGCGCCGACCTTCCAATGATCGAATGTCGTGATACGGCCCATGTAGTTGTGGATCAGCGGTGCGTCCGAATGGGCGCGAATGGCGCCGGCTTGCACCTTGTTGAACGCCACGACTTGATCGGAGGAATGCTGGCGGAAGGCCAGTTGGTGCGGGTGGTTGGGTTCTGTCACCGTTAGGTTGGGCAGTTCAATCTGGTCGAATGTGTCGTAATCCATCGACCAAAACACATTGCCCCATGCGCGGTTGAGTGCGACTGTGGATTGATATTTCTGTGCCAGCCAGTCTTGGAAGCCGCGTTTTGCGGCCTCTGAATAGGATAGGGTCGTGTCGTGGCAGTCGTATTCGTTGTCGATTTGCCAAGCGGCCACATGCGGGTTCTTGCCATAGCGTTCCGCCATCAACGTGGCGATGCGTTTGCTCTCATCACGGTAGGGTAGGTGGCTAAAGTCATAATGCCTGCGCGAGCCGAATTTGCGGGTATTCCCGTTTGCATCGACGGGGAGTATATCGGGGTGCTTGTCGACCATCCAACGCGGCGGCGTGGCGGTTGGCGTGCCAAGGACGACCTTGAGGCCAGCATTGCCTAAGGTCGCGATTGCACGATCAAGCCAATCCCATGTCAGAACGCCCGGCTCGGCCTCCATCCGCGACCACGCGAATTCACCGATGCGCACCCATGTCAGGCCAGCTGCGACCATTTCGGCAGCGTCGGCGGCCCATTCGGTCTCGGGCCAATGTTCGGGATAATAGCAGACGCCGAGGGTGCGTTTCATGGGGGTACCTTTTTGAGTATTTGGAACAAAGCGAGGTGGGGCGGTTAGGCTAGGATGACCTGATGGTCTGCTTGTCCTGTGTAGGTGGTTTGGAAGCTGAAAGTTTTGCCGTCGTCGGTCCCGTCTCGTCCGACTGCGGCGGAGGTGCAATAGAGGGTTTGTAGGTTTTCACCGCCGAATGCGGGGCAGGAGGATTGGATTGCGGGCATGTTGAACGCTTCGATGAAATGGCCTTTCGGGTCGTAGGCTGCCACGCGGCCAACGCCCCATTGTGCGGAAAAGAGGTTGCCGTTTGCGTCGCAGACTGCGCCGTCAGGGCGGAAGTTAGTGCCGCGCAGATCGATGTGCAATTGTGGATCATCATTTGGCCATCCGTCTGTGTCGAGTGAAACGGCCATGACCATCTGCGTGTTTGTGTCGGTGAAATAGGCGGTATCGCCAGAGGGTGCAAAGCAGATGGAATTGGTAATTTGTAGGTCGCCGTAAAGTTTGCGCAACTCGCCCTTGTAATAGCGGTAGATGGAACCTGCGCCCAGTTCTGCATTTAGACCCATCGTGCCAATCCAGAAACCGCCTTGCGGGTCCGCGCGTCCGTCGTTGGAACGGGTGCCGGCGTTATCGGCTTCAAGGTCACAGAGGAGGGATTGTTCGCCAGTGTTGATGTCAAAGCGGTGCAAGCCCTTTGCAGAAGCGATGACTAGCGTGTCATGATCGACCCAACCTGCCGCAGAAACATATGTGTCGAAATCCCAATGCTGACCTCGGGTGTGCAGTCGCTTTCCAAGGATATCGAACCAGAAAAGCTGTTTGCGCAAAGGGTGCCAAAGTGGCCCTTCGCCCAGCGTGCATTTGGTGGCGTCGAAAATCATGACTTAGCCGCGTTGTAGGCCGCGACCATATCGATGGCGCGGGCTTTGACGTCGACCACGGAGAAGCCTTGTTTGTAGAGAGCAGAGCCAATGCCAAACCCGTCAGCAGAGGCTGCCATCCATTCGCCGAAATTATCTGCGCCAGCGCCGCCAACGGCGTAAATGAGCGTGCCTTTGGGTAAGACTGCGCGGATTGCCTTGATCCCTTCAGGGCCGAGAAGTGAGGCCGGAAAAATCTTGAGACCGTCTGCGCCAGCCTTGAGTGCTGCGAAGCATTCGGTGGGGGTCATCACACCTGGCCAGCTTGCCATGCCTGCGGTTTTGGTGGCCACGATCACGCGCTGGTCGGTGTTGGGGGAGACGATAAGTTTGCCGCCTGCTTGCGCCACGCGGCCTACGTCCTCGACCGACAGGACCGTGCCTGCGCCGATCAATGCGACATCGCTGAACGCGTCTGCCATGGCTTTGATGCTTTCAAACGGATCTGGGGAATTGAGCGGCACTTCGATCTGGGTGATGCCCGCGTCGATCAAGACTTCGGCAATTGGAGCTGCCTCGGACTGTGTGACGCCGCGCAGGATCGCGATCAGGGGGAGGTGTGACATGGCGTTATCCTTTGAGGCGTTTAAAGGCGGCGGTTAGGCCCGCGAGTGTGATCGCGTCACCTTTGACTTGGGTGGCAGGTGCCGATTGTGCGGCCAGCGCACGGACGTAGAGAGAACAGAGTCCGCCCGCACCGATGACGGCGACTTGTTGGCCGAGCCAGTAAGGTTTGGCACCTGCGAGTTCCGCGCCTATCAGCAGGCCTGACAGGCGGGCTTTGGCCGTGCCGTTTTGCATGCCGTTGAGCAGGCCCTCAGCGCGGAGTGAAAACAGCCGTGCGGCGAGCCGTTCGGGGCGGGCCATGGCATCGGCAACGCCACCATCAAAGGCGTCATTGTCCCAATCGTCGCTATTCACGGAATGCTTGAGAACAGTGTTTCCAGAGATCGCGGCAAACAGGTCGCCCGTCATGTAGGTTTGAAAACTTACCACCTCATCTGCGCTGATATGGGCCCATTTGGTGTGGGTTCCGGGCAAGCAAATGACGCCGTCCCAGTTTTTGTTCATCGACAAGAAACCTGCGATTTGGGTCTCTTCGCCGCGCATGACGTCCGCAGGATCAGCCTGCTTTAGTCCCGCGATGATGTACACGTCGAGGTCGCCCGCATCGGGTTTGGTGAAACCTTCGGGCGTGGCCGCGCAAGGGACGGCAGCGTAGGGCGCTTCCATCCAGCCTTGCTTTGCGCCGACCATGCCGCAGGCGATCATCGGGGCGCCCTTATGGTCCCACGGGGCGATGGCGTCGCGCAGGGCTTGCTCGAACTCAGCGGGCTTCAAGCTGCCCATGCCACGATCAGAGCGCACCTCGTCCAGCACCGTGCCGCTGGCCGACATTGCCCACGCGCGCATGTTGCTGGTGCCCCAATCGACAGCGATCCAATCCGGTTTAAGCATAGCGTCCCCCTAAAGCTTTGTGCCTTCAACAACCCACATACGTTCTGGGAACGACCACGGCAATGTGATGCCACGGTTCATCAGGAATGCGCCTGAAAGCTCCATGATCCGCGTTTTGAGCGCAGGTGTGCCGCGTGACAAATGATGCGCGTCATCGCGGTTGATCAGTTCGATTTTGTACATCGACACTCGCGCAGGCAGGCCAAGTGGCGCCCGCCTATTGCACAGGTGTTGGCAAAGTGATTCTGGCTTTCATGAATGAGGAAAGCCGCAATCTCGCGATTCAGCAGCAGGCATTTCACAGTTATACCGATGCGACCCATACCGATGCCAAAACACTTGAGGTCGAACTTTCCGCGATCCACAAAGATGGTGTCGCCTATGACCGCGAAGAACATCAGTCGGGTATTATCAGCATTGCAGCCCCGATCCTGACGGCCCGCAAACGCGTGATTGGTGCCGTGTCGATTGCGACCAGTACCTCGCGTCATAGTCTTGACGGGTTAGAGGCCTTCCGTCCCATACTTCTTGAAACAGCCGCCAAAATTGGGACCGGAGCCCAAAGCTGGCGATCCCCCATTTAATGCAGATAAGGATATAGCACGATGTCAGGTGTAAAGCTTCAAAACGTCATCAAGAAATACGGCGATGTGCAGGTGATCCACGGGATTGACCTCGAAATTGCGGACGGTGAATTCTGCGTGTTTGTTGGTCCGTCAGGCTGCGGAAAATCCACGCTTCTGCGGATGGTCGCAGGCCTTGAGGAAACGACAAGCGGGGCGATCAATATCGGTGATCGCGATGTGACCGTTTTGGACCCAAGCGAGCGCGGTGTGGCAATGGTGTTTCAGACTTACGCACTTTATCCGCATATGACCGTGCGCGACAACATGGGCTTTGGGTTGAAGATGAACGGTTTTCCGAAAGCCGAGATCGTCGAGAAAGTGGCCGAAGCGACCCGCATTTTGAAGCTCGAAGATTACCTCGATCGCAAACCTGCCGCCCTTTCTGGTGGTCAGCGTCAGCGTGTCTCGATTGGTCGCGCGATTGTGCGTGGGCCTGAGGTGTTCCTCTTTGATGAGCCGCTCTCAAACCTCGATGCAGAATTGCGCGTTGAGATGCGTGTCGAGATTGCCCGCCTGCACAAAGAAATCGGCGCGACTATGATTTACGTGACGCACGATCAGGTCGAGGCGATGACCTTGGCTGATAAAATCGTTGTACTGCGTAAAGGGATCATCGAACAGGTTGGCGCGCCGATGGACCTTTATCGCGATCCAGACAACAAGTTTGTGGCGGGTTTTATCGGCTCACCTGCGATGAACTTTCTTGAAGGCACCGCTAAGGACGGCGCAGTTTCAGTTCCTGGGATGAAGGCAGAGTTTCAGGGTGTTATTGCGCCAGCCTATACGGGCAAATCCGTAACTGTTGGCATGCGTGCAGAGCATCTAATGGTCGATCCAAATGGCGATACACATACCGTTGAAATGACAGAAAGCCTTGGCGGCGTGTCATTTGTTTATCTGTCAGGCGATACTGGTGAGCGGATTGTGATTGAAGAACGTGGGGATGAACGGTCTAAAACTGGGGCGCGTGTAGGTGTGACAATCGACAAAAGCCGGATCTATTTGTTTGACGCACAGACAGAAAAACGTATCCGCGGGTAACCAATTTTCGACGAAAATTGGAAAAAGGCGCATCGTTAAGATGCGCCTTTTCTTATGACTAACGCTTGCCGTAATACAAGCCGACGACGTGTTCGGCCTGTGCAAAGAACAACCATCTCAGCGCCAGCACGCCCGCAATGTGGCTAACAACTGCAACAAGCGCATTCCAATGATGGAACGTCATCAAGAGCATCAAAACGGGCACGACGAATCCCAATACAAGCGCGATGACGCGCAGCTGTAGCGCATGCTTGCGCCCGACAACGTGGATGAACTCTTTCATCAGATAGTTGGTGCCCGTATGCGGCGGCTCAAACGCACGGACCGTGCCGATATGGCCAAGGCCTGTCGCCGTTTCCATCGTGGTGCCAGAGGCCGCAAAGCGTCCGTCGCCGTGGAACCAAGCAAAGGCTTGCAAAACGCCCGCGATGATCAGCAGCGGCAATGCAAAGCGCACATTGCCAGCCAAAAGCGCGCCACCACCAAGCGAGAGCAGCAGGAACAGCGCAGGCGTTGTCCAATGCTTCCAACGGGGGACAGTCTTGAGTTGGGCGTAAATCATAGAGGTGGTGAAAACAGTCGCCAATGCACCCAGTGCACCGAGCCAGCCAAGCGGCGCCCAATGAGCGCCAAAGAACACCAAGCCAGCCCCATAAAGCGCCATGATCAAAAGAGTTGCGACCGCACAAATTCCCTCACGTGACAGCCAACTTGTCTTCCATTGGCTGAACGCTTTCAGCGCCCGCTCTGGATGGCCAAGGTGAAATGTTGAGGCCAATAGACCACCCACCGCGCCGAGATAAGCGATGGCAAAGAAGACAAACGCGACCCAACCCGTAGGGGGATTGGGGTTGATGCCAAGCCAAAACAGCAGGCCAAAACCAAGGCCGGAAAATGTTGTGAACAGAATAACGGATGGTGCTGGATGCATTATTTTGCTCCTCCAGGAAGTGCAGAAAGCGCCTTGTCGAGCCAGCTGATGAAGCCTTTGCCGTCTTTGGCAATCGGCTCAAGGTAGGGGGCCAGAATGTCATATTCAGGCTCCACATCTTTCGGGCGCGGTGGCAGATATTTGTTGGTGGGCTTTGTGCCTTGCTCTGGCATCAAATCAAACCCGCCACGCTCGGCGACCAAAATCGAGACATCACTCTCGGGGTCGGCCAAATCACCAAAATGACGCGCGTTTGACGGACAGGTCCGCACGCAGGCTGGCTGGCGGTCTTCCTCAGGCAGGTTCTCGTTATAAATGCGATCCACGCAAAGGGTGCATTTCTTCATCACCCCTGCTTTTTCATCCAATTCACGCGCCCCGTAAGGGCAGGCCCAAGCACATAGACCGCAGCCAATGCAGTCCTGCTCATTGACCAAAACGATCCCGTCTTCGGACCGCTTATAGCTGGCACCCGTCGGACAGACCGTCACACATGGCGCGTCATCACAGTGCAAACACGACTTTGGAAAGTGGATCAGCTGTGCCGCTTGCGGCTCATCGCGCAGCATAGGCGGTTGCACCTCGTAGGAGTGCACGCGGTTCAGGAATGTCCCCGATGCGGCCCCAGAATAGGCATTCTGGTCCGACAACGGGGCGCCGTAATTTTCGGTATTCCACCCTTTGCACGACACCACGCAGGCATGACAGCCCACGCAAGTATCAAGGTCGATCACGAGGCCAAGTTTCTTGGCAGTGCTGGTCGGAAGCTCGGTCATAAGATCGCCCCTTCTTGTGTCCAATTGTAGCTCATCGATTCCTCTTTTGAGGAATCCCATGTGGCGATCATCCAGATGAACGATCCGAATGTGATCACCACAAACCCGAGAATCAGCAGCAGGATTTGTGTCTTGCTCATTTGCCCACCTTCCATGCGATGTCTTTTGGTCCTTTGCCAACGGGCGACTTAATCGCTGGCATGGCTGGCTGCGCCTCGTTTGGTACACCCGATTTTTCGATCTTCACGCGCAGATCAAACCAAGCGGCTTGCCCCGTGATCGGATCGGAATTGGCCCAGCGAAGCCCGTCGCCCTTGGGCGGTAAAAGTTCGTGGATCAGATGGTTGAGCAAGAAGCCCTTGGACGCTTCGGATGCATCGGTATCAAGCGCCCAAGCGCCCTTGCGCTTGCCAATCGCGTTCCACGTCCAAACGGTGTTTTCATTCAGCGACGCCTGATGCGCCACAGGCACGGTGATTGACCCGTGCACGGAACTCACTCGCGCCCAATCGCCATCCTTGAACCCGTTGGCTTCCCAAATCTTGGTCGGGACATAGAGCGGGTTATGTCCGTGGATCTGGCGCAACCACGCGTTTTGTGTGCCCCAAGAGTGATACATCGCCATCGGGCGCTGTGTCAGCGCATGAACAGGGTATTCTTCGGGGTCCACATGCCCATCCTCAAACGGTGGATACCAGATCGGCAGCGGGTCCATCGTGACCTTGATCTGGCCACGCAAATGCTCTGGCGGTTGCCGCGTGCCGATGCCTTCGGCGGCGGCTTGGAATTTGCGCATGGGTTCGACGTAAAGCTGGAAGATATAGGGCTGTACCACATCATAGAACCCCATCTTCACGGCCCAGTTTTGGTAGTCCATCGAGAAGGGTTTATAATAAGCGCAATTCTTGGGAACATGCTCGATCCAAAAGCCGCCGTTCTTGATATAGTTGTCGATCTGGCCCTCATTCACGTCACCGCGCCCGCCTTGCAGACCCTTTTCGCCTGTGCGGAACCCAGCCAAAGGCCCAATTCCTGGACGGCGAATGTGGTTAGTGATGTAGTCGGCGTAATCCTTGTATTTCTGGCTGCCGTCCTCATTCACGAAACCAGGCAGGTTCAGCATCGCGCCAAGCTCACAAAGCACCGATTGGAAGCCGCGGACATCGCGGTCAGGCTCGACCACGGGCCAGCGGATCGCATCGGCCACACCGTCGGCCTCGCATATCGGGCGGTCCAGCAGCGAGATACAATCGTGCCGTTCCAGATAGGTTGTGTCTGGCAAAATCAGATCGGCATAAGCCACCATTTCGGATGAATAAGCGTCCGAATAAATGATGTTCGGGATCACATAGGTCCCATCCTCGTTCTTGTCGGTCAGCATCTGCATAACGCCGCCCGTATTCATCGAAGAGTTCCACGACATGTTCGCCATATACATAAACAGCGTGTCGATTTTATAGGGGTCGCCCGCATGTGCGTTCGAGATCACCATATGCATCAGACCATGCGCCGACATCGGGTTTTCCCATGTATAGGCCTTGTCGATACGCGTGGCAGAGCCGTCCTCTTGCAGCAGCAAATCTTCGGGACCTTGCACATAGCCCAAGTGCGGGCCGTTGAGCGCGGCGCCGGGTGTGACCTTGCCGTGCGGCTTTGGGTGGGCTGTCGCAGGCTTGGGATAGGGCGGCTTGAAACGCATGCCACCGGGCGTCTCAACAGACCCCAAAATGATCTGCAACATGTGCAGCGCACGGCAGGTCTGGAAGCCATTGGAGTGCGCCGAAATCCCGCGCATCGCGTGAAATGACACGGGGCGGCCAATCATTTTGTCGTGCTTCACACCACGGAAATCGGTCCATTCGCGGTCCAGTTCAATCGCTTCGTCAAACGCCACACGCGCCAGATCTGCAGCAATCGCGCGGATGTGCTTGGCAGAGATGCCGCAGCTTTCTTCTACCGCTTCGGGGGCATAATCGTCGCTGAGATATTTGTCGGCCATCAGGTGGAACACAGGGCGGTGCGTGACGCCCTTGGCGCGGTGCGTGCCCGAAAGATCAGGCTCAACCCCTTGACCGTTCCACGCGGCAAGCTTGCCCGTGCGACGATCAATCACCTGCGGTTGACCTTCGGCGTCGCGCAGAAACAACCCGTATTGCTCGGATTTTGGGTCTTGGTTTACCAGCACAGAGGCATTGGTGAAGCGAGCGAGGTAATCGAGATCAATTTTGCCCGCTTTCATCAGGCAATGCACCAGCGCCAGAATAAACTGCCCGTCGGTGCCGGGTGTAATGCCAACCCAATCGTCCGCCACCGCGTTATAACCAGTGCGGATCGGGTTCACGCCAATCATCCGCGCGCCGCGTGCCTTGATCTTGCCGATGCCCATTTTGATCGGGTTGCTGTCGTGGTCTTCGGCGACACCAAACAGCATGAACAGCTTGGTATGATCCCAGTCAGGCTGGCCAAATTCCCAGAACGCGCCACCCATCGTATAGATGCCCGCAGCGGCCATGTTGACCGAACAGAACCCGCCGTGGGCTGCATAGTTTGGCGTACCAAAGCCTTGCGCCCAGAACGACGTGAACGACTGTGACTGATCGCGGCCCGTAAAGAACGCGAGCTTCTCAGGGGCATTCGCACGGATCGGCGCGAGGGTATCGGTCGCAATCTTGAGCGCCTCTTCCCAAGAAATTTCCTCGAACTCACCCGACCCACGTGGGCCGACGCGCTTCAATGGCGCGCGCAGACGCGACGGCGCGTTGTGCTGCATGATGCCCGCAGACCCTTTGGCACAGAGCACGCCCTTGTTCACAGGGTGGTCTTTGTTTCCCTCGATATAGGCAACTTTACCCTCTTTCATGTGTACGTTGATCCCGCAGCGGCAGGCGCACATGTAACAAGTGGTTTTGCGTATCTCGTCGGACACTTTGGGCGACAGATCAATCTGGGGCTGGTCTAGCGACATAGGGCTACCTTTCAGGACAGGGATGTTCGGATCAGACCTGCCAATGCAAGTCCGGTCAAGAGTGTGAGGCAAAACGGCCGATAATACGTTTCGAATTTTGGTGTAAACAAGCGCTGGCCGATAAAGACGCCAATGAAGCAAGGCAAAGCAAAGGTGGCTGCGCGTGCAGTCGCTGTCGTCGTCATAACGCCAAACACGAAAAGATAGATGATGGATGTGGCCATGCTAATGAACAAAAACAACGCAAGTGCTGCGCGCATTTTGCGGGCGGGGGCGTCTTGACTAAGCACAAAAAGGGCGACGACCATGCCTCCCACCGAAGCCAATCCAGATGCAATCCCTGCAGAAAGTCCCGCCGTATAAAGCCCTGCCTTCGTGGCAAAAAACGGAATGCGGATCTTTGCGAGTTGGGTCAGTGCCAACACCATCACGAGGATCAATACGATGAGCTTGGACGCATCAACAGGGATGTTTGTGGTCAGTGCCAGCCCGATGGGCACACCCACGGCTGATCCAATCACAAGACCGAAAACGATCTTTCGGTCTGCTTCTTGCCAGCCTGATTTGGCCATTAGAATACTGGCACAAAGCTCCAACCAGAAACAAATTGGTATGAGTTGCACAGGCGGCAGGAAGGTTACTGCCGATGCCATGACAATCGCCGAAAGCGCAAAGCCTGAAAAGCCGCGCACGACGCCTGCCAATGTGGAGATTGCGCCAAGTAACCAAAACTGTGTCGCGGTCAACTCGGTAAATGTATAGAGCGCTTCCATCAGTACCCCGCGTCCATCAGGGCAATCGCGTCGCGGGCGATTTGGCGTTCTTCATCAGCGGCAACCACATGCACTGGCACTTCGCCAAAACACGCCAGATGTGCCATGATTTTCTTGCGGATCGGGGCGGCGTTTTCTCCGATGCCACCTGTAAAGGCCACAGCATCAAGACCACCCATCGCAATAATCGCAGAACCCGCATGGCGGGCCGCCCAATAGCAGAAATGTTCAACTGCAAAACGGGCGGCGTCATCGTCGCGGGCCAATAGGGCGCGCATGTCAAAGTCGCCAGCCAACGCCTGAAGACCAGAGTTTTTGTTGAGTATGCGATCGGTCTCGTCTTCGCCCAAGGCCGCCGAAATCCGCAGCACAGCCGCCCCGTCGATATCACCAGACCGCGTGCCCATCGTCAGGCCTGATAGGGGCGAGTGACCCATTGAGGTTGCGATGGATTTTCCGTCAAGGATCGCACAAAGCGAAGCGCCGTTGCCAAGATGAAGCGCCAGTAAGCGACGCGGCAGATCAGCCCCAAAGCTTTCGGTCAAATGGGCATAGGACAACCCGTGGAAGCCATAGCGTCTAATGCCCGCGTCATGTTGCGTTTGCGGGATCGCATAGCGGGTCGCGACTTCAGGATTGGTCGCATGAAAAGCAGTCCCAAAGCTGACATATTGCGGCAAATCGGGGGCCATATCTTGCAGGGCAAGCATTGCGGCAAGGTTATTGGGGTTATGCAGCGGCGCCAGTGGGATCACGCTTTTGATTGCCGCGATAACTTGCGGCGTGATCCGCGCAGGTTCGGTCAAAATCGTTCCACCATGCACGACGCGGTGGCCGGCAGCGGTTAGCTTGTCGATTGTGATCCCTGCGGCGGTCAAGGCCTCGATCATCAAGGCCAAGGCCTCGGCATGATCGGCGGTTTTCACATCGCGCTGCATATCGCCCAGTTTAATCGTGCCTTGCGTCCCAATGCTGGAAACCGCGCCGCTCATCATAGATGTCAGGTCAGGCCCGAAAACTTCGACCTTAAGCGACGATGATCCTGCGTTGAGAACAAGGATCATTTTGGCAATCCGCAGGTGATTGCTGCAAGTGCAACAGAAGCGATACGCGCAGCAGCGGGGTCGGCACGCGAGGTCAACAAAATCGGCACCTTCGCACCGGTCACGATGCCCGCAGCACAGCCGCCTTTGAGGTAGACGAATGCCTTGAATAGCGCATTTCCCGAGACGATATCCGGCACGACAATCGCGTCCGCATGGCCTGCAACGGGATCGGCCCCCATGCCTTTGGTCGCAGCCGCATCAGGGGACATGATCAGATCAAACGCAAGCGGCCCCGAGATATCGGCATATGGTAGGTTTGCTTTCGCCCAATCGGCCAAGGCGCGCCCGTCCATAGAGCTTGGCACCGAGGGGATCGGACTTTCTGTCGCCGAAAGGATCGCAATTTTCGGGCGTGGATTGCCCAAACGGATCAACAGATCAGCGCATTCGCGGATGCAGTCGTGGCGGGTCTCGATGTTTGGCGCGACGTTCACGGCCGCGTCCGAAATCAGGATCGGTCTGCCGCCATCAGGGTGGGAAATATGGAAGATGTGGACAAAGCGTTTTCCCGTGCGCAGGCCTGCATCGCGCGAGACGGCGGATTTCATAAAGACATCCGTGTGCAGGTTGCCCTTCATCAAAACGTCAGCCTCGCCCGCACCACATAGCGCGGCTGCGGTGCGCCCCGCCTCTTCCTCGCCATTGGTGTCGTGGAACGCATAGGCGGAAATGTCCCAATCGAGCGTGGCGGCCTCGGCGCGGATCGCGTCGGCCTCGCCTACAAACACTGGGATCATCAGGCCCGCTTTGGTTGCGTCTTCGGCTGCTTCCATCGGCAAGGGTGCGCCAGCGCGGGCAATGGCCACGCGTGGGGCCGCGAATGTTGCCGCCAGATCAAGCAGGTTTTGCGGCGCTTTGGCCTCGCGGGTCGAAAGGAATGGGGATGTCATATGTGCCTCATAGAAAAACGCGGACCAATCCCAGAATGGAAAGGGTTAACAACAACATGACCGCAAATTTGCGGAATGTCGTGGGGGATGCAGAAAGAAATTGCCGGCCGCCCAAAAGAACGCCGATGAGCAGGATCGGGAAGGCAAACGCGGCTGCCTTGGCCGTTTCCCACGTCACGCCACCACCCGCCCACATGATCGGCAGGGTGATCAGATCAAGGCCCGTCAGGTAGACAATCATCGTCGCGCGAAAAGTCGCGGCCGCCATCGGTTGCGCGGTCATAAAGGCCGCAACAGGCAGACCGCCAACGCCAACGGCGTTGAATAGCCCAGAGATCATGCCAACGCCCCCATGACCTATGGTGCCAATCTTGCGCTGGATCGTCCAGCCCGTGAGCAAAATGAGCGACATGACCAATACAATGGCGGATACAGCGAAGCGTGCGGTCGTCTCTCCTGTGGACAAGACAAACCAAACCGAGAAGGGCAAAACACTCGCGGCACCTGCCAGAAGTGTGAGCACACGACGCCAATCGATGTGCCCTCGAATACCGCGCGCTTGCACGGCCGTCATCAGAATTTCGCAGGTGAACACAACAGGAATTAGAGGGACGGGATTGGTGAGCAGGCTCGCAAAAGCGATAAAGATCGCCGAAAACCCGAACCCAGAATACCCGCGTACAAACGCCGCCCCAAACAGCGCGATGCTGAGGGCGGCGAGTGTTGTTGTATCAAGGTCGAAGAGCAAACCTTAGACGGCTTGGCTGCGCATGTCGGCCTTGTTGATCCCAGCAATCGCCACTGGCTTCTTCATTGCGTCGCGGCGGAATGGATCACCCAACTCTTGGTTGATCATCGCTTCGATCAATGTGGTGATGCCGTTTTCCATCTGGTCTTTGATCGCCTGTGCGAGGGCCGCTGTCAGCTCGTCTTGTGTGCGTGCAATGACGCCCTTGAGGCCACAAGCGTTGGCGATACCAGCGTAAGACACCTGCTCATCAAGCTCTGTCCCAACGAAGTTGTCGTCGAACCAAAGAGTAGAGTTCCGCTTTTCAGCGCCCCACTGGTAGTTACGGAAAACGATCTGTGTGATCGCAGGCCAATCGCCACGGCCAATCGCTGTCAGTTCGTTCACGGAAATCCCGAATGCGCCGTCGCCCGCAAAGCCAACAACAGGCACGTCGCGCTTTCCGATTTTCGCGCCAACAATGCTTGGCAGACCGTAACCACATGGGCCAAACAGACCTGGTGCAAGATACTTGCGGCTTTCGGTGAAGGATGGGTAGGCGTTACCAATCGCGCAGTTGTTGCCGATGTCGGACGAGATGATCGCATCCGTTGGCAAGGCTGCTTGGATCGCGCGCCATGCCATACGTGGGGACATCCACTCTGGCTTGGCTGCACGTGCGCGCACGTTCCAATCTGTACCCGGATCGTCCTGCTCGTCAGTCATCGAAGTGAGCTCTTGCGCCCAAGCGGATTTGGTCTGCGCGATCATCGCTTTGCGTTCCTTGCGGCCCGCATCACCTGCACCAGCGCTCAGTTTCGCAGTAATGCCAGACGCCACCTTGGCTGCGTCGCCAACGATGCCAACCGTGACCTTTTTGGTCAGGCCGATACGGCTTGGGTTCAGGTCAACTTGGATGATTTTCGCGGATGTCGGCCAGTAGTCGATGCCGTAGCCTGGAAGCGTCGAGAACGGGTTGAGGCGCGTGCCAAGGCAAAGAACAACGTCGGCCTTTGCGATCAATTCCATGCCAGCCTTGGAGCCGTTATAGCCCAAAGGACCTGCATAAAGCGGGTGCGTGCCAGGGAAGGCGTCGTTGTGCTGGTAGCCCACGCAAACGGGTGCGTCGAGTGCTTCAGCCAAGATGCGCGAAGCCTCAATGCCGCCCTTGGACAAGATCGCGCCTGCACCGTTCAGGATCACTGGGAACTTCGCGTTTGAGAGCAAATCAGCCGCGTCTTGCACAGCAGTTTCGCCACCCTGCGGCAATTCAAAGTCAACGATCACTGGGAGGTCGATGTCGATCACTTGGGTCCAGAAATCGCGCGGCACGTTGATCTGTGCTGGCGCGGAGGCGCGTTTCGCTTGCATGATCACGCGGTTGAGTGTCTCGGCAATGCGGGACGGATCGCGGACTTCTTCTTGGTAGGCCACGCAATCTTTGAACAGGTTCATCTGCTCCATCTCTTGGAAGCCACCCTGACCGATTGTTTTGTTGGCCGCTTGTGGCGTGACCAGCAGGACAGGTGTGTGGTTCCAATAAGCAGTTTTCACAGCGGTGACGAAGTTAGTGATACCCGGCCCGTTTTGCGCGATCATCATCGACATTTTGCCAGTCGCGCGGGTAAACCCGTCGGCCATCATGCCGCCTGATGTCTCATGGGCACAGTCCCAGAACGTGATGCCCGCATCAGGGAAAATGTCGGAAATCGGCATCATCGCCGAGCCGATGATCCCAAAAGCGTTATCGATGCCATGCATTTGCAGCACTTTGACGAAGGCTTCTTCGGTGGTCATTTTCATGTGGGCAGTCCTTTTTAAGCTAAATTAGGAAATTCGCGACCGAAATGTCGCGCGTAGTTGTCGCAGACACTATGGTCCAGTGAAGAGTCGCGTTAGGGCCAGTTGTAGGGCTAAGTTAGCGCCAGCGCAAACTTTAATGAGACGAAGTGTCTCAATAGTTGATGTTTTTCAATGAGGCGCGAATGGCCTTCGCGATGAGGGCGATCCCTTCTGGGATGCGGGCGACAGGGATAGACGAATAGGCCAAGCGGAAGAATTCCTTTGGCGGATTTTCGGCTGCGAAAAAGGGCGCACCGGGTTCAATGAGAACACCGTCGGCCTGTAGCGTTTTAGCGAGGGTGCTGGTGTCGACACCGTCGGGTGCGCGCAGCCAAACGGAAGAGCCGCCATTGCTGCCTTGTCCCACAATAGTCAGCCCTTCGGCGCGGATTGCGGCGTTCATCACGTCGCGCCGTTCGCCAAATGCGCGCCCCATGCGCCGAACAAGGGCGTCGTAATGACCCAAAGAAAGGTAATAACTTACAGTACGTTGGATGTGTCCAGGGGGATGACGGAGCACAGACGCACGCAACGCACGTGCCTCTTTTATGAATGGTGCGGGCCCCACGAGGTAGCCAAGTCGTAGGCCCGGAAAGAGGGATTTTGAAAAGGAGCCGACGTAGATGACGCGGCCGTTTCGGTCGAGGGATTTGAGCGAGGGCGAGGGCGCGTTGCCGAAGGACATCTCGAACTCGTAGTCGTCTTCGACCACGAGGAAATTCTCGGCTTCGGCTTTCTTGAGGAGGGCCATGCGCCGCGCGAGTGGCATCGTCGCACCTGTCGGGCAGTGGTGGCTGGGCGTGGTAAAGACGACATCGGTGCCTGCGGGCAGGTCGTCAGGGCGTAATCCATTGGCGTCAACGGGCACGCTGGCAAGCTGGCAACGCCCCTGTTCTAAGATGTTGCGCAGGGCGGGGTAGCAGGGGTCTTCGACTGCGGCGACGCGGCGGGCGTTGAGTAAAACTTGTGCCGTGAGCCAAAGCGCATTTTGCGCCCCCATGGTCACCAATATCTCGTTTGGGCTGGCCAGAATACCGCGTCGTGGCAAGGTTTGCCGCGCGATGAAATCAACCAGTTGCGGGTCGTCACCATCATAATAATCTGCCGTGAGGGCCGAAAAGTCACGCTTTCCCAGAGCCTTAAGGGCGCAAAGCCGCCAATTGGCATTGTCGAACAGGGTCTCATCTGCCTGCCCGTAAATGAAGGGAAACCGGTAAGTTGCCCAATTTGCGGGCTTTTCCATCCCCAGCGAGGGGGAATGTTTGGGACCAATGACGCGGGTCCAATCTACTGTGCTGTCTAGGGCGCTTTGGACGGTGAATTTGGGCGGTTCCGGGGCGTTCTCAGACACGAAATAACCAGAGCGACCACGCGATGTCAGATAGTCGTCAGCGACCAATTCTGTGTAGGCAAGTGTGACGGTGATGCGGCTGACGCCGAGGTGTTGCGCGAGTTTGCGGCTAGAGGGCAAACGTTCGCCTGCGTGAAAACGGCCAGACAGGATACCTTGGGCAACCATCTGTTGGACCCGCGCTTGCAGGGTGCCTGATGTTTCAGGATCTAGAAAGAAAGTTTCAACTGAAATTGACATGATCTGGCCTTATGGAGGGGTCAGATTGGACCTAATTTGGGCGAGATACAACCCGTGCAAATGAAGATTGGCCTAGAAAATTTACGAATTGGAAGGGGTATGGCGATTAGCATCACAACAGTTGCGCGGGTCCGCGCGGTGGGGAGCTAAGTCGTTGATAAGATTTACTGGTATGGTCATTTTGGTCGCCCTTTTGGTGCCAGCCTGTACGCGCGATAGCGAGGCGTCCTTGCGCGTAAGGCTGGACCAATGGTTTTACTTGGGCAGTACCGTTTATTTTGTGTCTAATAGGCAATGCACGGGGGCGATGGTTTCGGTGAATGTCAGCCGTCCCCGCCGGTCAATTGCGGTGTATGATAATGTGATTGCCGCCAGCTATGCCTTTAACAATGATCGGGTGGTCGCGGTGCAGGTTGCCGATGCCTCACCTGCCGAAGTTATTGATATTATGATACAAAACGGATCGAGTGGTTTTGGCCGACAGGCACTTTCTGCGGTAGCACTTGCGACGTCATGCTTCGAGGACAAGCTCGTTGGTGGCTTTGTCCATGAGGCCTTGACGCGCAAAGGTGCCATTCTGGCCTTTGATCGCGAAAGCCGTGGGTTGATGGTGTTGGACCCAAGTCATGACCGGCTCTTTTTTATCGGGAGCGATGTCTGGTGAGTTTGGCAAAAGATTTGGCGGAATTGCGAGATCCTCCGCCCGCGCCGAGCAGACTTGGCCGCGATTGGGCATGCACAACCCGTGCACCGCGCGTGCACAGGACGTGCACCGAATATTTGAAAAATTTCCTAATGTGACGACGGAATTCGCGCAGCCACACGTTCAAGGTGGGTCATTTGAAAGGCACGACCATGAAATCTTACGCAAAACTTTTCCTCTTGCTTGTCTCGGCTATGTCGGTCGCCGCAATCTTGAGTTCGCAAACTTTGGCGCAGGGTTCTGATCCGAGTGCAGGACGCTCTATTGAGCGCTCAATCAACTGATGCCGCCGCCGCGCAAAAGCTCAGGATCGGTTTTGGCGTAAAGCCTCCCCTCCCACTCGCGGAACGCCAAGACCAGAAAGGCCCGCGCGATTGCACGGGCCTTTTTTGATCATAATTGGAAGCCAACGCATGGGGCTTATCAGTCTTGAACCACAAACCCGCCGTCGATGCGGATAGGGCCTGATGTGTCGATGATGTTGCCCGCAATAAATTGCCCGTCGTCGCCAACAAAGGCGCCTATGATTGATGCATCAATGTCTTCAACGGTCTGTGTATCGGGGACCTGCAACGTGCCCAACAGTGGAGTGTTGAACCGTGGGTAGCGAGTGCCCGTAAACACATCATCTTGAGGCGACATGCTAAAATCTAGTTGACCCTGCAAGCTTTGGCCGCTTTCCGAGACGAAGCTATCAATCATGCCGTCAATATCCGGAGTTTGATCGCTGAAGGTAACTTCAACGTTCATTACGCCACGCACCAATTCAGTTGTTGGCATGGTTTCGCCGCTGACCTCAAAATACCCGACGCCGTTATAGGTCGCGGTGCCAGACAGTTCGCGTACGGCTATCAGCGTTGTCCTGCTTTGCGCATCTTGTGCGTCCCAGAGGCTCAATGCGGTGTTTTGCAAGTCGTCGAAGTTGGGGGGAGGTACGAGTGGCAATTGAGAGCCGCCGCACCCAGCAAGGGCGATCAGCGTTATCGTTGTCAGAGATAGTAGACGCATATTTTTCTCACTCAGCCTTGGGTTGCGGAAACATTTCATGCGCGCCATTCAAGCGCAATCAGTTTCTAGCTTATTGGAACGAGATGCAGTCGCTAAGCAGAGTGGCCTCGTCAGAGCCGTCTGCGCCTGAGCGGAAATAGAGTGAGGCCTCGTCGCCTTTGGTCCACCAGATGTAGCCTGACACATCGTTGGCGGGCGCGTATTTTACGCCAGAGGCTCCTTGGACTTGAACTAAGCCCACTTGCTGTCCTTCAACGCCGATGATGGCGACGTTTTCGCCTGTCTCTAGTGTGGCGTAGACTGTGGGGACGGTGACGCCGTGCTCACAGGTGTATGTTGCGTGGAATATCCCAGAATCTGCGTGGGATGATGTTGCGGTGCATAGCATGAGAGCAATTATCGCAAAGTCGAATGTCCGCATGAAAAAGCCTTACCAAGAAACGAAAAAGGGGCGCAGTGATTTGCGCCCCTAATGTATTAACAAATGGTAAATATTAGCCAACGACTTTTTTGATGGCGTTGTCTACTGCCTCGGTTACTTGGTTGAGGTCATCTTTGGTCGCGATCAGGGGTGGGGCAAACAGCAGTGTGTTGTTGAAGCCGGGCAGCGAGCGGTTGGTTGCCCCGATGATCACGCCTTGCGCCATGCAATCGCCAACGATCTGAGCGACCATTTTCTCTGGCATTGGTTCTTTGGTCTTGCGGTCGAGCACGAGCTCGGCACCTGCGAAGAGGCCGATGCCGCGCACGTCGCCGATGCAGGCGTGCTTGTCCATCAACCCATGCAGGTTGTTCTTGAGGTGCTCGCCCATGCGAGTGGAGTTGCCAAGCAGGTCTTCCTCGATGAGGATTTTCATGTTCTCGATGGCTGCCGCTGGACCGCCTGTGCATCCGCCGAATGTCGAGATGTCGCGGAAGTAGTTCATGTGGCTGCTATCGTCGGTGAATTTGTCGAAGACGTCGTTTGTGGTGACGCAGCAAGAGATCGCCGCATAGCCAGAGGCCACACCTTTTGCCATTGTCACAAAGTCGGGCTGGATATTGTAGTGCTGATAGCCGAACCATGTGCCTGTGCGCCCAAGGCCGCAGACGACCTCGTCGATGTGCAACAGGATTTCGTACTTTTTGCAGAGTGCCTGCACGCCTTCCCAATAGCCGTCGGGTGCGATGATCAAGCCGCCACCAGCAGTGATGGGCTCTAAGCAGATGGCGCCGATGGTGTCGGCCCCTTCGCGCAAGATTACGTCTTCGATGGCTTTGATGGAGGCTGCGGCATAGGCCTCGCCGGTGGAGCCGTCTTGGCTGCGGTATTCAAGGCAGTGTGGAACGGACACGAAGCCGGGTGTATACGGACCGTACTGGCCGCTGCGCTCTTCTTGGCCACCAGCCGAGAGAGTGGCGATTGTGGTGCCGTGGTAATCACGTTCGCGGAACAGGATTTTGTTTTTCTTGCCGCCGTGGAAATTGTGGCTGATCTGGCGGACCATTTTGAAGGCTTTTTCGTTCGCCTCGGAGCCAGAGGACGCATAGTAGACGCGGTCAAGGCCGGGCATTTTGTCGATGAGCATTTCCGAGAAAATCGATGTTGGGATGGTGCCAGCAAGTCCGCCAAAGAAACACATTTTGGTCAGTTGTTCGGCGACCGCATCGGCGATCCGCTTGCGGCCGTAGCCGACGTTGACGGTCCAGACGCCACCAGAGACGGCATCGATATGCTCTTTGCCTTTGATGTCCCAAACGCGCAGGCCTTTGCCCTCGACGATGATGCGCGGGTCCACGCCGTTGGCGTATGGTTTGTGTTGGCTCAGGTGGTGCCAAACGTGCGCGCGGTCGGCTTCAACAATGCCTTGCGGGTCATTGGTATGTGCATTGATATCCATGAAGATCTCCATGTAAAAATATTGAGAGGACGCGTCCGAATCTTGCGGCAGCGTGAAAACCAGACTTGGTTTACTGTGCCTATCTCTTGGCCTTGTTCAATAGGGCCAGAAGGCGTTCACCGTTAGGTCCAAAAATACGTCAATGCCTCATGTATTTATGGTAAACTTCGATGATAACAACTGTAAAAGTGCAATTTTTTGAGGGCGCTGCCGCTCATTTGGCCGCATGGAAGTTCCAGATTTTTATCAAATTCGTTGACGGAATGATTTCAATTTCATTCACTCGGACCGGATCATTCCTGCCCACTCGGCGCATCAATGATGAGAAACACCAGCCAACTTCGCCACTGGTGGAGTTGGTAAACGCTGAAACGTTGATTTGAGGACTTTAACTTCGCAATAATTCATGTTCAGCTTTGATCAGATGAGGCAGGGCGAACCCTGTCCACTAAATTGCCCGAATCTGGGCTTTCAACACGGGAGAGAATGAAATGACGATGAAGACAACTTTGATGGGCGCTGCTGCCGCTGTCGCAATGATGACAGGTGCAACAACAGCGGTCGCTGACAGCCACGAATTGACAGTGGCGTATTTCCTCGAGTGGCCAATGCCATTCGAATTCGCAAAAGTTAACGGCGACTATGAGGCTGCTTTGGGCATGCCAATCAACTGGGTTTCTTTTGACACAGGTACTGCGATGTCCGCCGCTATGGCGTCTGGCGACGTTCACATTTCCGTATCCCAAGGTATCCCGCCATTCGTGGTTGCAGCCTCTGCGGGTCAGGACCTTCAGGTTCTTGACGTTGCGGTTTCTTATGCTGAGAACGACAACTGCGTTGTTGCCTCTGCACTTGAAATCGACGCGACGTCTGCTGCTGAATTGGCTGGCAAAAAGGTTGCTGTGCCACTTGGTACTGCGGCGCACTACGGTTTCTTGCGCCAGATGGATCACTTTGGCGTAGATGTGAGCACGTTGGAAGTTGTGGACATGGCACCAGCTGATGGCGCTGCTGCGATTGCACAGGGCCAAGTTGACATGGCTTGTGGTTGGGGTGGCGCGCTGCGTCGCATGAAAGAGCACGGTAACGTGTTGCTGACTGGCGCAGAAAAAGAAGCGCTGGGCATTCTGGTATTTGATGCGACGACAGCACCTGCATCGTTTGTTGCTGAGAACCCAGAGATTGTTGCAAAGTTCTTGGCTGTGACTGCCAAAGCAAACGCCGCTTGGAATGATGGTTCCATGACTGCAGAAATGCTGCCAGTCATCGCAAAAGACGCGGGTATGGAAGAAGATGCGACAGCTGAAACAATGGCGGGCTTTGTTTTCCCATCCATTGAAGATCAGTTGTCCACAGCTTGGCTTGGCGGAAACGCTGCGACATTCATGAAGGGTGTTGCTGACGTATTCGTTGAGTCTGGTTCGATCCCTTCTTCGAACGAAAGCTATGAATCAAACGTCAACACTGGCCCATTGGCTGCTGCTGGCTCTATGTAATTTAGGTTACACGCGGCGCGGGGTTTATACCGCGCGCCGCACCACAATTTCCTTGAGAGTTTTGCGCACCAGAAATGCCCCGCGAGTGGTAGGATGTCGTATAATTTTCTGGAAAATTATGGGGTAGGGACATGGCCGGACTACAAATCGACAAACTTTCCATGCGTTTTGATCTGCCGAACGGTTCCTCCGTTCAGGCGCTCAAGGATGTATCTATTGATCTGAAGGCAGGCGAGTTGCTTTCTGTTTTGGGGCCATCGGGCTGCGGGAAAACGACACTTTTGAATATTGTCGCAGGGTTTCTTGCGCCGACATCAGGGGCGATCACGCTGAACGAAAAACGCGTCTATGGCCCCGGCCCAGAACGCGGCATGGTTTTTCAGCAGGGCGCGTTGTTCGAATGGATGTCTGTGCGTGAGAACGTGGGCTTTGGGCCGCGCATGAAGGGGATGGCCGAAAAGCCAAAACGCGAGATCGTGGATCACCTTCTCAACGTTGTGGGTCTTCAGGAATTCAAGGAAAAAGCGGTTTACGAGCTGTCTGGCGGGATGCAGCAGCGTGTTGCTTTGGCCCGTTGTCTAGCCAATGAACCTGATGTGATCTTGATGGACGAACCGCTTGGCGCACTGGACGCGTTGACCCGCGAAAAGATGCAAGGTCTGGTTCTGAAGCTATGGAAAGAGACTGGCAAGACGATCATTTTGATCACCCACTCGGTTGAAGAAGCCCTACTGCTTGGTGAACGGTTGATCGTGATGGCCCCGCGTCCGGGCCGTATCCACAAAGAGTATAACCTACCGTTTGCCGAAATGGGCGTGGGCCAAGACTTGCGTGAAGTCAAAAAGCACCCCGATTTTGCGACGACCCGCGAGGAGATTTTGTCGATGATCTGGGACATGGAAGAAGAGATCATGGGAGGGAAAAGCGCATGAACGTCATCTTTGAACTCTGGGGCGAATTGAAGGCCGTACTTTTGACAATCGTGGGCGCGATACCTTATATCGCGGGCTACATTCTTTTGATCCTTGCAACGATGTTTGTGTGGTCGTTCATCAAGCGGATGCTGACCCCGAAACATGACTATAGCTCGTTGAAAACGGTAACGTTTGGTGACGAAAGCTCTGTTGTGTCCAATACCGCAGCCTCTATCATTTCGATTGTGCTGATCTTTGTGCTTTGGGGTGCGTTCACGGGGTCTAAATTACTGCCTGGCTTTATGCACGTTCCTGGCCCGTTTGAGGGCGAAGGGACGTTTACCTATACATCGACGTTGCCGGATGGCACGACTGACGATGCGCAAGTGACCGTTCTGGTGCACCCCGTTGGCGAAGATGTGGCCGATCCTGTCGTTGAGGCTGGCGACGGTTTTGCCAAGAATGACAGTATGACGATTGGATCTTATCGCTCGGCCTTGATCCGTGTTGCGGACAATGATGACACCACGCGTGGTGACGGTGCCGTGATTACTGCAATTGACGGCAAGCCGATTGTCCCAAGCGAGAATGTGAAGATCGATTTTGGTCAGGTTTCGATGACACCAAAAGGCACGCTGAATGTGCAGCCTTCGACGGGCTGGCAAATGGAGCCGATCTGGTTGCCGTCGCCGGAGGCCGTCTGGAAACGTCTGGGCGAGATCGCCACGGATGGCTACCGCAACTCGACATTGGCCGAGCACTTGGGCTTCTCGCTTTTCCGCGTGATCGTGGGCTTTATCCTTGGCTCGATTGTCGGCATTCCGCTGGGCTATGCGATGGGTCTGTCGTCATGGTTCCGTGGTTGGTTTGATCCCATTGTGGAGTTTATGCGCCCCGTGCCGCCGCTTGCCCTGATCCCGCTTGTGATCATTTGGGCGGGGATTGGTGAGGTTGGCAAGATTATCCTGCTATTCCTTGCAGCCCTTTGGATCATGGCGATTGCTGCCCGTTCGGGTGTGTCTGGCGTGCGGATTTCCAAGGTGCATGCGGCCTATAGCTTGGGTGCCTCGAAGTGGCAGATCATGCGCTATGTCATCATCCCGAACTCGCTGCCTGAGATTTTCACAGGTGCGCGTGTGGCGATGGGCGTTTGCTGGGGCACTGTTGTTGCGGCCGAATTGGTTGCGGCGGAAAAGGGGGCAGGCATGATGATCATGGTCGCGTCCAAGTTCCAGTCCACGGACATCGTTTTGATGGGTATCATCCTGATCGGGATCATCGGTTTCAGCATTGATATGCTGATGCGCTGGGTCGAGCGGATTATGGTGCCTTGGAAGGGCAAAGGCTGATCCTGATAAAGGGCAAGCTTCGTTCACATCGAAAAACTGAAGGCGCGCTGCATTGAGTTCTGCGCGCCTTTTGCATTTGTGCTATCATCAAAGCTGCGCATTCATGCGTGACTATTTGAAGGGGCACTGAAATGGGTATTCAAAGTATTCTGGTTATTGTGATTATCGGGGCAATTGCGGGCTGGTTGGCTGGGCAAATCGTCAAAGGGTTCGGCTTTGGCCTGCTGGGGAATATCGTTGTTGGTATCCTCGGCGCCTTTGTGGCGGGGCTGATCTTTCCTGTGATCGGGCTCGGTTTTGGTGGCGGTATCGTCGGCGCCATTATCCACGCGACATTGGGGGCCGTGATCTTGCTGTTCCTGATCAAGCTGGTCAAACGGGCCTAACACTCAGTTTTCAAGAAACTTGAGGGGGCGGCGCGCGGCTGCCCCCTTTTCCGTTGCGAGGCGGTGGCGGGGCGATTAACACTCACCCTATGGAAGAGTTGAGCGATCTGGCCCTGCTGGGCATCGGTGCGGGTGCACTTGTCATAGTCTACCTGTTGCGCGTGATGTGGGGGCTGCGGGGAGGAAAACCACGGGCGCAGCCCAAGCGACGTGGCCGCAAACCGTCAAAATCCAACATCAGTGTCATTGTGGACGGCTCGAACGTGATGCACTGGGGCGGGGAGCCGTCAGAGATCGTGTTGGCCCGCGTGATCTTGGCGATCATTGCGAAAGGGTATGAGCCTTATGTGATTTTCGACGCCAATGTCGGCTATAAACTGCGTGGAAAATACCTAGACGACGCCCCAATGGCGCAGCTGATCGGCCTGCCTGTCAAGCAAGTGCTTGTCGTCGAAAAGGGCGTGGTTGCAGACGAGCTTATCCTGCAAGTGGCGACCGAAAGGGGCCTTAAGATCGTAAGCAACGACAGGTTCCGCGACTGGTCTGTGACCTACCCGATCGTGCGCAAAAAGGGGCAGATATTGCGGGGGACAGCGAAGGGCGGCGGCGTGCAGTGGCAGGGGATTTGAGGGTTAGCCCTCGGCTCCGAATGCGTCGTCACAACACTCAAAAAAGACGGCTACGATTGGTCGCGAAGTTGCGACGTGTCAGGATGTGGAGTTTTTCGCCCACGGTGAGGATGAGGGTGTGGTCCATTAGGGGCGTCCTTTGACACTTAGCTCTGTAGTTTCGCAGCGAGTATTGGGAGGTCGTGGTGTGATAATAATAAAACGCCAGTCACGCTACCAAGGTCTTTTGCGCTTCGAGTGAACTCAGCGTTAGTCAAAACTGCTGCGTGGTCTAGTCCGTAATAGGTTTTTCCAGCATGGGCTTCTTGGATCGCCTTATTCCCAACAGCACTGCTATACAATTTACATTGAATCCCAATGCTTAAGCCATCTCTTTTTGCGATGACGTCAATGCCCTGATCGCCTCCGCCGCTCGTAGTTTCAGCATCCCAGCCGAAACCAATAAGAGAGTCAGCTACCCATTTTTCGAATTCATGCCCGTCAAAGGGGATATTACTTGAATCGAACCCCTTCTGTAAATCTTGTTCTCTTTGATGGTCGAGTTGTTCTAGGATTAAAGAGTAAGCTTCAGAATGTTCAAATGCATCAGAGTCTAGATCAATGCTGGCTAGGAACTCATCAAGTGCTAAATAAGAATTATCGCCTGTGACTACACCGTAATCATTGCGGACTATTGAGCGATCAAGGTTACGTTTAAGAGCTACCCGATGTTTGTCGATACTATCGATCAGCCTTTCACGTTCTACGAAGCGACGTCGCAGTCGTGATTTTTCGGCATCCTGCTGCTCAAAACGCGCATTTTTCCCGAGAGTGCTAGCGGACAGCTCGTTTTCACGCAGAATGCGATTTCGCCTTCTTACGAAAAGATCTGCAATGATCAAAGGACCGAATAGAATGCCTATTGCACCAGCCGAATAGGCATTGCTTTCGGGTTTAAATAAAACCGCCAAAGCTAAAACCCAAACGAAACACGATGCAATCCATATTCCAATGAAAATAAGAGTATTTTTTATCACGACGAAACCATCAATTATTAAATATCTCAGATTAGTATAGTCAATTTTTTGCCTCACTTAAAAGAGCTACTTCTTCCCGCCCCATCCGCTTTTCCCGCCTCTTTGCCCAGGCCGTCCGCCCGTGCTTCGCCCTGATTTCGCGCTGCTCTCAGACACGGCTTTGTCGACCGCGTATTGTCGCGCGAGGGGGTCGTCGGCGATGGTGAGCTCGACCGCCTCCAAGCGTTTGACTTCGTCGCGTAGGCGGGCGGCTTCTTCGAATTCCAAGTTTTCGGCGGCTTTGCGCATGTCGGTTCGCATGCTTTCAAGGACGGTTTTGATGTTGCCGCCAGCCATGCTCTTGTCAATTTTCGCGGTGACGCGGGATTGGTCGGTGTCGCCTTTGTAGAGGCCTGCGAGGATGTCTTCGACGTTTTTCTTGACAGTTGCGGGTGTGATGCCGTGTTCGACGTTATAGGCGTGTTGTTTTTCGCGCCTGCGGTTGGTTTCGCCGATGGCGCGTTCCATAGAGCCTGTGATCCGATCGGCGTACATGATGACGCGGCCTTCGGCGTTACGGGCGGCGCGGCCGATGGTTTGCACGAGGGAGGTTTCCGAGCGCAGGAAGCCTTCTTTATCAGCATCCAAGATCGCCACGAGACCACATTCGGGGATGTCCAAGCCTTCGCGCAGCAGGTTGATCCCGATGAGGACGTCGAAGGCCCCAAGCCGCAGGTCGCGCAGGATTTCGATCCGCTCAATCGTGTCGATGTCAGAGTGCATGTAGCGCACACGGATGCCCTGTTCGTGCAGGTATTCGGTCAGGTCTTCGGCCATGCGTTTGGTGAGCGTTGTGATGAGCGTGCGCATGCCCATTTCGTTCATCTTGCGTATTTCGTCGAGCACGTCATCGACTTGGGTGCCGACGGGCCTGATCTCGACGGGTGGGTCGAGAAGGCCTGTGGGGCGGATGACTTGTTCGGTGAACACGCCGCCCGTTTGCTCCATTTCCCACGCGGCGGGGGTGGCGGAGACAAAGACGGTTTGCGGGCGCATGGCGTCCCATTCTTCGAACTTGAGCGGGCGGTTATCCATGCAAGATGGCAGGCGGAAGCCGTGTTCAGCCAGCGTCATTTTGCGTCGGAAGTCGCCCTTATACATGCCGCCGATTTGCGGGACGGAGACGTGGCTCTCGTCGGCAAAAACGATGGCATTGTCGGGGATGAATTCGAACAAAGTGGGCGGGGGCTCGCCCGGTGCGCGGCCTGTGAGGTAGCGCGAGTAGTTCTCGATACCGTTGCAGACGCCTGTGGCTTCCAGCATTTCGAGATCAAAGTTGCAGCGTTGCTCAAGCCGCTGTGCCTCTAGGAGTTTGCCCTCGTTCACCAATTGGTCAAGCCGCATTTTCAGCTCTTTTTTGATGCCGATGATCGCTTGTTTCATGGTCGGTTTCGGGGTGACGTAGTGGGAATTCGCGTAGATGCGGACCTTGTCAAAAGTGCCGGTTTTGTGGCCTGTGAGCGGGTCAACCTCGGTGATGCTCTCAAGCTCCTCGCCGAAGAACGACATCGACCAAGCGCGGTCATCAAGGTGGGCGGGCCAGACCTCGAGGTTATCACCGCGCACGCGGAAGCAGCCGCGCTGGAACCCTGCGTCGTTGCGTTTGTATTGTTGGGCCACGAGGTCGGCGATGATCTGGCGTTGGTCGTACATTTGCCCGACGTGGATGTCTTGGGTCATCGCACCGTAGGTCTCGACCGAGCCGATGCCGTAGATGCAGGAGACCGAGGCCACGATGATCACGTCGTCGCGTTCCAGCAGGGCGCGGGTGGCGGAGTGGCGCATGCGGTCGATCTGTTCGTTGATCTGGGATTCCTTCTCGATAAAGGTGTCAGAGCGGGCGACGTAGGCTTCTGGTTGGTAGTAGTCATAGTAGCTGACGAAGTACTCGACGGCGTTTTCGGGGAAAAATCCTTTGAATTCCCCGTAAAGTTGTGCTGCGAGTGTTTTGTTCGGCGCTAAGATGATCGCGGGGCGCTGTGTTTCCTCGATCATTTTGGCCATAGTGAAGGTTTTGCCCGTGCCTGTGGCGCCAAGCAGAACCTGATCACGTTCGCCGTCGCGCAGCCCTTGGGAGAGTTCCTTGATCGCGGTCGGCTGGTCGCCTGCGGGCTCGAATTCGGTGTGCAGGATGAACTGCTTGCCGCCCTCCAGTTTCTCACGGGTCTTCACATCGGGCGCAGCGTTCGCCAGATATTGGATCGGTTCGATCTCGCGTTTGTCGGAGTGGGCGTAGGCCATTGGCGATATCCTTTGGGAGTTGCCCTATAGTTGATGCCTAGGGGCAGATGTTCAAGGGCGGCTGCTGAGAGGAAGTGGCAGGAGAGGGTAGGTTTCCGCATTTGGAAACAGACTGTGTTTCGAATTTTCTCGCTCAGCGCCCGCGTTTCTGGGATGTAAGCGAGAGATTGAAAACTATTTTAATCATTCAGAGGTTATGCCCATGTCAAAGTTATCCAGTATCTCTGCGTTTTTGCTACTTTCAGCATGTGGCGGCACCTCGCTTGGCGGCACTGAAATGGATACGCGGCATGCGTCGAAACTCGCAACCTTTACGCGGCAAGACGAGGCCATTCGTGCAATGAACCCCACAGGCCACTCCAACTTGCCTACTTCTGGAACAGCTGTGTTTGATGGTCGCGCGCTGATCACCGCTGAAACCACCAATGGTGATCTTAGGTATGTGATTGTTGGGGATTCACACATTGATATTAATTTCACCGCATCGTTTGTGTCTGGCAATTTGAACAATATGACGGGCGAACGCACCGACGGTTCAGGTGCCGTGACATATCATACGATCACAGGTTTTACTGAACTTGGCGAAGACGATGTTTCCACGGATTATTCTACCCCTTCTGGCCACGCTGGATTCTTGGGAAGCCATAACTTTGAACTCAATACGCCAGACGGTCTTTTGGATATCGCTGGCGTGCTTCAAGGTCAATATTTTGGAAATGCAGCGAATGCCCCTGCGGGTGAACATGTAATTCGTGGCGTTACCATGGAATCTGTTTTTGACGCCAACGACACGCTGGGCGGGCGCGACGTGCAGACTTCGGTTTTTGTAACAGGCTACGCCGTGCGTTGATTTCGACTCGGCGCTGCTTGACGCCCATTTTCAGCGGCGTAGGGTCCTAATCAAATATAATAGGAGCCTACCTCGATGACTATTGATCTCGTAAAGCTAGACCGTTTGGCCGAAGTGGCTGTCCGTACTGGTGTGAACCTTGGTGAGGGGCAGGAGTTGGTGATTACGGCCCCGATTGAGGCCTTGCCGCTGGTCCGCCGTATTGTAGTGCATGCCTATAAGGCGGGCGCGTCGCTGGTCACACCGATTTTCTCGGATGGCGAGATCACAAAGGCGCGGTATGAGAATGGCGCTGATGCGAGTTTTGATAAAGCGCCTGCTTGGCTGTTTGAGGGCATGGGCGCTGCGTTTAAGTCGGGTGCTACGCGTATGGCGATTACGGGTGATGATCCGATGTTGTTGGCCGAGATGGACCCTGCAAAGGTTGCCCGTGTGGGCAAGGCCACGTCGATTGCCGCCAAGCCTGCGATGAACCCAATTGTCGGCTTTGAGGTGAACTGGAATATCGTGGCCTATCCGACGGCGGGTTGGGCTGCGAAGGTGTTTCCTGATCTGGAAGTCGAGGAGGCGCAGGCCAAGTTGATGGATGCGATTTATGACGCGTCTCGGATTGGCGGCGACGATCCTGTGCAGAACTGGGTCGATCATACGCTGGAGCTAAAGAAGCGGGTGAAGTGGCTAAACGACCAGAAGTTTGATGCCTTGCAATACACAGGTCCGGGAACGGATTTGCGTCTGGGATTGGCCGAGGGGCATATCTGGAAGGGTGGGGCGTCGCCTGCATTGAATGGGATTATCTGCCAGCCAAATATTCCAACAGAAGAAGTGTTCACTTGTCCGCACGCCTATAAAGTGGATGGCACGGTGTCGGCGACCAAACCGCTGGCGCATCAGGGGTCTGTGATCGAGGATATCGCGGTCCGTTTTGAAGCGGGCAAGATTGTGGAGGCGACGGCGTCGAAGGGGCAGGATGTGCTGCGCGCGCTGTTGAAAACCGACGATGGGGCGAGCCGTATTGGTGAGGTGGCCTTGGTGCCGCATTCCAGCCCGATTAGCCAATCTGGCGTGCTGTTTTATAACACTCTGTTTGATGAAAACGCGTCGTGTCACATAGCACTTGGCCAATGCTATGCCGATACGATTGCGGGTGGATCGGAGTTGTCTCCCGAAGAGTTGCAGCAAAAAGGTGGCAACCAGTCACTGATCCATGTGGATTGGATGATGGGATCGGATGCGGTTGATATCGACGGGATCACGCTGACGGGTGACGTGGTGCCTGTGATGCGCGGCGGTGAATGGGCGTTTTGATTTGCGCGTGCGCGGCCATTTCTTCAAGCTTCGGATGAGCCTTTGACACTTTGTACGCTATTTATTTGCAGCAAGAACAAATGGCGCAGCCCGACGGCTGAGAAAATCTTTCGTCGTCATGAGGGCGTCGCAACCCGGTCTGCTGGCACAAACAGTGGGGCGCGTCGGCAGGTCAGCGTTGCGGATGTGCAGTGGGCGGATGTGATTTTCGTGATGGAAGAAAAGCACCTATCGCGGATGCGTTCGGATTTTCGCAGGGATATGGAAAACAAGACCGTCTATGTGCTCGACATTCCCGACGACTACCAATTTATGGATCCAGAACTGATTGAGCTCTTACACGAAGTCGTGACGCCATTGATTGAAACTGCAGGGCTAATTGATTGAAAGATTAGGCGCTCGTTTCACGAAGTGTAGCAGCCACGAGCGCGTTCGCATGACCATGCCCCATCGCGTACTCTGCCTTAAGCCAAGCCACGATCTCCATATGCTTTTTGCCTGATTGGGTGCCAATAAGCGCCTTCCATTCCGCAATCGGGCGGCCATATTTGGCCTCGATGGTGGGGAAGTAAGAGGCGGGGCCTTTGATTGATACAGACATGGTGGGATGCTTTACTTCTCCAAATGCGCCTGATTGCTGCTGACTTCGCGTTGCTGGGGGGCAAGAAAAGAGCGCCGCTCAAGCTTAGATCAAAAAGATTGCTCCCGGTAAACCAAGAACGATAAGGCCCATCGAACCAAATGCGGCAAGCACCCACGATGACCGTTCGTGTTTTTGCATGTCTGAGAGTGATGCGCTTTCTGTAAGTTGAAGCGCCCAGAGATGAAGCTTATGACTAAATGTCCCGCGTTCTTCGTGAAGCTGTAGGATAAACTTTGCGCCACGGCGCTTTGGCAAGAACACGTCTAAGAAAGAAAAGATGGTCGTAAGCAACTTAACCCGAGGCGGTTTCCACCTTGGGAGAGAGAGCGGATTGAAGCCCGAGGCCCATGCAGACAGCATAAGCCATATGATGCCCAAAATTATACAGAGTTCCCAATCAAACTCAATCATTGCCTCTCCAATTTGCGAGAACAGGTTAACTTAGCAGGTTTGAGAACGTGGTCGAATATTACTTTTCCAAACGCGCCCGATTGCTGCTGACTTCGCGTTGCAGAGGTTCCAAGCCTGCGGCCATGATCTGGTCGGGGCGGTAGCCTGACAGCGCGGCGGAGGTCAGGGCGGACATGGCTTCGGCGAAAGCGGGGCCTTTTTCGGAGACCATTTTGGTGTTCTCGTCAGCGTCTGTTGGGATCGCGCCCATCATGTCCATCATACGGATCGACATCACGGCGTGTGTGTCCATCATCAGGTTAGTGAAGGAGTTGTTGAGTTTCATCATTTGTTCAGGTGTCATGGCTATTCCTTTCTCGGAAAGCAGTTGTGACGACCCTAGCGCAATGCTGCACTGCAGCATAGGGGGAATTTTACAACATCTTGCACTGCGACGTCATTTTGCCGATAAGGGCTGGACGAAACTGGAGATCACTCATGCGCGCACGAATCTATAAGCCTGCAAGGACTGCTATGTCATCTGGCACCGCAAAAACGCACCTATGGGTTTTGGAGCATGTGGCCGAAAGCGCTCGCTCTGTTGATCCGCTCATGGGCTGGACATCGTCAAGCGATACGCAAGCGCAAGTGAAATTGACGTTTGAAACCAAAGAGGCAGCTATGGATTACGCTGCTGCAAAAGGAATCGACGCGGTCGTTCAGGAGCCCAAAGAACGCAAGCCGATTGTCCGCGCTGGCGGTTATGGCGAGAATTTTGCGACAAACCGACGTGGCGTTTGGACCCACTAAGGGTTTCGAACCTAAAATTTATGCGGTAACAGGCGGCCTGATGGGTCGCCTTTTTCGTAGGCCCGATTTGGAGTTCCCTTATGACGATCACAAAACTTGTTACACATTCTGGTGGTTTCCACGCTGACGAGACCCTTTCGACAGTAATTCTGACGAAGATTTTCCCAGATGCGAAGGTTTTGCGAACCCGTGATCGTGACATGCTGATCCCTGCAGCTGACAAAGTGATTTATGATGTCGGCGGCGACTATAATGCCGAAGCCCAAATTTTTGACCACCACCAGCGCCCTAATCCGCTGCGCGAGGATGGCCAGCCTTATAGCTCGTTTGGCCTGATCTGGGCGCATTATGGCCACGCGTATCTCGCTGCGATGGACGTACCCGCGAGCGATGTTGACGCAATTCATCAGAAGTTTGACACGAATTTTGTGCTGCCGATTGATCTGCTGGATAACGGCGCGATGGAGCCGTCGGTTGCAGGGCCATTGTCGAACATGACGTTTCCTGCGCTTTTGGGGAGCCTGAAGCCGGTATTTGATGACACTTCCCCGACTGCAGATGACGACGCGTTTTTCGCGGCTTTGCTCATTGCGCGGACATTCGTTGAGGCCTCTGTGCGTAACCAAGCCGCAAAAGCGCGCGCATCGGCGATTGTGGCTGATGCGATCACTGCGGCTGGAACGTCGGCGATTTTGGAATTGCCGATGGGGATGCCTTACGGCGCCGTTTTGGATAAATCTGGTGCGGATCACATCATGTTTGTGGTGAACCCGCGCGGTACTGAGTGGATGTTGAACGGGATTAAATTGTCGCAAGACACGTTTGAACAACGCGCCGATTTGCCCGCAGCATGGGCAGGTTTGTCGGACGCGGCTCTTGAAGAGGCGAGCGGCGTGACGGGTGCGAAGTTCTGCCACAACGCCCGTTTCCTAGCTGTGGCTAATTCGCGCGATGCGATTATGGAATTGGCGCGGATTGCCGTCGAAAGCCTTGCAGTCCCCGCGAGTTGATCAACACGTTTTGGACGCTTCCATGCGCGTCTGTCTGCGTGCTATCATCCAGTTCAATTGGTGATTTAGTTAGGCCCTTGCTACCTATGGGCCGCGCAGGGGAGTAAAGATGAAGTTAGCGGCTGGCAATTGGAAGATGAATGGGCTGGGCAGCAACCTTGGCGAGGTTCAACGCCTCATTGCTGCGATTGGTGATCCAAAATGTCAGGTGTTGATTTGTCCGCCTGCGACCTTGATTGACCGGATGAGTATTCTTGCGCTCGATACGCCGCTGCATGTTGGCGGCCAAGATTGTCACGCGAAAACAAGTGGCGCCCATACGGGCGATGTCTCGGCTGCGATGCTGGCGAATGCGGGAGCGAGTTACGTTATTGTTGGCCACTCCGAGCGCCGTGCCGATCATGGCGAGACTGACGCGATTGTGTTGGCGAAAACGCAGGCTGTTTTGGCTGAGGGATTGATCGCGATTGTCTGTGTTGGCGAGACCGAAGCGCAGCGTGACGCGGGCGATACGTTGGCAGTTGTAGGCGCGCAATTGGCGGGATCGCTGCCTAACGGATGCACGGCTGACACCGTTGTTGTCGCCTATGAGCCCGTCTGGGCGATTGGAACGGGGCGCACGCCAACGCTGGAACAAATCGCCGAAGTGCATGCGTTTATGCGTGCGGAACTTGCCGCGCGGTTTGGCGGTGCGCCGATGACATTGCTCTATGGTGGGTCGGTAAAGCCGTCGAATGCGGAAGAGATTTTTGCGCTGCCCAATGTGGATGGCGCATTGGTTGGTGGTGCGGCGTTGAAGGCGGCTGATTTTGCGCCAATTGTTGCAGCACTGAGCGCAACTGTTTGATGAAAAAATGGCTGGGGCCGCTGGCAAGTTTATAATAATTTCGGCATTACATCGGTGTAATTGCCGCGCCGCGCATTGCGGACATGAGGAGAAGAAACATGACAAGCGTACTTGATCAACTGCGAGAAATGACCGTTGTGGTTGCGGACACTGGCGAAGTCGCCGCCGTAAAGCGCTATGCGCCAGTAGATTGCACGACGAACCCATCACTGGTTTTGGCAGCGTTCAAAGACCCTGCATCCACCGATATGATCGCAGCAGAGATCGCAAAGGGTCGCGCAGCGGGCCTGTCGGCTGATGCATTGACCGAGACATTGACCGTGGCGATTGGTGCGGAATTGACCAAGCTGGTGCCGGGGCGTGTATCGACCGAAGTGGATGCTTGTTTGTCGTTTGACACTGACGCCTCCGTGACCCGCGCGCGTGCGATTATTGCCGATTACGCCGCGCGGGGAATCGATAAGGATCGTATTCTGATTAAGTTGGCCGCCACTTGGGAAGGTATCCGGGCCGCCGAGATTTTGCAGAAAGAGGGCATCGATTGTAACCTGACGCTGCTGTTCTCGATGGCGCAAGCGGTGGCCTGCGCGGATGCAGATGCTTACCTGATTTCGCCATTTGTGGGCCGTATCACCGATTGGTTCAAAAAGGCCGAGGGCAAAGATAGCTACGCGCCAAACGAGGATCCGGGTGTGAAGTCGGTGCGCAGCATTTATGACTATTACAAGTCGAATGGCATCAAGACGATTGTGATGGGCGCGTCGTTCCGCAACGTGGATCAGATCAAGGCGCTGGCTGGCTGTGATAACCTGACAATCGCGCCAAAGTTGCTCGATGAATTGCAAAGCGAAGGTGCGGTTCTGCCGCGCGTTTTGTCGCCTGAAAACGCAAGCGGCGTGGCGGCAGTACATATGGACGAGGCCCGTTTCCGTTGGGCGATGAACAGCGACGCGATGGCCACGGAGAAGCTCGCGGAAGGTATCCGCAACTTTGACGCCGACCATAAGAAATTGATCGCTTTGGTTGCTGAAAAGCTAGCCTAATGCGTTAGACTTGGTGGCGGTCCTGTGATCGCCACCAAGGATTTAGGCCGACCTAATCCACCATATTGCGCCTTGTTATTTTGCTGTTTTGCTCGTGGATGCCTGACGCGGTCAGTGCCTCGATGACCCTTTGGCCTGCGCGATTGCCAGCTGAGGGGTGGTTCAATTTATATTCATCGATACTAAACCCTGGATGACGTCGGATCAGATCCTGCGCGGAGGCGCGGGCGTCTTCGTGTTGCCCAAGGAAATGAAGTGTGGTCGTGCGCGTGCGCAAAGTTGAAAGGTGCCGATCATTCACGCAGAGTGATTTTTCAGCGCAAATCAGCGCGTTGGTAAAGTCTTCCGCGGCAATATAAGCTGTACTGGCAAGGCTGTCGTAGTAATAGCTAAATGGATCGATGGGCGAAAGTTTACGCGCCGTTTGCGTGGCGCGAATGGCCGCAGCGCCATCGTCTTGAAAGGCCATCAAAGCCCCGCGCAAAAGCCAAGACAGGCTTTCGTTTGGATTGACGTCAAGGGCGGCGGAGTAGCGTTTTTCAGCGACGTCCATATTTTTCAAAAGGTTGTTTTGTGCAAACCCGTCAATGGTCAGGCTAAAGCTGCTGCGCGGATCGATATCAAGCGCGCGGGCTGTGCAATCTAGCGCTTTTTGTGTGTCGCCTGCGCGGTCAGTTGTAAAACCTTTGAAGACGCTGAGCACATACCATTTGCCAAGCCACGCATGGACGTCGGGCGATTTTGGCATGCGGGTGCTGGCCTCGATCAGATAATCGCGCGACGAAATAAAATCACGCATCGGACTGCGATGCATGAGCGATACACCTGCGATCACCAGATCATGGTCGGCAACCTGCGGCATCGGGCGGTCACGCACGCACTCGATCGCGCTATTGGCGATTGATTGGCCGATGGATTGGATCACATTGACAAGGCGGCCTTGGAGTTCGTCGGTGAATTGATCCGCGGGGCAAGACAAGTGCCTGTTCCACAGGATTGTCCCGTTGGCCGCATCAACGAACTCGAAGTCCGCGATCATTTCACTGCCTTGGCGGCGCAATGTGCCCGTAACGAGATAGTCAACTTCTAAGGTATTTCGCACCTCGGTGATATTGATCATCTTTTGCGCCATCGCACAGCTAGAGAGGTGCGAAATGACGCTGAGCAAGTTTGAGCGAGATAGCGAGCGGCAGGTTTCTTCGGCGACCCAATCGGCGAGGATTCGCAAGTTGGGATCGTTGCCTAAGACTGCCAAAGGCAAAGCAGTGATCCTTGGGCGAGCATGGCCTTTGGTGCGCTGCGGGGCCAATTGGTAAAGTGCCAAGACTTGGCGGGGGTTTTGGTGGACGCCTGCCGCCCAAGAGCAGAATTCACGCGCGGACACGTTCAGGTCATCCAAAAACGGGCCTGCATTTGGGTCGCCGATATAGGTCACATGGACGAGGTCGATTTCGACGTCGCCGTTGGTTATATGAAAGAACCGATCAAAATGGGTCCCAAACAGCTTGCGTAAATCCGACAAGGCGCGACGCAGATTTTGGTGCCCGCTGTCGTAGTCAGCCAAGCCCCAAAGTGTTGTTTGTAGATAGCTCCTGGTGCGTCGCCCAAGTGGGGCGGTCGCCAATAATGCGATCAAGGCACGATGCTTTGCCCCTCTGATTTCGCAGGGTTCACCGCCCGTTACCCTCACAAGGCAAGTCCCGAAGAGGGATATCTCTAGTGTTGCGCCCAAAGTGAAGCCCCCCAGCTTTCATATGACCTTAACACTTCCCGTGAGCGCCTTCCAAGGAAGTTCACAGTTTATTCACGCACGCCCTGTCCGCAGGCTAGCTAAGGTTGTGAGGTAATTTCCTGTGACCGGGGCCGACAGAATGCGAACCGCAAATGCTCATCTCGCCATCGAAGATCTTGTTGATTTTTACAAACGGTGGCCGGACCTCAGGGATATCGCTGTGGATCTACAAAGTGACGCCCAACTGGCACAGGATCAGCAAGCCATACTGGAGTGGATGGTGCTTGTGATTGATAGGGTCGGGCCTGCTGACCTTGAACGAAAATAGGGGAAGATATGTTTGCTGTAAAACAAGACCAACGCTGGACACCGATCGATCAAAATCGCTGGTCGCTCCGTGCATATGGCCGTGAAGTTATGCTGGAATCGAGCGGGGGTGCGTTGAGTGCGGATCTCAACCAGTTTGATGAGGACGCATCCCTTCAAGTTAATTGGCGCAATGATGATCCCGTGAATTGGCTGATTGGCGTTTATCAATTGGCAGCAAATTTGTTTCATACTCCGACCAACAGTCGGAGAAATCAATTGGTAGGGAAACACGCTATGAAATCTTTCGGAATTATTGCGGTTACCGCGTTTTTGGGCCTGTCGGCCTGTGGTGGCACCAGTATTGAGTTGCCAGATGGCGGTTCAGTTGGCGGCGTTGACGGCAGGGAAAATGAAGACCAGACTTTTGGGCGCATTTTGAACAATGTGCGCATCGGGAATGGCGCGAGTGCCGTCACCTATGACAGCCGTCTGGATGCGGCGGCCCAGGGCCACGCAGACGATATGGTTGATCGCGGTTATTTTGCTCATAATTCGCCTGAGGGTGATGATGTGCGTGACCGTATTCTTGAGCAGGGCTACATTCCTATCGCTTACGGCGAAAACCTCGCGCGGGGACAACAATCCTAAGCTGGCGCCATTACTGGTTGGGAAAACTCACCGGCCCATGACGCGATGATGAATGCGACGACCCTCGAAGAGTTCGGCCTTGGTATGGCAGGATCGGGGCGCACTACAACTTGGGTTCTTGTGATGGCAACCGAAAGTCAGGCAACCCCATAAAATTTGGTGAGGTGGTAAAAGATCGGCGCGGCGAAAATGACGCTGTCGAGTTGATCGACAAAACCGCCTTGCCCAGGGATCAAGTGTGACCAGTCTTTGACACCACGGTCACGCTTGATCGCTGTGACAACAATATTGCCGAACATGCCCGTCAAGGAAGCGATGCCTGCCATGGCCATTGCGCCCCAGAGGCCAAATGGTGTGATCCAGCTGAGCAATCCGCCGATCAGCATCGCAGAGATCACGCCGCAAGCGACCCCTTCCCATGTTTTTGGTGACAGGCCTGCTGCGATTTTGGTGCGGCCAAAGCGGCGGCCAAAGAAGTATTCCAACAGATCACCAAGCTGCACGACCATCACGAGGAAGGTCACGAGTAAGATCGCGCGGTCGCCTTGTCCTGCGATGTTGAGGTTCATCAGGGCGGGCACGTGGCTGACGCAGTAGACCGTGATCATCAGGCCCCATTGGGTTTCGGCGACGCGGATCAGGAACCTGTTGGCGTTGCCGCGCAAGGCCGAAACGATGGGTAGCAAGAGGAACGCGTAAACGGGGATGAAGATCGCATAGAGCCCCGACCATTCCATCGCGACAAAGAAATATTGCAGCGGCATGATCACGAAAAACGCAAGCGCGAGTGACAGGTGGTCTGCCTGTGCCTTGGTCGTGAGTGTGAGGAATTCGCGCAGTGCTGCGAAGGATGCAAAAGCGAATAGCACCGTGACCCCGATTTTGCCCGTCAGCATGGCAAGGCCGATGAGGATCACCATGCCCCACCAGCTTTGCACGCGGGTCATGAAGGTTTCGAGAACGGGGTTTTGCGTGTTTGGGTCTTGGCGGGCGCGTAGGACCTCGCCAAAGAACGTGAGGCCGACAAGGATCGCAAAAGCGCCGAGGCTCAGCCAGATGATGTCGATTGTCGTGGTGTTCATGATGCCACCTCTGGTTTGAGGTCAGACAGAGCCTTGGCCGCTCGGGCGAGGAAGTCGTCTTTGCTTTCGCCGTTTTGCACATGCACGGATGCACCAAAGGTGACGGTGCAAATCAAGGGCAGCGGGATGATCTCGCCTTTGGGCATGATGGTGTTGAGGTTGGCGACCCATGTTGGCACCAGATCAACGTCGGGCCGCGCAAGCCCCATGTTATAAAGCCCTGCCTTGAAGGGCAGCAAATCCGCGTCAGTCATGTTGCGGTTGCCTTCGGGGAAGATAATCAGGGATGATCCTTCGTCGAGGGCCGCGAGAATTTTGTCCATCGGCTTGTCGTCCACTTCGGGGCGACGGTCGATGAGAACGCAGTTGAAGACCTCGGGGCCAACAAAAGCGCGCAGCTTGTTTTTCAGCCAGTAATCGGCGGCGGCCACCGGGCGCACGTCGCGTCGCAGGGCGGGGGGCAGCACCGACCAGATCATCGGCATGTCACCGTTGGAGGTATGGTTGGAGTAATAGACCCGCTGTCGCGGAATAGGTTCGATCCCCTGCCAATCGGCCCGCACGGCGGTAATCGCGCGCGCGAAGAGGCGGATAGATTGCCCGACGATACGGGCGGCGAGGGGGCGCAAGATGTTCATGAAACGAACCTTAGCAAAGGTATGAAGATATGGAAGTGAGTAGGATGGGTTTTAACCCATCCCACCATTTGTTTATTGCAGATTAGTCTTTGTCGCTGACGTAGTCGGACAAAAGCTTCTCGTTGCGGGCGTCTTCCAAGCCGCTGGATACGGTCCTCTGAGAGGCGATCGTGAAAGCGGTATTTCACAAAGTTCACCAGCGCGAGGGTTAGCAAGAGGATGCCAATGCCCCAGAAGCCTTTGGTAGAAAGCGGGACCTCGGTTGAGAGGTAGAGCGAGAGGCCAAGCATCCCGTAGTGCCACGAGCACTGCTGCGCCGTTAAAGAACATGATGAGGGCGTTGTCTGATTTTGTGTTGGTCATCGTTTTTACTCCGATTGAATAGTTATTTTGTGGATTTGATGCGGTCGAGGACGGATTGGGCGGTGACGCGGGTGGCGTCACCGTAGCCCGCGTCGGCCATACGGTCTGCGATTGAGCCATGGTTTAGGTCCTTATTGATGTCCGACAGAATTTCGCTGTGCTCAAAAGGATCATCGCGGCCAAGCACGCGGCCAATGAGTTCTTCGGCCTCTTCGACGCTGCTTGAATTACTGTGCATTGGTCCCATCCGCATTTGGATATCTTGTTCGCGGCGGACAGCGCGGGCTTGGATAGCACCTTGTTTCAGGTCGATAATGCGGCGGTGGCCTGCCTCGATACTAGAGCGGAGGCGCAGGACCTTTTGCTCTAGACGGCGCAGTGTCTCGGTGCGGATCGTCAGTTCGTTTTCCATTTGTGCGATGGCATTTGCAGCCTCAATCGCCATGTCTTCGTTACCCGCATCGAGTGCTACTTTGGCGCGTTTGGTCAGGTCGTTGACCCTGTTTTGCAGGCCGCTGCGTTGCTGTTCTTCAGAGCGTTGACGCTGGATCAGGCTTGCGAGGGTGGCCTTGGCGGCCTTGAGGTTGCCCTCGGCTTCGCGGATTTTCTGGTCGATCAATTCGATCGCAAAGGCGTCGCGGACCCTGTCTTCTGTACGGGCATTCGCGCCGAGGATGAGTGTACTAAGTGTCTTGAACATCTGTCTCTCCATTCGTGAACGTTGTTCATGAACTTGTTATAGAAAGACCAGCCCTGTCCCGCAAGTAAAAAATTGAACAACGTTCATATTTTTACGAAGAACGCGCCAATTGCCTTAAAATAAGGGCGATCATGGTATCGATATTGTCGGTTTGCACGCCCGCATTGGCCTCATCCAGCCCCAAAAGCACGATCCCATGCACGGATGAGAATAGTCCTTTGGTCAAAAGTAGCCGCTGATTCTGGTCCATCGCGGGGAAAATCGCCATAAGCGGGTCGTGGATATAGGTGAAGAGCTGGCTGAGCTCGGTCACATACCATTCGGGGGCCGCTTCCCCTTTGGGCCTGTCGAGATCAAAGAGCGCCCGCCACAGGTTATGATGCTCGGCCGCAAAGGCGTGGTAGGCCTGCGCCATGACAACGAGTTGCTCGACGGGGGCTTGCGGGGCAGTTGCCAGCGAGGCCGCAACTTCGGCACCCAACGCATGAAACGTTCGCGCATTCACGGCCAGAACCAAATCGTTCAGATCGCCAAAGACGTTATAGATTGCCCCCAGCGCACAGCCCGCCTCGGTCGCCAAATCGCGGGCCTTGAGGCCTGAAAGCCCTTCGCGGGCAATCGTCGCCTCTGCGATATTGATCAAATCTTCCCGCAGCGCCTTACGCCGTTCTGCGACCTTACCTGCCATTGCGTGTCTCCCGTTGAACGTGGTTCACTATAGACCAGCAATGGCAAACAAGAAAGTCAGGCTTTCACAGGGGCGCCGCCTGCGAAGTTGTTGACCTCGTGGTAGCTGATAGGCTCGTTTTGCATTTGCAGGTGCAACCCGTCGCCATCATAGGGATGCGCGCGCGCGAGGTCTTCGTCCACATCAATGCCCAGTCCTGCGGCAGTGGGGACGGGGATATAGCCGCCCTCAACGCTTAGGCTGTTCTTGATCAGGGCAAAGTGGAAGTCGGTTTCAATGGTTTCGGCCATCAGGATGTTCGGGATTGATGCTGCCAGTTGAATGTTGGCCGCCCATTCAATCGGGCCTGCATAAAGATGCGGCGCCATCTGCGCGTTATAGGTTTCGGCGATGACAGCGATTTTCTTGGCTTCCCAGATGCCTCCTGCGCGCCCAAGGGCGGGCTGCAAGATTTGCACGCCAGCTTTGAGGGCTGCGACGAATTCGGATTTGGTCGTCAGTCGCTCGCCCGTTGCCACAGGGACACGGACAGCGCTGGTCACAGCCGACATATCGGCATCGGGCGGCGTGGGTTCTTCATACCAGAGCGGCGAGAAGGGCTCCAAAGCTTGGCCGATGCGGATCGCGCCTGCGGTGCTGAACTGCCCGTGGGTGCCAAAAAGTAGGTCCGCCTGATTGCCAACTGCTTCTCGGATCGTTCTGCAAAAGGTGACCGAAGTGTCGATGTCGTGCATCGACGGCATATGTCCGCCACGGATCGTATAGGGGCCAGCGGGGTCGAATTTGACGGCTGTATAGCCTTGCTTGACCAGCGCCACGGCACTTTCGGCCGCCATATCCGCATCGGCCCAAAAGGCAGGCAGCGGGTGGTGTTTGAGCGGATAGAGGTAGGTGTAGGCGCGGATGCGGTCGTTCACGCGTCCGCCAATCATTGCATGCACAGGGCGGTTGCGGTCCTTGCCGACCATATCCCAGCAGGCCATCTCCAAGCCAGACCACGTGCCCATGACCGTCAGGTCAGGGCGTTGGGTGAAGCCTGTCGAATAGACGCGGCGGAACATCAGTTCGATATTCTCGGGATTTTCGCCAGCCATATGCCGCGCAAAGACATCGGTGATAACGGCTTTCATTGCCTCTGGCCCGACGGAGGAGGCGTAGCACTCGCCCCAGCCTACGATGCCTGTATCAGAGGTGACTTTCACCAAGATCCAATAACGGCCACCCCAACCGGGTGCAGGTGGGGCGGTGATGATGATGTCGAGATCGCTGAGTTTCATGGCGGTGGTCCTGCGTGGTTATTGCCCTCACAGTGCCACCGCATGAAATGGATGCAAGGGTTTATCCGACCTCGTTTGTCGTTTCTGTGCGCGGCGGGATCGACTTGCGCACGGGGATAAAGATCAGGACCGCGCCAAAGGTGAGCACGGCCGAGAACAGGAACGGCGCACCGGGGAGATATGCGGGGGCTGACTCGTGAGTGAAGTAGAAGAAAAGCTGCGTCATCAAAAGCGGTGCCATGATCGTGGCCACTGCGTTGATCGAGGTCAGCGCCCCTTGCAATTCGCCTTGCTGGTTGTCGGCGGCAGTGCGCGACATGATCCCTTGCAACGCAGGACCTGCGATAGAGCCGAGAGCGGTGAAAGGTGTCAACGCGAGGGCGATCCAGCCGTTGGTCACAAAGCCGAGCATGATGAAGGCCAGCACATCGACGCTTAGGCCGAGGACCACGGCATTGCGCTCGCCGATTTTGTTGAGGATCGGGCGCATGAGGAGGCCCTGCACAATGGCGATTCCGATCCCAAAAGCGCCAAGCGAGAGCCCGATCATGCCCGGACCCCAGCCGAATTGAAGTTTGCCAAAATAGGCCCAAACGCTGGGATATACGAAAAACGCGAGGCTGATCACGAAGCTGATGATCATAAACCGCCCAAGGTCGGGGAGCTGGGTGATGGATTTGAACGCGCCAAGCGGGTTCGCACGCTTAATGTCAAAAGGCCTGCGAATGCGGTCAGTGACGGTTTCAGGTAGCGCAAAATATCCGAAAATGCCGTTGGCACCTGCCAGAACAGCAGCGGCCCAGAAAGGGGCACGCGTGCCATATTCGGCAAGGATGCCGCCCAACATTGGGCCGATGACAAAACCGATCCCAAAGGCCGCGCCAATGAGGCCAAAGTTCGCGGCCTTATCCTCAGGCTTGGAGATATCGGCCATATAGGCAGAAGCCGTGGACTGCGTCGCGGCGGTGATTCCGCCGATGATGCGGCCAATCACCAAAAGCCAGATCGTGCCAGCCACAGCCATCAATACGTAGTCAAATGACATCACAACAAGGGCGATAAGCAGAACGGGTCTGCGCCCGAACCGATCCGAGATCGAGCCAATCGTCGGCCCGAAGAGGAACTGCATCACCGCAAATATTGTTGCCAACACCCCGCCCCATAGGGCCGCTTGTCCGAGATCACCGCCCTCCAAGCTTTGGATCAAGTCAGGCATCACGGGCATGATGAGGCCGATCCCCATGCTGTCCAAAACGACAGTCAGCAGAATAAAGATCATGGGAAGGCGGCTTTGCATATCGGGCTCCGAATTCTCTATCGGGTGGACTTATGCCGTGCCACTCAGTTTGCAACCCTGCTGAGCAGCAATGCCAGTGCTTTGGGGTCCGACAGGAACGGCGAATGCGACGTTGGTAGGTCGCTGACCGTACTGGCAGGCCAGTCTTCGGTCATGGTGACTTGGAACGCGGGCGGGATCGTGCGGTCGTCGGTGCAGCGGATGTAATGGCGCGGCAGGCTTTGCGTCACCTCAAGCACAGTTTCCTGCGGTGCGATAGGTTGCGGGCACAGGTTGCCCACGGCCCAAGCGGCGCGGGCAGGGTCCACATCGTGATAGAACTTTTCTGCGGCCATAGTCGGATCAATTTCAAAGCTGATCCTGTCGTCGCAAATGCGGATTGCCTCGATGAGGGGTTGGCTCGGTGCAGATTTGCGGCGGTCGCCAAGGGTCATGCCTGCCTTGGGAACGTAAGCGCAGAGGTAGATCAGTTTGTTGATCTTTTCAGGCGCAAGCTCTGCCGCGGCCGTGATCGGATAGCCCGCCATTGAGTGCCCTATGAGCGTAACGGGTGTGTCAATCGCGTTGATGATCGCGCGGGCGTAGCTGTCGAGCGAGACCTCCGCGACAGGCGTCTTGTCCGCACCGTGGCTTGGCAGATCAATGGCGCGGGCGGTGTGGCCCAAGGCCTCCAGCTCGGGGATCAGATCATCCCAGCACCACGCGCCGTGGCACGAGCCGTGGATCAGTAGAAAATCAGACATGACCAGTATTCTCCATAAATTCGGATAGTATTTCGGCATAGCCAATCGGGTCTTCGGCGCAAGGCAGGTGGCCGCAGTGCGACATCACCTTGAACTGTGAGCCGGGGATCAGATCAACGGTTTCGCGCACCAGATCAGCAGGCGTCGCCGCATCTTGGCCGCCCGCGATACCCAACGTGGGGATGCGCAGACCAGAGGTCGGCGTGTAAAAGTCCGTGCCCGCAATCGCTGCACAAACGCCAGTGTACCCGATGGGATTACAGGCCTCGACCATCGCTTTCCGTGGGGCCATGTCAGGAGTGCCGTAAAAGCTACGTCCAAACCAGCGCTGCATGATACTGTCGCTCAACGGGGCCATGCCTTGGGCCAGAACCGCGTCGATACGGTCTTGCCAAAGTTTGGGATTGCCGATTTTGGCGGCAGTGTTGGACAGCACCAAAGCGCGGATCAGGTCGGGGCGTTTTACCGCCAATCCTTGCGCGATCATGCCTCCCACAGAGAGGCCCACAAACATTGCGTCCTTCACATCAAAAGCATCACAAACCGCCTCTGCATCGCTGACCATCTGGCCCATTGTATAGGGTGCGGCGGGTATATCTGACTGCCCATGCCCGCGCAGGTCATAACGGATCAGGCGCAGGCCTTCGGGCAGCAGCGGGATGATCTTTTGCCAAAGGTTCAGCGTTGTTCCAAGCGAGTTGGCAAAGACCACAGTGGGCGCGAGGCGATGGTCCACCCCATCCACACGTGCATGAATTTGCACACCATCTTGGTCTATTTTAGTTTCGCGCATCGTGATTTCCTTAGTCTTAGAAAAGTTCAAGCCGCGCTGAGGGTTTCCCCTGCGCGGCTTTCCCTTGCTGTCCGGTCCTCCGCTTGCGCGGGACGCTGAACAGCCCTCCCGTTGCATATAGAATGCATTTCCCACCCATGAGTCAACTATAAGTATTAACGAGAATTATCTTTGCCCTTGAGCTGCATGTGCGCGATGATTTGCCCGTGATCAGAGGCCAATTTATTATAGGGCGCCTCGGGATGAGAGCCGTCGGTGATGTGGTCGTTGAGGACCGAGAAATACTCCATCTGGCCAAGCCGATCGGCGTTGTCGGGGTGAAAATGCCGCGACATCAGGATTTGGTCGATAGATTCGTAAACGCCACCAAAGGCCGAGGTGAACACCATATCGCGCAGGGATTTACGCACAAAGAGTTTCTCGGCGGAATGCAGGCGCACGCGGTCGATCTTTTCTTGGATGATGTCGTTTTCGGTGTCGGTGTAGCGGTCGCCTTTGTGCGTCGCGTCGTGGCGGCGCATCCATGCATAATTCTTGAATGGCGTTTCGCCAGTGATGATTTCGGAACTGACCGCGTTGTCGCTGTCGTTGAAGTCGCCTAGCACCATGACGGGGTTGCCTGCTTCGAGCTCTTTGAGGATTTCGCGGCGCAAAACCCAAGCCTCGGCCATCCGTCGCAGACCCGCCCGAAGGCTCCCCATTGCGCGGCCAACGGGGTCGTAGTTGACCAAATCGGCAGCAGGCGGGAAGGGCGCACCTTTTGGCCGATCCAGCTCGCCCAATTTCGATTTCAGGTGGCAGTTGAAGACCGTGATGACAGTACGACCAACGGGAATGCGGGCTTTCAACACGGGCCGCGAAAGCCGCCGGATCGTGTAGTGCCCCCCGTCCGATCCGTCGAGATCGCTGAACGGAATATGAAGCGGTTCGGGCAAGTCTTGCAACACTTCCGGTGCACCGATAAAGCCAAAGCGCGACAGGATCGCGACACCTGGACGCCGCTCACCTGGTCCGCCGTCATTGGCGTTGGGCGCAAAGGCAAGGCCCGCATCGCGATAGCTTTCATGCGCCAGTTTGCGAAAGATCGCCTTGCGCGCGTAACGTTTGGAGCGGTCGGGGATATTGGCCGCATTGGCCTCAGCGCCTTCAGCGTCGGCTTCTTCAATCACATCACGCAGGGATTTCTCCGAGAAGATCTCTTGGAAACAGACGATATCGGCGTTCATCGTCAACACTTGGTCGGCAAGCCATGCTTGTTTCCAACTGTGTTCCTCTGGGGTGTAGCTCTCGTATTTGTAGTATTCCTGATCGGCCTCAATCAGGTTTTTGACGTTAAAACTGGCAATCGTAAACTGGGTCATAAAGTTTCCAAGGCGCGGATAAATGTCGCGGGGTCAACGTTGCCGCCTGTGGTCACGGCGATGATCGCGTCGCCCTCGAATTGGTCGGGGTAGAAGAGGGCGGCGGCGAGTGCAGCGGCGCCTCCTGGTTCAACGACGATCTTGAGCCGTTCATAGGCGAGGCCCATCGCCCGCAAGCAATCCTCGTCGGTCACAACCACGCCCGCGCCGCAATGTGCCTGCATGATCGGGAACGTAAGAGCGCCTGGTTGCGGAGTGACGATCGCGTCACAGATCGATCCGCTGACGCTGGGGTTTGAGAGGATTTTTCCCGCGGCAAGCGAGCGCGTCACGTCGTCAAAACCCGCAGGTTCTGCAGGGTGCACCCGCATTTTCGGCGCGTCCTCGACAAGTGCGAGCGCGATACCGGAGGTTAGTCCACCTCCACCGCAGCAGACCACAACATCGGCCTCGGTCACGCCAGCTTCGGCGGCTTGGGCGGCGATTTCTAGGCCCACGGTGCCTTGACCTGCGATCACAAGTGGCTCGTCGTAGGGGCGGATCAGCGTCAGATTGCGTTCCTTGGCGATCCTTTGGCCGATGGCATCGCGGTCCTCATTCGCGCGGTCATAAAGCACGACCTCGGCACCCAAGGCGCGGGTGTTGTTCACTTTAATCTTGGGCGCATCTGAGGGCATCACGATGACAGCTGGGGCGCCATGTTCTTTGGCGGCCAAAGCCACGCCTTGCGCGTGGTTGCCGCTGGAATAGGCGATCACACCGTTCATCAGTTGTTCGTCGGAGAGCATCGAGACCGCCGACCAGCCGCCGCGAAATTTGAACGATCCTGTGTGTTGCAGGCATTCCGCCTTCACCAACACACGCCGCCCTGCGATCTTATCAAGGAACGGCGACGATAGCAGCGGCGTGACCCTTGCATGGCCTTGCAGCCGCAGTGCTGCGGCGCGGATCATCTCAATATTCATCGAGGTCCTCCAACCATTCCGTCAGCGCATCACGTGCGTCTTTTTCGTCCAAGAACGGCACGTGGCCACGGTTCTTGATATCCGCGCGGATCATATCGGGGCGGCGGCGCAGCATCTCGTCGGCGCAAGCCTCGGTCAGTAGATCAGAGTTCGCGCCACGGATCAGCGCAAGGGGCAGACCACCAAGTGCGTCGTAAAGCGGCCAAAGATCAGGGGTCGGTTGCTCAAGCCCCTCAAGTACCGCGTCGCGCAATTTAGGATCATAGCGCACGACCAAGCCATCAGCGGTTTGCGCATAATGGGCGCGGACCTCGGCCAGCCAACGGGCGTGCGGAACCCCTTTGAAGTGGACCCAGTTTCGCGCCCGCGCTTGGGCCGCGTCCTCATGGTTATCCTCAACGGGGTTCTTGCCGATGTAGTTGGCGATCACGGCCATGCCTTTGGGGTCAATCTCGGGGCCGATGTCGTTGAGAACAACACCCAAAAGCCGATCCTTTGCAGTCGCCGCCAAAAGCATCGCAATCAGACCGCCGCGCGAGGTGCCAAGGATCGCGGCTTGCTCCAGACCCAGATGGTCGAGCAGGGCCAGCGCATCTGCGGCCTCTTGCGGTATGTTGTAGGTTTTGTAATCAGCCCATTCGGATTCACCACGTCCGCGATAATCCATCCGGATTAGGCGCACGGGCAAATGCGGTGCGACATGGTCAAAGTCGCGGGTGTTACGGGTCAGACCCGAAAGCGCCAGCACCGGAATGCCGGTCCCGCTTTCCTCGTAATAAAGCTTGGTTCCGTCGGCGGCGTGAAAGAAAGGCATCAGGTTAAATCCGGAATTGTTTTAAGGTCAGATAAAATGTGGTGCGGGGTGGCATATAGCCTGTCGACGGGATCGCCCGCGCGGTTCACCCATGCGGTTGTAAAGCCGTAGCCAGAGGCGCCCGCTGCATCCCAACCGTTGGACGAGACAAACAGGACGTCGGATTTTGCGCAGCCGAATTCCTGGCCGACCATGTCGTAGACGGTGTCGTGGGGCTTATAGACGCCAACGCTCTCGATCGACAAAACCGCATCAAGGTATTCGGTGATGCCCGCAGAGGTGACAGCGGCGGCCAGCATCTCAGGCGTGCCATTGGACAAGATCGCCGTGCGTGCGCCCGCAGCCTTCAATCGCGCCAACATTGCGGTGACTTCGGGGTAGGCGTCCAATTCCCAATAAAGCGCCAAAAGCCGCTCACGTAGGGCAGGCGATGTCAGCTTTGCAGCTTCAAGCGTCCAATCAAGCCCGTCCTTGGTCACTTGCTCAAAATCGGCATGGCGTCCAGAGACAGCCCGCAGCCACGTATATTCCAACTGCTTGCGCCGCCAATTTGCGGCGACGGCTGGCCAATGGGCGGCGAGTTCGGGGAAATCAGGTTCCGCACTCGCAATCCGCGCCGCAGAGTTCACATCAAAGAGCGTCCCGTAGGCATCAAAAACATAGATGGACTTGAACAAAGTAGCCTCCCATTTTCAGTGATCGCACACTGGCATGCATCGCGCGCGGCGAAAAGGGGCAAAGCGGTTTGCATTTTGGAACGCCTGCGCATAGCGTGCCGCCTTTATCAGAATTGTCCAAAAGAAAGACTGCAACATGACCCAAGCAAAATCAGGCGATACAATCCGCATCCACTACAAAGGCACCCTGCAATCAGGTGAGGTCTTTGATAGCTCCGAGGGGCGCGATCCGCTTGAGTTCACGCTCGGTTCTGGCATGATTATCTCCGGCCTTGACCAAGCGATCCACGGCATGATTGCAGGCGAAAAGAAGGTTGCGGAAATCCCGTGCCTTGAGGCTTATGGCCCGCTGAACCCTGCCGCCCGTCAGCCTGTGCCGCGCACAGAGTTTCCTGACGACATCCCGATGGAAGTTGGCGTTCAGTTGCAGATGCAAAGCCCAGAAGGCCAAGTGATCCCCGTCAAGATCGTGGAAATCACCGAGACCGAAGTCACGCTCGACGCCAACCACCCGCTCGCAGGCCAAGACCTGACGTTCGATTTCGAAGTGGTCGGTATCGACGCGGCTTAAATCAAAAAAGGGCAGGGGCGCCACATGCCCTTGCCCTTCTTTTGATCAAAAATACCTCGGGGTCTGGGGCTGGCCCCAGCGGCCCGCTTAAAGGTTTTCGGCCTGCGGCATGCCAAGCACATGGTAGCCGCCATCGACGCGGATAATCTCGCCCGTCGTGCAAGCGCCCGCATCAGACGCCAGATAAACGGCAGTGCCGCCCACGGCCTCAAGTGTTGCATTAGACCGCAAGGGCGCGTTTTCGCCCGTGTGCTTATAGGTCTTGCGCGCGCCACCAATGGCAGCACCAGCAAGCGTTTTCATCGGACCGGGAGAGATCGCGTTGACGCGGATACCGTCGGGGCCGAGGTCATTGGCAAGGTAGCGCACGGCACTTTCCAGCGCGGCCTTGGCCACGCCCATGACGTTATAATTTGGCGTGACTTGGTTGGAGCCTTGATAGGTCAGCGTCAGGATCGTGCCGCCGTTTGGCATCAAGGCCATAGCGCGCTTGGACACGTCAATCAGCGAATAACACGAGATGACCATCGAGTTTTTGAAGTTCGCCACGGAAGTATCGGAAATCCGCCCCGTCAGCTCGTTCTTGTCGGAATATGCAATCGCATGCACGACGAAATCTATCGTTTCCCAACGCTCGCCAAGGGCTGCAAATGCCGCACCCATCGACGCGTCGTTGGTCACATCGACATCAACCATAAAGTCGGAACCAACGGAGGCCGCAAGGGGCTCTAACCGCTTGCCAAAGGCCTCGCCCTGAAAGGTAAACGCCAACTCGGCCCCAGCCTCGGCCATCGCTTTTGCGATCCCCCAAGCAATGGAGCGCTCGTTGGCAACCCCCATGATCAAGCCGCGTTTGCCTTGCATAGAAATGGTCATGTGGTGTCCCTCATTGGTTTTTATCTAGGTGAACGGTTTGGGACGTGGCGTCAAGTTTTTGTGAAATTTGAGCGATTAAGGTTTTTCAGGAGGCTTTAACCAAAAGAATATTGCAGCGGCGATGAAGGCCCATAAAAGGTGTAAACCGATAGGACCAATATCGATGTCAACAAAATCACGGGACTGAGCCCACGTCAAAAATAGGACGGGTAACAAGAGAAACGCGAAAACAGACAATGCAGCGGCAAGGCGAGATTGAAAGTCCCGCGAATTCTTGAATACACGTTTGTTTAACTGCTTTGCCAATGGTGCCCCGAATTGAACCCCGGTAAACATGCTGCCAAATACACCAGTAACCAGCAAAAACACGGTTGCGACATCTCCGAGTTGACCGTCGAGATAAGTCAAAACTACGAGGATCACAAAGCCAAGAACAGCGAGCCAGCGTGTTAGCCTCGCGTTCTCAACTTTTTTAATCCACTGGATCACCCAGCAAACTTGCTCAACAACATCGACCCATTGGTCCCGCCAAACCCAAACGAGTTCGTCATGATCGTGTCCAGACCTGCGTTATCGACGCGGGTTGTGGCGATCTCGGCGGGGTCGAGGGCAGGGTCCAAGGTGTCCACGTTGATCGAGGGAGCGATGAAGTCGTTTTGCAGCATCAGCAGGCAATAGACCGCCTCGGAGGCACCTGTCGCCCCTTGGCTGTGCCCCGTCATGGATTTGGTCGAGGACACGGGCGGGGTGGAGCCTTGGCCGAACACGCGGCGGACCGCTTCGATCTCGCCCACGTCACCCACGGGCGTCGATGTGCCATGCGCGTTGATGTAGCTGACCTTGCGGCCTTCGGGCAGGGATTGCAGGGCCAGACGCATCGCGCGCTCGCCGCCTTCACCTGATGGGGCCACCATATCGTGGCCGTCGGACGTCGCGGCAAAGCCTGTGACCTCGGCGTAGATTTTCGCACCGCGGGCTGTCGCGTGCTCAAGGGATTCCAGCACCAACATCGCGCCACCGCCTGCGATGACAAAGCCGTCGCGGTTCGCGTCGAATGCGCGGGACGCCTTCTCTGGGGTGTCGTTATACTTGGACGACATCGCACCCATCGCGTCGAACAGGCAGGATAGCGTCCAGTCGAGTTCTTCTGCGCCGCCCGCGAACATCACGTCTTGCTTGCCCATCATGATCTGCTCGGAGGCAGCCCCAATGCAGTGCAGCGAGGTCGAGCAGGCGGAGGTGATCGAATAGTTGATGCCCTTGATCTTATACTGGGTCGAAAGGTTCGCAGAGATCGTGGAGGACATGCACTTTGGCACGGCGAATGGCCCGATCCGTTTGGTGGCACCTGTGTCTTTGACGATGTTATGCGCGGTGAACATGGCAGAGGTGGAAGGACCACCAGAGCCCGCGATCAAACCTGTGCGCGGGTTGGAAACCGTAGCCTCGTCGAGACCCGCATCGGCAATCGCCTGACCCATCGCGATATAGGCATAAGCGGCACCCGGCCCCATGAAGCGCAGCGCGCGCTTTTCAATGTGCTCGGCGATATCAAGCTTTACAGTGCCCGCGATTTGGGACCGGAATCCATGCTCGGCCATCTCGGGGCTGGCAACGATCCCAGACTTACCCGCCTTGAGTGAGGCCAGAACCTCATCCGCGTTATTTCCGATGGGGGATACAATCCCGAGACCTGTGACAACGACACGACGCATGAGCGCACTCCTGTATTAGTGTTGGTTCTTTGTAGGATGGGGGAGGGCAGAGGTGCAAGCAAGTAGAAGAGAAGTGATCGCGGCGGCGAGAGAGAAATCTCAGATCGGCGCTAAATCAAGCGGGCAAAAAATACGACGCTCATGGAAAAACCGACGGCCGCGATTAACCCGCGCACAAAAGATTTCGGAAGCCTGCGTGCAAGCGGTGCCCCTGCATAGCCACCGATGGTTGATGCGACCATCATGGCAAGCGCGTAATGCCATTCGACAAGCCCACCGATGGCAAACACCAAGACCGAACTTATCGAGAGCACAAACGAAAGACCGTTTTTGAGGCCATTCATCTTGTGGATATGCGTCATGCCCCACAGCGCAAACAGGGCAAGCAAGACAATGCCGAGGCCTCCGTTGAAATAACCGCCATAGATGCTGACAAGTAAAAGCCCGATTGAGCCGTAGGGTGTCACGGCCCCTCCTGCGGCCGCAGCGCGTGCGCGGATCTGGTCGCCGAATAGAAAAGCCAGCGTTGCCCCAAGAAGTAAAAACGGCACGACAACCGAAAAGGCCTTGTTGGAGGAAACCAGCAACAAAACTGATCCGATCAAACCGCCTGCAATCGTGATCGCAATCAGCCGAAGGATAACCTTTTTATCGAAGGTCTTAAGCTCGTCACGAAATCCCAATGCACCGCCAAGATATCCTGGAAAAACCGCGACGGCACTGGTCGCGTTTGCGATTACTGGTGGTACCCCAATAAACACAAGCGCGGGGAAGGTTAGAAATGTCCCGCCCCCCGCAATCGTGTTCAATAATCCAGCACCAAATGCCGCAAGCAAGATGAGTATGAAGTCCAAAATTTAATCCATCTTGTCAGAGGGGCAGGAGGCCAATCAGCGGCATCAGTCGTTCTAGTGCTCAACTCTCGCTCAGCGCGACCTTCATGTTCTTGATCTGGTAGATCACTGCGCCATGCTTGAGCGCGCTCCCGTATTAGTGTTGGTTCTTTGTAGGATAGGGGAGGGCGGAGGTGCAAGTGGGTAGACGTTCTGCGTTAGAGATGATCCGTCTCGCGCTGCGTAATCCGCTCGAGGAGAAGGACAATCGCTTTTTCAGCATAGTCCAAGCGCAACAGGTATTTGCCGCGCGGCACGATGAAGTCAGGCGGCGTGAGGCCCTTGACCGCAAGTGTCTGTGTCAGGTGCGCGCCAGAGATGGGAATGTAGTCGGGATCTTCACCTGACAGGGAGTTGAACCACCTGCCGCCAAACCAACTTGCGCGTTTGGCGGCTTGGAGAGCGGCAGCATAGCGGACCTTCAAAAAGTTATGCAAATCTATTTCGTCATGCGGCATGAGGTCCGCTGCTATGCTCAGCGCAGAAAGCAGCGATGCCGTTCCGCCTACGGCCGCCTCAGACGCGCCCCTGTGGATTTTGGAGGTGTCGCCGACGACTTTGATGGCAGGTTTTGGCAATGAGCTGATCCTGAAGTGAAAAGAGTTTATGCGCTGAAATGAATTCATCGGCGGTAAAATGCCCGCCGATGAAAATGTCCGCCAATGAATTTGACGTCGCTCAACTCTCGCTCAGCGCGACCTTCATGTTCTTGATCCGGTAGATCACTGAGCCATGCATGAGCGCACTCCTGTATTAGTGTTGGTTCTTTGTAGGATGGGGGAGGGGAGGGGTGCAAGTGGGTTGGGTATGATTGCGGCCCAATCTTAAAGTCGCTTAATCTGACAATTCGAATGGGCCAGCACGTCATTATCGTGAAACATTAAGCCACCGTTTGTCATCCGCATCATAATGCCATTGTAGTCCGTTTGCGGCCATTCCGACTTAGGGAAGTCCTCTGCATAGCTGTCCGAAATGGAAGAGAAAACAATCATACCATCAATGTCGTCGATTGATACTTTATCTCCTGCAAATATTGACTGGAAATTGAATGATTTCATTGGCTTTCCTAAAGAGGGTAGCAATCAAGGGTCGGAGATGGCTAACGACAGCAGTGTTACACCGCCGTTAACCCGATCACTCTTAACTCTCGCTCAACGCGACCTTCATGTCCTTGACCATATAGATCACTTCGCCGTCCGCTTCGACGATCCCGTCGGCCACACCCATCGTCAAACGACGCGTTTGGATCGCTTTGGTGAAGTCGATTTTGTAGGTCAGCATTTTGCGATTAGGGCGGACCATGCCTGTCAGTTTCACTTCACCAACGCCAAGCGCATAACCGCGCCCAAGCCAGCCACGCCAGCCCAAGTTAAAGCCCGTCAGTTGCCACAAGCCATCAAGGCCAAGGCAGCCGGGCATGATCGGGTTGCCGGGGAAGTGGCAGTCGAAGAACCAAAGGTCTGGTGTGATATCGAATTCAGCGACGATGTGACCTTTGCCATGCGCGCCACCATCTGCGGACACTTCGGTAATGCGGTCCATCATCAGCATGGGCGGCGCAGGAAGCTGTGCGTTGCCTTCGCCGAAAAGTTCACCACGGGCGCAAGCAAGCAGCCCTTCTTTGTCAAAGCTTGTAGGGTATTGGGACATGGGTGCTGCCTTCATTTTATTTGGTTTCAAACGCCTCAAACCCATTTAACACCGCAGGTTTGCCTTGGGCAAGGGTGCGAAGTTTCCGTTTTCAATTGATATCGCCCCCATTTCCCCCATATGAATAGGTGAAGTAAGAGAGGCCCTATGACAGAGATTGCGATTTCGCGGAGCACGGCATGGTTGGCGGGTGTGGGTTTGCGCCCGACACGGCAGCGGTTGACGCTGGCCTCATTGCTGGTGGGCGATGGGCAAGATCGGCATGTGACGGCAGAGGGTTTATATGATGCGGCCTCGGTTGCGGGCGAGAAAGTATCGCTTGCGACGGTCTATAATACGCTGCGCGCCTTTTGTGATGCTGGGTTGATGCGTGAGATTACGGTTGATGGCTCAAAGAGCTATTTTGACACCAATAAGACCGATCATCCCCATTTCTATTGGGAAGATACCGCTGAGTTGACCGATGCGCCTGCGGATCAGTTGGATATCAGGCGTTTGCCCAATGTGCCTGCGGGGGCGCAGATTGCCTCGGTGGATGTGGTGATTAGGCTGCGCCGAAGCTGAAATGGGCGATGGGTTAAAACCCATCCTACTTGTCGGTGATGGTTAACATTTGATTCATCCGAATCTCGATAGGCTGGTCACATGACCAATTATCGCCGCCTTTTTGTGCCCGGAGGCACCTACTTCTTCACTGTTGCTTTGGCTGATCCGTCGTCGACGTTGCTTGTCGAGCGCGTTGATCTCTTGCGGCACGCGGTTGCCTTATGTCAAAAACAGCGCCCTTTCGAGATTAAGGCTGCTGTGATCCTGCCCTCGGAGTTGCACATGATCTGGACCCTGCCATCAGGCGATGCGGATTTCTCGGCGCGGTGGCGGTCCATCAAGTCTACATTTTCCCGGCATGTACCGCCTGCACCCAATCGCCCGCCAAGCATGATTAAGCGTGCAGAGAAAGGGATTTGGCAGCGCCGGTTTTGGGAGCATATGATCCGCGATCAAGATGATTATGACCTGTATGCGCATTTGATCGCGACGGCACCGCTACGGGCTGGATTGATCCGTGACGGCAGCGACTGGCCGCTGTGTTCCGCCTATAAGCGTAGGATGCGTTTTAACGCATCAATCAGAACCACTGACCAGGTTCCATCAGGCCCAAATCAAGCAATTGCTGCGAATGCCACTCGAACGGCACGGAGTTATGCCAGCGAAACGTCTTAATCTGCGCCGCACTCACAGGGTTCCGCTTTAACGCTTTGGCCGTGCGGAAGGAACAAAGGGCTGCCGTGATCGAATGATGCCATGGGCAGGCATAGGTGTTGTATTCTGGATCGCTAAACGTGTGATCCGCCCTCAGGCGTAGATCCGGCTTCGCTCTGAAAATAGAAATGCGGTCAATGCGGCGCAGTGGCAACGGAATATGCTCCTCAAACCGCCACCGTAACCCGCCAAAAAAGTCGAGTTGCCGCTCTTCGAACTCATTGCCTTTGTCCTTGCGGGCAAGGGCGTAGTATCCTGATTTATCCATATGCGCGTTCTCTAGGGACACAGCATTCGGGGCTTTATCGAGATCGCCTGCATAGAGATCGACCACATAGGTCAGCACGGCATCGCGCCGCTCTTCGGTGTGAAATGCCAACATTTCGCCAATCGCGCGGTGTTCACAGAACGGAAAGAACAGGTATTCAGTGTTGTAGCCGTAGAAGATCCACTGCCCGTGGGCCTTTTCAATCACTGCGTTGACAATGCGGGTAAGTGCATTGCTCTCGCTCATGTCAAAGTTAACCTTATGCACGCTGGGCGGCAAATCTTCGGGGAGTTGGATGTCCGCAACCCCAAACGCAATCACAGAGCGAAATCCACCGTCTGCATAGTGGCGCAGCGTGCTTGCGACTTCGACATCGTCCTCAAGGAAGATAAGAGCAATCGGACCTTTCGCCAATGTGGCGGCACCATTTGATAGAAAGTTGTCGAGGTTGGGGAACAGCATGGGGCGGTATTCACTCTTTCACATCTGGGTCTTATCTCTCAATATTGTGCAAATTGCGTGAATGCCACCTCCATTGCAAGCGGGGGCCATCAGCGCTAAACTCCCAACTTGTCCGAAATTGCCCGCGAATGGTGTTACATGTCCGATCCAAAGAAGCTGTTTATCAAGACCTACGGCTGCCAGATGAACGTCTACGATAGCGAACGCATGGCCGAAGCGCTGGGCGGAAACGGTTATGTGCACACCGATACGCCCGATGACGCCGACATGATCCTGCTCAATACCTGCCACATCCGCGAGAAAGCCGCCGAGAAGGTCTATTCCGATCTGGGCCGCCTCAAGCCATTTAAAGATGCAAACCCGAATGTGAAAATCGGCGTCGCGGGTTGCGTGGCTCAGGCCGAGGGCAGCGAGATCATGCGCCGTGCGCCAATGGTTGATCTGGTTGTTGGGCCGCAATCCTACCACCGTTTGCCCGCGATGGACACGGCGGTGCAAGCGGGCGGCAAGGCGCTGGATACAGATTTTCCAGATGACGATAAATTTCTGGCGCTAAAATCGCGCAGCAAGGCAAAACGCGGGCCGACTGCGTTTCTGACCGTCCAGGAAGGCTGTGACAAGTTTTGCGCATTCTGTGTGGTGCCCTATACGCGCGGGTCCGAGGTTAGCCGCCCCGCTGACCGCGTGATCCGTGAAGCGCAGGAATTGGTCGAGGCAGGCGTGCGCGAAATCACTTTGCTTGGGCAAAACGTCAACGCTTATCATGGCCACAAAAACGGACTTGCGGGTTTGATTTGGGCGCTCAACGAAGTTGATGGGCTGGAACGCGTCCGTTTTACCACCAGCCACCCCAACGATATGGATGATGCGCTGATCGAGGCGCATGCAACCTGTCCAAAGCTGATGCCGTATCTGCACTTGCCTGTGCAATCTGGCTCTGACCGCATTCTAAAGGCGATGAACCGTAAACATACGGCGGAGGGCTACATCAAGCTTATCGAACGCATCCGTGCAGCACGGCCCGATATTTTGCTCTCTGGCGACTTTATCGTTGGTTTCCCGGGTGAAACCGAAGAAGATTTTGAGGCCACAATGGATTTGATCCGTGCGGTTCAATACGGGCAGGCCTATTCGTTTAAATACTCGACGCGCCCCGGAACCCCCGCCGCCGAAAAACCGCAATTGCCAGAAGACGTGATGAGTGACCGTTTGCAGCGATTGCAGGCTTTGCTGACCGATCAACAACGCACCATTCAGCAATCAATGGTTGGCCGTGACGTGAATGTCCTTTTTGAAAAAGAGGGGCGAACAACGGGGCAAATGATTGGAAAGTCGGAGTATTTACACGCTGTATTCGCGGATGCACCTCTTGATGTGCTGGGGCAAATTCGGCGCGTAAGAATCACGCATGCGAGCGCCAATTCCTTGGGTGGCGAAATTCTTTAACCGCAGAGTGCGCTTTTGACTGCTCGGCCTTGGGTTGTTTGGTCTTTCCGGCGACACACCAATCGCTACGTAATAGGCGCAATGTTTCTCAATTAGGCACAATATGTAGTGATTTATGCTTCCAATACAGCCTCAATTTGCTAAGAGTAGGTAGTACAATAGTGGATAGTGTTCCGTAGCGACAATTTTTGCGCGGAATGCAGAACGAGGGATAGAAAAAGTGGCAACAGCATATAGAGATTAAGTTGCGCGCAGTCGCCGGCGGTTTTGTTGCTGGTGCTGTGGCGTTGACGCTGGTCGCAACTGGCGCACAAGCGCAGACGTCGAGTGAAGAATACACAGCAACCATCTGGATCGATCCGGATGGGTGTGAGCACTGGGTTATGGATGATGGCGCTGAAGGCTACATGGACGCACGTCGTACACGTGACGGCGGCGCTGTTTGTCACCGCTCCGAAATCTGTGGTGTCATTCCGTCTGATCAGCTTTTCGTCACTGACGAAGCTTGGATCTCGGACGCTGCGAAATCAGATTTGATGAACTTCTTCCGGTCTGCGAATGCATACGGCTTTCTGATTTACGGGCACACAGACGCGCGTGCCTCTGACGAATACAACATGAGCCTGTCCCAGCGCCGCGCTGATATGGTCGCATCTGTTGCACGGGATTCTGGTGTGCAAGTCGTTGACGTTAAAGGCTTTGGCGAGCGCCAGCCTCGTGCGCAAGGCAACTCTGCAGCAGCACTGCAGCAGAACCGCCGCGTTGAAATTTATTGCATTCGTTAAGGAGCAGATAAGATGACATCTATCAAAATCACTGCGCTGCTCGTTGCTGGTCTGGGTCTTTCGGCTTGTGGCCTTGATCAGGGCATGCGGACAGGCGCTGAGCGTTCATTTGACGGCGGCCGAGACAGCAAGCACCTCAGCCAGCTCGTTGCTGGTGTGTGGATCGACCAAGAAGGTTGTGACCACTGGATCATCGATGACGGCATAGAGGGTTACCTTTCTGCACGTCTGACACCAGATGGCCGTCCAGTTTGCTCTGTCGTTGGCGCACCGAACACAGTTGTTGGTCCGTTCCGTGAAGGGTCTGACATTCCTGACTCGCTTTAACGCGTGGCGGTCGGCACAAAATACAAAAGGCCGTAGTGAAAACTGCGGCCTTTTGCGCTTTTTAGCGGTGCGGTCCTTGCCTCTGACACGTTGGCGGGCCACTTTAAGGGTAAGACTTAAGCCAAAGGAGAATTGATTGGCCGTTGACCTCACTGATGTGTCGGAATCCACCTTGGAGTTTCCAGACAACTTTTTGCTGATCGATCTTTGTGGCGAATATGACCGCAACCTTGCGACGATTGAACAGTCCTACGGCGTCCAAATTTTGCGGCGTGGCAACCAGCTTTCGGTTGTGGGCGACGAAGAGGCCAAGCAAGAGGCGCTGAGTACCCTCAAGACCCTTTACCAACGCCTTGAATCGGGGCGCACGCTTGAAGCCGGCGATATTGATCGCGAACTGCGGATGGGGTCCCAAGCGACGGAATACCCAGCGGGTCCAGTCGATCAAAAGGAACTGTTCAAGGGTGGCGTTGCTGACCGTATTGAAATTAAAACCCGCAAAAAGTTAGTCGAGCCGCGCACCGAAGCACAAAAGGCTTATGTGAAAGCACTTTTTGAGAAAGAACTTTCATTTGGTATCGGTCCTGCGGGGACGGGGAAAACCTATCTCGCGGTCGCTGTTGGCGTGAATATGCTGATTAGCGGCAAGGTCGACAAAATCATCCTGTCGCGCCCTGCTGTTGAAGCGGGAGAGAAGCTTGGCTATCTGCCCGGTGATATGAAGGACAAAGTCGACCCTTATATGCAGCCGCTCTATGATGCGCTGGGCGATTTCCTTCCCGGAAAGCAAGCAGCCAAGATGATGGAAGAAAAGGTGATTGAAATCGCACCTTTGGCCTTTATGCGCGGGCGCACATTGTCGAATGCTTTTGTAGTGTTGGACGAGGCGCAGAATGCCACATCGATGCAGATGAAAATGTTCCTGACCCGCCTTGGTCAAGGGTCGCGGATGGTGATCACTGGTGACCGCACCCAGATCGATTTGCCGCGCGGCGTGTCGTCAGGCCTTTGGGACGCAGAGCGCTTGCTCAAGCACATCCCCAAAATCAGCTTTAGCTATTTCACCTCCAAAGACGTTGTGCGCCACCCGCTGGTCGCTGCTATTATCGAGGCCTACGAGGCAGAGGACGAGCAAAAGCGATGAGTGTTGATTGCATGATCGAAGACAAGCGTTGGGCGGCTGTCGATCTGGAGGGGTTGGCGGATGCTGCGGCTGCGGCGACCTTCGCTCACCTTGGGCTGTCGGGCTATGAAGTGAGCCTGCTGGGCTGCAACGATGCCCGCATTGCTGACCTGAACGCGGATTTTCGCGGCAAACCGACGCCAACGAATGTTTTAAGCTGGCCATCTGACGAGCGTGGCGCGGATCTCGACGGCGGACAACCGCTGCCACCTGACCGCACTGATCCAGAGTTGGGCGATATCGCGATTGCCTATGATACTTGTGCGCAAGAGGCTGAAAGCGCAGGGAAAGCACTGGAAGATCACACAACCCATTTGGTCATTCATGGAATTTTGCATCTTTTGGGCTACGACCACGACCGTGACCAAGACGCCACCCTTATGGAGGGGTTGGAAAAGCAGATACTTGGCAATATGGGGGTAGCTGACCCATATAGGGGAGAGTGATGGCCGGTTTTGGCCAATTGTTATGGATTTAGGTAAGGATAAAATGGGCGACAACAGCGACGGGTACTCTATTGCAGCGCAAAGCGCGCAAGACGACCCCACCGAACAACGTAACCGCGGCTTTATGGGCCGCTTGTTTGATGCGCTTAGCCCATCTGGCAACGCCGGCGAGGAAGGCACCGAGTGGCAAGGCCCGATGATGCCGTCGCCGATGCAGGGGATGCTCAATCTGCGCCGTATGCGCGTCGAAGATGTCTCTATTCCCAAGGCAGATATCGTTGCAGCACCAGTCACAATCACCAAAGAAGAGTTGATTGATCTGTTTCGTGAAATGGGGCTCACCCGCATTCCGATTTATGATGGCACGCTTGATACGCCAATCGGCTCTGCGAACCTCAAAGATTTCGCGCTCAAATATGGGTTTAACGATGGCGCGGTCGATTTCGATCTGCGCGAGATGCTGCGCCCGTTGATGTTTGTTCCGCCCTCGATGCCGCTTGGCGTCTTGCTGCAAAAGATGCAGTCAGAGCGGATTCACATGGCCTTGGTGATCGACGAATACGGCGGCACCGACGGTCTGGTGACCATCGAAGATCTGATCGAACAGGTCGTCGGCGCGATTGAAGACGAGCACGATATTGATGAGGCCAAAAGCTTTACGCGCGAAAGTGAAGGCGTCTATAACGCTTTGGCACGGACATCGCTTGAAGATTTCGAAAACGAAGTTGGCGTTGATCTGACCGCCCACGGTGAGATTGACGAGGAAGAAGTCGACACACTTGGTGGCTTGGTCTTTATGCTGTCGGGCGCAATCCCTGCACGTGGCGAGATTATTTTCCATCCTGATGGTACCGAATTCGAAGTGCTAGATGCTGACCCACGCCGGATTAAGCGCCTGCGCGTGCGGATGCCCGGGTCTCGTGTTGACTAAATTGCGCGCTTTGACGCCCGTGATTTTGGGCGTCATCGCGGCACTCGGCCAAGCTCCGCAAGATTGGTGGTTTGTGACGCTGATCGCGCTCGCGGTTTGGTTGGCTTGGCCCGTAGTATCGGCGAAATCGGCGTTTCGGGCAGGGTGGCTGTTCGGCTTTGGCTACTTCGCGGTCAGCTTACGCTGGATCGTCTCGCCCTTCCTTGTCGAGCCTGATGTGACAGGCTGGATGGCGCCATTTGGTATCTTGTTTATGGCGCTTGGCGGCGGGCTATTCTGGGCCTTGTCGCGTTGGGCGGCTTACCGGATCGCGCCCAATAGCCTGAGTGTCGCAGCCCTCATGCTGATCGGCGCGGAAGTGACGCGCAGCTATATTCTCACAGGTTTCCCTTGGGCGCTTTTGGGGCACATCTGGATTGATACGCCGCTGGCACAACTCGCGGCATTTGGCGGCCCGCACCTATTAACCGCGATCACCGTGGGTCTTGCTTTGGCGCTGACACTCTTGTGGCAGCGGCGCTATGGGGCAGCCCTCGCGCCAGTCCTTGCAGTCATCGCTTGGGTTACTTTAACCCTACCTGCGGCACCGGTTGTTGACGGCCCCATTGTGCGCCTTGTGCAACCCAACGCGCGACAAGTCGAGAAATGGGACCCAGAGCATGCGCAGAAGTTCTTTAACCGCTTGGTCGATTTTACAGCACAAGGAGAGCGCCCTGATCTTGTTGTCTGGCCTGAAACCGCGATCTCTTATCTGCTTGAATATGCAGGCGATGCGCTGGATGAGGCCTCTGACGCTGCACGCGGCGCACCCATCGTACTGGGCATTAACCGCCGCGAAGGGGCGCGTTACTACAACGCACTTGTGACGTTGGAGCGCGGCGCAATCATTTCTTCTGTCTACGACAAAGCTCATATCGTGCCCTTTGGTGAATTCATTCCGGGCGGCGAGTTGCTGCGCAAGGTCGGCATCGACGGCTTTTCGGCAGCACTGGGCAATGCGTTCACACCTGGACCGGGGCCGCGCACGATTGACATCACAGGCATCGGCTATGCACGGCCGTTGATCTGCTACGAGGGGATTTTTGCCGAAGAGATCGGCACAGATGAGCGACCGCGGTTAATGATTTTGGTCACCAATGATGCGTGGTTCGGACCATCTGCGGGGCCAAAACAACATTTGGCGCAAGCCCGCCTACGGGCGATTGAGCAAGGTCTGCCGATGGTGCGCGTCGCCAATACGGGCATCAGTGCGATGATCGACGGCAAGGGGCGGATCACGGCCGAGATCGGCATGAATATGGCCGCATTTATCGACGCGCCCTTGCCTTTGGCACTCCCCGCCACAGTTTACAGCCAGCGCGGCGACTGGCCCATTCTGCTTGTCTTACTTATGACACTGCTGGCCTGTGTCGTTGCGGCACGACGGAAATAGAATTGACCCGACAATGATGAACCCCTAAGCGGGGACAAACGCTGCCACAACGGCTTCCTGACGTGGCGGATTATATGAAATGGAGCACGTCACATGATACGCAAAGACTATGTTTTCACTTCGGAATCTGTTTCCGAAGGCCACCCAGATAAGGTCTGCGACCGAATTTCTGATGCGATTCTCGATGCGTTTTTGACGCAAGAGCCAGAGGCACGTGTTGCCTGCGAAACATTTGCGACGACAAATCAGGTCGTGATTGGTGGCGAAGTTGGGCTGTCCGACAAGGAATTGCTCAAGGATTATATGGGCCGCGTTGAGGGTATCACTCGCGCCTGCATCAAAGACATCGGTTATGAGCAAGACAAGTTTCACCATGAGACGTGTCGTGTGACGAACTTCCTGCACGAACAATCCGCGCATATTGCGATGGGTGTCGATGCCAAGGACGGCAAAGAAGAGGGCGCTGGCGACCAAGGGATCATGTTTGGTTTTGCGACCAACGAGACCGAAGCCCTTATGCCTGCGCCTATTCAATACGCGCACGCGATCCTGAAGCGTTTGGCCGAAGTGCGCAAGGACGGCACAGAGCCCACCCTGCGCCCCGATGCAAAAAGCCAGATTTCTCTGCGCTATGTTGACGGCAAACCTGTTGAAGTCACCTCGATCGTACTGTCGACCCAGCACGCCCATGAGAGCCAGACCAGTGCTGACATCCGTGCGATTGTCGAGCCTTACATTCTCGAAGTTATGCCAGACGGCCTGATCACGCCAAAGACGCAGTGGTGGGTGAACCCGACTGGGACATTTGTGATTGGCGGTCCTGATGGTGATGCTGGCCTGACGGGGCGCAAGATTATTGTGGATACTTACGGCGGTGCAGCCCCACACGGCGGGGGTGCGTTTTCCGGAAAAGACCCAACCAAGGTTGACCGCTCTGCGGCCTATGCTGCGCGCTATTTGGCGAAAAATGTCGTTGCCGCAGGCATCGCTGATAAATGCACGATCCAGCTGTCTTATGCGATTGGCGTGGCGCGGCCTTTGTCGATTTACGCAGATTTGCATGGCGCGGATGACGTTGATCCAGCGGCTGTTGAACGCGCAATTGATCAAGCGATGGATCTGACACCGCGCGGCATCCGTGAACATCTTGGGCTGAACAAACCAATCTATGAACGTACAGCAGCCTACGGTCACTTTGGTCGCGCACCTGAGGCTGACGGCGGATTTAGCTGGGAACGCACCGATCTGGCCGAGGCCCTGCGCCGCGCCGTTTAAGGAGGATGGGTTAAAACCCATCCTACGATATTGCGCCACAAAACAAGAGGTCCGCCATGACTGAGACAAAACATCCAACAGGTGCCCCTTGGCGCAATTTCTACGGACGCTTTCGTGGCAAAACCATTCGCCCCGCCCAGAACGATTACCTTGAGAACGATCTAGACGGGTTGTCGCCCGGATTGGTTGGTTGGGATGTGAACCCCGACCGCAACCACATTGATCTTGAAGCCTATTTCGGCAAACGCGAGATTTGGCTTGAGATCGGCTTTGGTGGTGGTGAGCACCTTGTGCATATGGCCAAGAGCTATCCTGATGTGGGCATTATTGGCTGCGAGCCTTTTGTGAACGGCGTCGCCATGCTTTTGGGTAAAATCCGCAAGGCTGAAGTCACGAACCTTGCCGTGCACCCCGGTGATGCACGCGATATGTTTGATGTATTGCCTGCGGGCACGCTGACCAAAGTGTTCCTGAACTACCCCGATCCTTGGCCGAAAAAGCGCCACCACCGTAGGCGGTTCGTCACGCAAGAGCATTTGCAGCCCTTGTTTGACGTGATGGCGCCGAACGCAGAATTGCGTGTCGCGACGGATATCAAAGATTATGTCCGCCAGTCTTTGGAGGAAATCCCAAAGGCGGGCTTTGAGTGGTTGGCCGAGCGCCCGGATGATTGGCGCACGGCTTGGCCTGATTGGATATCGACCCGCTACGAGCAAAAGGCACTTCGCGAAGGGCGCACGCCCCATTATCTGACGTTCCGCCGCCCGTAACCCGTTTTTGAGTATTTGAGACAAAGCGAGGCGGGGGCGATGGACCCTGTCTCTGTGTTGGTTTATCACGCTTTTGAATTTATGCAGAAGTGAGATCCCCATGTCTGGCCACGGCACCCCTATTCCTATGACCTCCCGCCCTTGTGGCCCGCTGAAGGGCGAGGCCAATGTGCCTGGTGATAAGTCGATCTCGCACCGCTCGTTGATTTTGGGCGCGATGGCTGTTGGTAAGAGCCACATCACGGGACTGTTGTTGGGCGAAGATGTTCTCGATACCGCCAAAGCGATGCGCGCGTTTGGCGCTACGGTCACTGATCACGGTCATGGTGAGTGGACGGTTGAAGGCGTGGGCGTTGGCGGATTTGCCGAGCCTGAGGGTGTGATTGATTGCGGCAACTCTGGCACAGGCGTGCGCCTGATTATGGGCGCTATGGCGACCTCGCCGATTACCGCGACATTCACGGGGGATGCATCCCTTAATGGCCGTCCGATGGGCCGCGTGACTGATCCGCTTGCTCTTTTTGGCACGCAATCCGTGGGCCGTAAGGGCGGTCGCTTGCCGATGACGCTGGTGGGTGCCGCTGATCCTGTGCCTGTCCGCTATGTTGTGCCTGTGCCTTCCGCACAGGTGAAATCGGCTGTGTTGCTGGCGGGTCTTAATGCTCCTGGTCAAACTGTCGTGATTGAGAAAGAAGCAACCCGCGACCACACAGAGCGGATGCTTGCGGGTTTCGGTGCGACAATCACGGTTGAGCAAACCGACGAAGGCCGCGTGATTACGCTGACTGGCCAGCCAGAGTTGAAACCGCAAACGATTGTGGTGCCGCGTGACCCTAGCTCTGCCGCGTTCCCCGTTTGCGCCGCGATCATCACCCCCGGTTCTGATGTTCTGGTCCCCAATATCGGGTTGAACCCCACCCGTGCGGGGCTGTTCACCACGTTGCAAGAAATGGGCGCGGACTTGACGTATGAGAACCTGCGCGAAGAGGGTGGCGAACCTGTGGCCGACCTGCGTGCAAAGTTCTCACCTAATCTCAAAGGGATCGCCGTGCCTCCCGCCCGCGCGGCAAGCATGATCGACGAATATCCTGTGTTGTCTGTTGTGGCGTCCTTTGCGCAAGGCGTGACGGATATGCAGGGCGTTAAGGAGCTGCGCGTAAAGGAATCCGACCGTATCGACGCGATGGCCAAGGGGCTGCGTGCCGCTGGCGTGACCGTGGAAGAGGGCGACGATTGGTGGCGCGTCACGGGCCTTGGTCACGGCAATGTTGCGGGCGGCGTGACCGTTGCTTCCGTGCTTGATCACCGTATTGCGATGGCGTTTATGGTCATGGGTATGGCTTCTCAGAAACCGATGACGGTGGATGACGGCAGCCCGATTGCCACATCCTTCCCGATTTTCGAGAAACTCATGGGTGACTTGGGTGCGCAATTGGTGCGCAACACCGCATGATCTTTACGGTTGCTATCGACGGGCCCGCGGCGGCAGGCAAGGGGACGATCTCCAAGGCTGTAGCCGCGCATTTCGGTTTTGCCCATCTCGATACGGGGCTGCTGTATCGTGCGGTTGGGGCGAAGGTTCTGGCTGGCGCGGACCCGCTGACTGCTGCCAAAACCCTTGATCCAACCGATCTTGAAAACGATGCCCTACGCACCCCCGAAGTGGCGCAAGCGGCTAGCCAAGTCGCTGTGATCGCTGAAGTGCGCAGCGCTTTGGTCGACTTTCAGCGCAGCTTTGCCCAGCGGATCGGTGGCGCGGTTCTGGACGGGCGCGATATCGGTACGGTGATCTGCCCTGCGGCTGATGCCAAGCTTTTCGTGACAGCGTCACCTGAATGCCGTGCGGAACGCAGGTTCAAAGAACTGCAAGGCAAGGGCATGGATGTGAGTGCGCAACAAGTCCTCGCTGATGTGATCGAGCGCGATAAACGTGACAGCGAGCGGGCGACAGCGCCGCTAATCGCCGCCGCAGATGCGCAGCAAATCGACACCTCTGATCTGACAATCGACGAGGCGGTCAATGCCGCCATCGCCTTTGTGCAAAGCCGCCTCGGCTAATTACTGACGCTGCGCCCATGCATGATAGGTTAGGCGGATCGACGAGTATTGGTACGTGATGCTTGGATGCGTGCGCTGGTCTTGCGTGCGGATCATAACCGCAGCGGGCAACGTCCAATGATTGAACGTGCTTGGCGAGGTATGCGGATAGGTTTCCCAATCGCGCAATGCCACCGATCCAAAGCGGCCTTGCCAGTCAGGACGATTGCACAACATCGCATGTGCTATATCCAAAATCGCTATGAATACCTGATCTTATTCCTCGTCATAGCTATCCAGCGCACGCCCATTGGCGAGTTCCTTTTCGTAATACTGCGGATTGCAGGCCTCAAAAATCTGCAAAGCGGTGGCGCGGTCACACTTTGGATGGTGCAAAATCGCTTCGAAAATCTCGACCTCGGCGGCAATACCGTGCACGCAATTAAACTGATGGAGGTCATCAGCAGAGCAATGTGCAATGAATGCAATGATGTCAGTCGGATCATCGCGCAAAACGTCAAGGAGTTCGCTGGATTGTTCCCACGCCGCAATCTGCGCTGTGGAAATGTCTTGGTGTAAGGTCATGGTGGCAGCCTCTGATCTAATGTGAGGACGCTTGTGCATGGCAATCGTGCCGAAATCTGGGCGGGAATATGGAGTTTTGGTAGCTAACTCCAAGGCATCTTAATGATTTGCAAAATTATCTGCTTGGGGAAATCGGGCGCGCCTTACAAATAAGGGGGACAACACTTGCGAGCCCAGCATTTTGCGCCTATACGGCACCTTGTTGAAGCGTCGAGACAGGCGTGAGCATGAGAGTTTGAGCGGGGTCGGTAATTATCGGCCCTGTTATTTCATGTTCTTGAATGTCTGACGTTAGACCAATGGAAACCCAAAGACCGGCGGACACAACCGCTCGGCCCGTATAAAACAAACGATTAGGAAATAGACGCCACATGGCTAATACAATGGAAGAGTTTGAAGCACTCTTAAACGAAAGCTTCGAGATGGACACACCTGCAGAGGGTTCCGTCGTCAAAGGCAAGGTCATCGCTATCGAAGCTGGCCAAGCGATCATCGACGTTGGCTACAAGATGGAAGGCCGCATCGATCTTAAAGAATTTGCAAACCCAGGCGAAGAGCCAGAGTTGAACGTCGGCGATACCGTCGAAGTGTTCCTCCGTCAGGTTGAAAACGCACGCGGCGAAGCTGTGATCTCCCGTGAGATGGCACGCCGTGAAGAAGCATGGGACCGCCTTGAGAAGGCCTATGCAGACGAAATCCGTGTTGACGGTGCGATTTTCGGTCGCGTTAAAGGCGGCTTCACTGTTGATCTGGGCGGCGCAGTTGCGTTCCTTCCAGGCTCCCAAGTTGATGTGCGCCCTGTGCGCGATGCAGGCCCATTGATGGGTCTCAAGCAGCCGTTCCAAATCCTCAAGATGGACCGTCGTCGTGGCAACATCGTTGTGTCCCGTCGTGCAATCCTCGAAGAGTCACGTGCTGAACAGCGCGCTGAAGTTATCGGCGGCCTGACAGAAGGCCAAGAAGTTGACGGCGTCGTCAAGAACATCACCGAATACGGTGCGTTCGTTGACCTGGGCGGCGTTGATGGCTTGCTGCACGTCACAGACATGGCATGGCGCCGTGTGAACCACCCATCCGAGATCCTCACAATCGGTGAGACAATTAAGGTTCAGGTGATCAAGATCAACAAAGAGACTCACCGTATCTCCCTCGGCATGAAGCAGCTTCAGGACGATCCATGGGATGCTGTTGAAGCCAAGTTCGCGCTTGAAACAGTTCACACTGGCCGCGTAACGAACATCACCGACTATGGCGCATTCGTTGAGCTTGAATCTGGCGTTGAAGGTCTGGTTCACGTGTCCGAGATGTCTTGGACAAAGAAAAACGTACACCCAGGCAAGATCGTTTCTACTTCTCAGGAAGTTGAAGTCATGGTTCTGGAAATCGATTCTGCAAAGCGTCGCGTTTCCCTTGGCCTCAAGCAGACACAGCGTAACCCATGGGAAGTCTTCGCTGAGACTAACCCAGAAGGTACCGAAGTTGAAGGTGAAGTTAAGAACATCACTGAATTCGGTCTGTTCGTTGGTCTCGAAGGCGACATCGACGGCATGGTTCACCTGTCCGACCTGACATGGGAAGGCCGTGGCGAAGACGTCATCGGCGATTTCCGCAAGGGCGACATCGTGAAAGCCAAGGTTGCTGAAGTTGACGTTGAGAAAGAGCGTATTTCGCTCTCCATCAAAGCACTCGACAGCGATCCGTTTGCAGATGCAATCGGCGGCGTGAAGCGTGGGTCTGTGATCACTGTTGAAGTGACCAAGATCGAAGATGGCGGCATTGAGGTTATCTACGAAGGCATGACATCGTTCATCCGTCGTTCCGACCTGTCCCGTGATCGCGCAGAGCAGCGTCCAGAACGTTTCGGCGTTGGCGACAAGGTTGACGCACGCGTCACCAACATCGACAGCAAGACACGCAAGCTGGGTCTCTCTATCAAAGCACGCGAAATCGCTGAAGAAAAAGAAGCAGTCGAGCAGTTCGGTTCGTCCGACTCCGGCGCATCTTTGGGCGACATCTTGGGCAAAGCGCTCAAGGGCGACGAATAAGCCACGTTCGCTTAGTTTATAGAAAGGCCCCGCAGAGCAATCTGCGGGGCCTTTTTTGTTGAGCAACAGGTCGTGCGCTGCGATCATTTGCACAATAACGAATCTCATCCCCACGCGTTGCCTTCCCACCGATCCTCGCTTGCCTGCGTTTTCCTAAAGCCGCGTGGTGATGCGCTTTACCTCAGCAAGTTCGCTGTAGCGCCCCATGTCAGGTGGCGGGGACATGCCGCGACCTTGGTGCAAGTGGCGAAAACCCGAGCCGTTGCGCGTGGCCTCATGGCGCTCGAACTCGACGTGCGGATCGCTTTGATTGAGAACCACCAGGTGTTTAAAAAACTAGGTTTTGAAGTGCCAAAAGAAGGGGTTCATGCGGGTTTCAATCGGACGACTTATTTCACGATGCGTCAGAAACTCTCTTAGAAATAACGCACTAAAGTCGCGCTGTGATCTGCGCCGAATCGGTTGAGCCAAAATCGCAAACCCTGTGTCTTTTGACGCCGTCGAGATTAATCAGCCCTTATCAAAGGCTTGTAGGGCATCAATATGCACAAAAAACGGCATATTTTACCCCAATACCTTGCACGTCTCTATTTCTTGAATGAAACTTACCCCCTATAGTTCTCAGAAGCCCGGCTGTAAGTCGAGCAATTTGAGCTGAAAACCTTTGGGGGGCTAACACCTATGATCCGGTCGGAACTTATTCAGAAGATCGCGGATGAAAATCCACACCTTTTCCAGCGTGACGTCGAAAATATCGTCAACACTATTTTTGAAGAGATTACTGGCGCGATGGCACAGGGCGACCGTGTTGAACTTCGCGGCTTTGGTGCCTTTTCCGTCAAAAAACGTGACGCACGCTTGGGCCGAAACCCGCGCACGGGCGAAAGTGTTGAGGTTGAACAAAAGCACGTTCCGTTCTTTAAGACTGGTAAGCTTCTACGCGATCGTCTGAACGGAAATTAAGAGGTCCTTCATGAAAACGCTACGTTATGCCTTTTGGGCAATTGTTGCGCTTATCCTGATCCTTGTGGGAATGGCAAATCGCGGCATGGTCACCCTGCGCGCAATGCCAACGGCGTTTAGCGATTTTCTGGGCATTTCCCCAGATATCCAAATGCCGCTCTTCGTTGCGATCTTTATCGGTGTAGGGGTTGGCCTTTTGCTTGGCTTCGTTTGGGAATGGATCCGCGAATACAAAGAACGTGCAGAGGGCCGTGCAAAGGCCCGTGAAGTTGAGACATTGCGCCGCGAGTTGGCGAGTCTCAAGTCCGTGAACGCGCCAAAAGGCGACGATGTTCTGGCTTTGCTGAGCAAATAATGCCTGACAATTTCCGCGTAAAAATTTGCGGCCTCTCCACGCACGAGGGGTTACAGGCTGTTGCTGACACAGGTGCGGCCTACGTTGGATTTGTGTTTTTCCCGAAATCCCCCCGCAACGTCTCGATTGAGCAGGCCCGCGAACTGGCTCTCGCCACCCCAGTTGGCCTCGCCAAAGTGGCATTGGTGGTCGATGCGGATAACGCCTTTCTCGACGCAATCACCGACGCCGTGCCGCTCGACATGCTGCAACTTCACGGCCACGAGAGCCCAGAGCGTGTTTTGGAGATCAAAGCACGCTACGGCTTGCCCGTGATGAAGGCCGTGGGCATCTCCGATGCCTCTGACGTTCCAAACATTGATCTCTACAATGCCGTGGCCGACCAAATCCTGATCGACGCGAAGCCGCCCAAATCCGCGACGCTTCCGGGCGGCAACGGGCTCTCATTCGATTGGACCCTTATCGCCAAACGCCGCTGGCCAAAGCCGTGGATGTTGGCTGGTGGGCTGACGCCCGACAATGTCGCGGAGGCCATCGCACTGACGGGCGCCACCCAAGTCGATGTCTCGTCTGGTGTCGAAGCGGGTGTTGGCATCAAGGACAATGCGAAAATCGCCGCATTTGTCGCGGCAGCATTGGCCGAATAGGCACTAGAATATCCTTTCACTTCGTCGTAGAAATTGCTGCGTATCAAAGGGGACGGATAAAATGGCAGACGATCTTTTCAACAGCTTTATGAATGGCCCCGATGAAAATGGCCGCTTTGGTGATTTTGGCGGGCGTTTTGTCTCCGAAACCCTGATGCCGCTGATCCTAGAGTTGGAAGAGCAATACGAGATCGCCAAGACAGACGACAGCTTCTGGGCCGAGATGCACGACCTCTGGACCCACTACGTTGGCCGTCCGTCGCCGCTTTATTATGCTGAACGCCTGACAGAGCACCTTGGTGGCGCGAAAATCTATATGAAGCGCGACGAGTTGAACCATACTGGTGCGCATAAGATTAACAACGTGTTGGGCCAGATCATTCTTGCCCGCCGCATGGGCAAAACACGCATTATCGCCGAAACAGGCGCAGGGCAGCACGGCGTTGCGACAGCAACAGTCTGCGCCAAATTCGGCCTGCAATGCATCGTTTACATGGGCGCACACGACGTTGAACGCCAAGCGCCAAACGTCTTCCGTATGCGCTTGCTGGGCGCCGAAGTGATCCCCGTGACCTCTGGCCGTGGTACGCTGAAAGACGCGATGAACGACGCCCTGCGCGATTGGGTCACCAACGTGCGCGACACCTTCTATTGCATCGGCACAGTGGCTGGTCCGCACCCATATCCCTCCATGGTCCGCGACTTTCAGGCCATCATCGGCAAAGAAACCCGCGAGCAAATGCAAGCCGCCGAAGGGCGTCTGCCTGACACGCTGATCGCCGCCATCGGTGGTGGCTCGAACGCGATGGGTCTCTTCTTCCCGTTTCTTGATGATGCATCCGTGAACATCATCGGCGTCGAGGCGGGCGGCAAAGGCGTGAACGCCAAGATGGAGCATTGCGCGTCCCTGACTGGCGGCAGACCCGGCGTTCTGCACGGCAACCGCACCTATCTTTTGCAAGACGACGACGGTCAAATCCTCGAAGGTTTCTCAATCTCCGCGGGCCTCGACTATCCAGGCATCGGGCCAGAGCACGCATGGCTGCACGAAATCGGCCGCGCGAAATATGTCTCGATCACCGACGTCGAAGCATTGGAAGCCTTCCAGCTGTCGTGCAAACTCGAAGGGATCATCCCTGCGTTGGAGCCATCCCACGCGCTTGCACACGTGATGAAACTGGCACCCACCCTGCCAAAAGACCACCTTCTGGTCATGAATATGTGCGGACGTGGCGACAAAGATATCTTCACCGTCGCCAAGGCGCTCGGCTTTGATATGGCGGTCTAAACTAACGGTATAGACGCATGCCCCTGTGGTTTAAGCAGGGGCATCTAAACCCTAGGGCAATTTTAGATGGCCCCGCGGCATGGTTCGGTAAGGCATGGGTCACATCATGTGATCTCTCTTACACAAAAGGAACATGTCCATGAAAAATGCATTTAAAGCTTCTATCTTGTTTTTCGGTTTGGCCGCCAATGTGGCCCACGCAGAATCCATCGCAGATCAGGTGATTTCCCAGCTGACGGCGCAGGGTTACGAGCGGATCGAAATCTACAATAGCCCAACTGAAGTACGGGTTGAGGCGACCAAAGGTGGCCGCGTTCTCGAAGTTGTCTATGATGCGGTGACAGGGCAAATCCTTCACCAAGAGGTCTCTAGTGCGGATCAAAGTGATAACGAGCCGAACTCCGACAGTGGCATCGACAACAGCAATGATGACAATGGCAACGACGACGATGTGACGGGCATCGACAACAGCAATGACGACGACCATGAGGACGCGAGCAACTCTGACGATGACCATGAGGACGCGAGCAACTCTGACGACGACCATGAAGATGCGAGCAACTCTGACGACGACCACGA
>OBMK010000106.1_pt1 | contig 78819 bp, 92 predicted proteins | sample 1539081 | NCBI WGS metagenome assembly OBMK01 (sample SAMEA3355528, study PRJEB22509) | marine metagenome | biome: marine; feature: river plume; material: water | place: USA | collected 2010-08-07 | depth 0.5 m | reverse complement strand
TGATATATTCTGTGTGATAGAATCTATAGTTTCGCTAATATTTGCAGTGGTTTGTTTCAATGCACTTTCTGCAATAACATCAACTATAGTTGAAACTTCTAGAGAATCAAACACCTCTGTATCTTCTGAAGAAGACAGTGTTGTTGTGGATGATACTTCAGTTGTATCTGCCGCAAGTAAAGATGTCGTACTTGCAGTTTCGGATTCTTCTGCCGCAAGTAAAGATGTCGTACTTGCAGTTTCGGATTCTTCTGAGGCAGTTAATGAAGAAACACTAGATAATTCGGATTCTTCTGAGGCAGTTAATTCTGTTGTTGTTTCTGAATCTGTGGTTTCTTTTATTGCTGCGGCCGCAGATAGTACAGTCTCTATGGTTTCGACTAGTTTTGCTGCATCGGTAAGAGAATCTAGTTCTGAAATTTCACTGGTCAGTAATGATTGAACATCAACTTTTACTTCTTCAAATGCGGAGTCTATTGCCGCTACGATTAATTCTTCCGAACTTTCAGTAAATTCTTTCAGTTTTACATCATCTGTTAGTATTTCGGATAATGTATTTTGTAGTTTTATTTCTACTTTTTCTTGGACAGCTGCCGTAATGTTTCGCAGAGACTCTTCTGATATCTCTACCGGCTCAGTAATAAGTCTGTTGGAAGCTTCAAACTTGGTTGCAACCCTCGCTATAATGGAGCGAGCTAATCCCTCAAAAGGTAATGCCATCTATGTACTCACATCCACTGTCGTTGTGTTATACTGCCATTCTGCACTGCGTTGTTGGTCGTATATTTTAGTGTCTTTAAAGATACCAAAATCGCGGCCGGCGCCAACAAATGCCTCATATACTTGTCTCACCTTAACTTGCCATTCTGCATTGCGTTGTTGGTCGTAATATGTGGTGTTATACTGCCAATAAGCTGGTTGTTGTTGGTCGTAATATGTTGTGTTATACTGCCAATAAGCTGGTTGTTGTTGGTCGTAGATGCCGGGCAGAGTAAAGTCTTCTTCTGATCTTCTTTGGTCATCGTAAGTTTCGATTATGTATATATCCTGCCCACTATTCTTCACATCAAATATTATTACTTCTTTTTCAACGATGCCTTGATATTGTATACTAACTCCAAATGGCACTACCGCATCATTTCTAACTAAGGCCTCTTGCTCATATGAGTTTTCTGGTGTTGCACTTACATGAACACTATCACCATTATTTCCCATATCCAATGGAAAAGATGACATCTGGTATGTTGATGTGAATTCTCCATTTGCAATCAATGCATTAAATACATCGATATAAACTGTTTGCCACTGAGCACCATAAGAATACCCAAGTTCCATTGTTACTGGAGAATTTACATCCCAAAAAGTTAAATTTAAAACAACTATATCGTTTGGGTAAACATCCGCAGAATATGTGGATGTTCCACCATTGACTGAAAACGTTCCTTGCGTACTTTTTGTTGAAATGGTAAATGGTACTTCTGGCAATTGTCCAACTGTCAATGGTGGAGATTCAACAATAGAATTGTAAAAAACAGTTGCAGTCGCACCATTTGTGTGAGTGATAGTTTCACCACCACGAAATAATTCGTAGTTTCTTGAAGAAAAATATAATATGGAATTGGTGCTGGAGGACGTATCTATGTCGCCTACTGCTTTGGACTGAGACCCAGTGACTCTGCCAGTCGCAGTTATATCACCAGATACATTTCCTATGTGGTGATATTTTACATGAATATCATTTTCTGTGGCCGTAGTTCGGCCGTGGATGTAATCGGGAAATATGAATAATTCAGAAATTGAGTAGGACATGCAGACTTCCAAACAAAGGTTATACCCCTATTTATAAGTCTGCATGTCAATCATCAAACTCAAATATTACAGTACGTTAAAGTCTGAATATTGCGGTCTGATACTTCCACCGCGAACATGCAAGAACATTCTCATACCATTACCATATGGTTGTGTTGATGCAAGACCCATATAGGTTCTACCATGAGAAGTAGAAGCCGAATCAGCCCCAGTACTCCAATCGTATGTATCTCTGAAGTCGAGAACATCTGTATTGGAGGAAATACCACCATTACCGGCACTCGGCGTTCCAGAAGAAATTCCTACTCCACTGACAGTACCGTTATCCAAGTCATACTTTGTAGTGATAGAACTATATCCACCCAAAGCACTTGAAGACGCACCAGAGAAACACATCATATCCAATTCACTATTAGGATATACATATCTCTGTGTAGACATAGGGCCAGGGAAGTTGAAGATAAATGTCTTGTCTGGCGTAATCGAAATTTGTTCATTAGGATTAAACAGGGCAGGACTGTCTGTCTGTGAAGTAATTGCAGAAACGTGAACATCCCAAGGTTTATAAACATCTGCCTCGCGCACACAGAATCTGTAGATTGGTTTCTGTCTAGACAATTCTTCAATACTAGTTGCTAATGGCATTTCTCTATCTGTTGGAAGTTTAATCAAGAATGACCTTGTTCCACCATCAGACCTACTGGTGTCGTAGTTTTCATATGAGAATCTAAATTGAGCACCATTCGCACCACCACCATTTAAGTATATTTTATCTTGGGGAATGGAATATACATAAACACCTTGTCTCGCAGTGTTTGTAAATACTACTGTACCCAAATTATCAATAGTGTACTCTTCTGGGAACAATGCAGAATCCAACTCACCACCAAGATACACATCAAGTTTATTCAGACTTTGCATTGGTTTTGCAGTTTGACCTTTATGAGTAGGAATTACATCCGAAACAGAACCGTATACGTTTTTATAGATACCATTGAAACCGGCACCATCCCACACATAATCCATAGTTATAGAAGTATTCATTGGATTTATAGGAACATTAATAATGATACTATCATCTACCGCAGGCGCTGTTACAAATGTAACTGTCTTGGTAGCGACATTGATTGAGTAATCATTAGCACCAACACCAACATTCACGACAGCACCATTCTTTAATACAACTGGAGGATATCCTTTACCATCCGCACCCCAAGGAGTTGAATCGCCACTTGCAAAAGTCGATGGCATTGTGTTTTCCCAGACTTCTTGGTCAAATACAAACGCAGTTTGAGTTGCATCTCCAGAAAACAGTTTGGTTATCTGTAAATTTTGCACTTGGGCACTCGGCATAGGAGATATCCATTCAAATAAATGATAATCTCCTTGAGCTCTGATAATATAGTCGATGTTTTCTATAAGATTGATGGCAGACCAACCAATAACATTCCCACTAATTGGCGAAACACTAACTTGATATGGTGCAAGACCCGATTCGACTGGCCCCAATCTCTCTTCTTTTGATTTATTCAACATAGGTAACATTTTTCCAATCCAGTAATTTGAATTGGGGTTACTTACTGAGTTGTCGCCAGGAAATTCATCATATGGGTAGAAAGGTTGTTCTGGTCTAGATGCATCGAATCTAGTATTTGACGCTGGGATAGAAGTAGGTATTATTGGTGCTACACCAGCAGTACCAAATCCAGCAAGAATTGCTGATTTTAAGCTGGCAGTATGATATGCAGAAGTAGTTGCAGAACTAAAGTACGAGGCAAAAGTATTTACTCCACCCAAAAATCCATCACCCAGATTGAATGGGTAACCAGCAGCACCAGAAAGGGCTGTTAGTGCGTTTTGGTCAACAGACTTAATACCCTCAATAACATGAGGGGATTGGGTAGCACCACCCTGAGCCTCTACAAGTGCATCTACATACGCCGATGGTAAAACCGCAGCATAACCATTGTTAGCAGACAGAGAAACATCATATCCAACTGAACCAAATGCATCATTTGCAATAGACCCAGTGATTGGTTGTAGATTATTATCATTACCAGTAACTATTGGTACATAAGTGCCGGGGTTCTGTTTATATGTTGCAGACCTAGTATAACTGGCACCAACAACTGGATCTTTATCGGTAACGATAACAACTTCAGTCGCAACATCCGCACTAACCAACTGACCGTCTTGTGTGTAGATATCTTCAAGACCAGTGGTGTTAATTGTGGTGGTATTACCAGCACCCGCTGTTTGCACGAAATTGGAGTAATAACCGAAGTTATAATCACCAGTTTCTAATGGAACTTTAGATGGGCAGTAAACACAATGGACAGGAGATTTGCCTTCTTCCATCGCAATCTTTCCTGAGATGTTATTTGCATGTCTCTGAATAACAAACCATGCGTAATCATCGTCTTGGTCTACAGATGCATGGTCATATAAGAATAACCCTGTACCGTGGTCTGTACAGGAAAGTCTATACGACAAGGGATATGTTCCTTGAATGTCTGTTCCTGACTTTGTTGAACGGCGGAACCATCCAGATTTTGATTTATTATTTTTTCTAGAGAACTTGTAATAGATGTTGGCCATTTCGCCAGGCGTTCTGATGATTGACCCTGTAAATCCATCCTGTCCTTGCAGAGAAGAAATCTGACCATCATTACCAATTTGCAAGTTTGTCCCTGCGTTAACATTGACAAATCCAGTAATGATGTCATAACTAAATTTAATCCTCCACTTTTGTGGGCCTCTTTTTCCTTTAGTTGCAGTAGAACTTGCGAATGACAATGGCAAGTTATCAGAAACTGAGTTAATATCTTCGATTGAGGATAAAATATCTGTACCTTTTTCTGATTCTACGACAAATGAACTACCAATTCTTCTTATCGCGTTCATAACGGAGGTTTGATTCTGTTGTCCATTTACACTACTAATGGACACAGGTTTGGTTGATTCATTAGTTTCCCAAGGATATATTAAATTATATGGTTGAGTTTCAACTTCAGCGGCAGGAATAATCATTCCCCATTCGCCTTCTGCGTATGATGGAGTATCTACTACTGCATTGTTATATCCAGTACCAGTAGGGGGAACTAAAACTGTCACATCGGCAACACCAGCGGTTTGGCCGGTGATATCCCAAATACCATTACCTTTCATTTCTCTAAGTCGATTTCCTACGTCACCAGCAACAAATAAAACAGAATTTCCAAGTGTGGCCATACCTTTATCACCAACACCAGAACCATCTCCAGTTGCTGCAGATAGTGTTTCGCCAGCACCGTTAGTTCCTGATGATGGGAATGAGAATGATATTGTGTTTTGTTTCTGAGAAATACTACTATACTTCTGACTATAGTCGTTGCCATATGGGTGCAGACATAAATCAGTTGCGAGTTGATGGAGAACCCCATCTTCTAAGTGGTTGTGCTGTACAGATTCTGTGAAGTAATTAATCTTTACCCAGTGACCAACTTTCGCTGCGATTTTGAGAAATATTCTACCAAACACTCCTGTTGTAGTATCGACTACTCCAACTGGACTGCCTGTCAAAGTAGAAGTTACAGTTTCACCCTTAGAAAATTCTAAATTATTCAAAGAAGTCACTTTAAGTTTTACGGCAGTTGACCCAGTTTCGATTCTTGCAGTTGCGCCGGTTACCGAACCAATAATATTATGTCCGGCTGTTTCTATGCCAGCACCAGCACCAGCATCTAGTACTATTTCCATTTTAGGGTCGAAATAGTACTGTCCGCCATTTGCAAATAGCAGGGTATTTGATAAGTTTGGAGAATTATCTCCAACTACGTTATCAAGTCTTAGTTCACTTTCTTCCCCGCTTGGATTTTGGATAAATACCCGAAATGCCTGCAAGTCCGTCATCTGCGTATCTGCAAATTTCGTTATCGCAAAGGATATTGCTGAACCGTCACTAATCAATTTGTCTTCAACCAAAGGTTGCGACACACTAATTATTTCGTTTCTTTCTACTGAATACCCAGCAGACTTAAAAGGTTTACCTATCGTTGTGGCCATGTTGATTCCTCAAAATTCTTATTCCTACTATTTAGTCAATACTTTTATTCATTTATATAAAAATTAAGATGGAGCAGAGCCATCGGTTACATCACTGTATCTAACACTCGAACCTGTTACTTGGATGAAAGTTCTCATTCCATTTCCATTTGGTTGAGTACTCATCATACCCTCATATTTTCTCTTATTTCTTTTCCAGTAATACTTTGCATTATCTGGCCCAAGGTGTCCAGCATATTCATATGTGGCACCGGCTGCTGTTGGGTTGAAACTGGTGGAACCAACCGCAAACAAAGATGTAGTCTTTGCATCCGAATCAGAGTACTTATCAATTTCAATGTGTCCTGATTGGGTAGAGAAGTCAGCAGAAGAAATTGCAAGTAAGTCCAATTCACTTCTGGGATAATAAAATCTCTGTGAGGTTAATTGTGTTGGAAAACTAAACACAAAGTCTCTGTTTTGCGTGATAGACAACTGTTCGTGCGGATTAATAATCGCATTAGAGTCTATTTCGTGCATAGTCGCAGACATATGATAGTCCCAAGGTTTAAATACATCGGACTCTCTAACTATAAATCGGTTAATAGTCTTTTCTGTATTCAGATTTCTTTCTGGGAAGTCTCTATCAGCAGGAACTGTAGGAATATAGACCTGTGCAGAAGGATTCCCCTGATTGTAGTTAATCAACTTAACAGTCATACCAGAACTTGCCCTTGGTGGGTTCTTAAAAAATAATGTCTGGTTGAAGTAATCGTATATAAATTCTTGTCTGTTGTCTTCAGAGTTCCAGACTACATCTCCAGGCAACTTCCCAGCCAGTGCAGACTTATTAGAAGACTGAACAAACACATCACCCACTAGCAACGCATCCTTGTTAGTGATAATCGTCCCAAGTGCTGGTGGCACATAGGCAGGAGTTGTACTACTGTATGCAGCCGGTGCGGCGTATACACCGGCATTTGAGTTCGCACCAAATCCGTATACTACGTTAGATACTTCGTTCAATCCACCTACCACAAGACGTTGAATCTCATCCACGGAAGTACCAACAAGATGAGGGTTTGTTCCAGCAGAGATTGTTAATGCAGCAATTGTATCAGATGCTGTAGTACCAGTAAGACCAGTGTTACTGGCAACTGGAAGTTTGAACTTAGAGCCAAATTCAGTGACACCACCAAAATCTAACATGTCAAAGAATCTTCTTGCAGTTGTGGGGTCTCCTTCTCTGACCCATTCATCATATCCCAATATATATGCATTCTGAGACATTGGAACCTGTAACCCATCAAGAGCGACAACTAAAGACTCCATTACTTTATCTTTGTTGTCTGCAATTTCGTGATACAAGATATCAAGAAGTGCATAAGATGGGTCTGACCAATCTGCAAGTGTTGCGGCAATCGTTGCACTAGTAGAAGATGTAGAACCAACGGCATAACCAGCATTTGCACTCGCACCCACAAAACTAGAAACTCTTGGAAGTCTTAGTGATTGGAAAACGTGATTTCCAGATGTATTAGTTGCAAGTTGTGGTTGTGCTGGACTTAACCAAGCACCACTAGCTGCTAAATTATTACCAACTGCTGTAGGAGTTGCAAGATGTGCATCCCTTGGAAGTTGGTCAAATCCAGTTATAAGCAACTCTGGAACTTTTATAGAATGTCCATTTGCCTTGTCACCACCTGTGAAATAATCTTCCATTTGAATTGCTGTTGCAGAACTGCCACCAATAAATCCAACATCTAAATCGTTTGCGGCATCTATGGTTCTGTAACCATCACCAGTGAAGTCGATTGAATTGACTCTACCATCAAACAAGGCCTCTGTTGGATTTACATAGAATGTTGGTGCTTCTGCTTCTAGTTCTTCGCCAAATGTGTTATAGATATTTGCTGATTTTGTGGTATCATTTATATCAGAAGACGCATAAAATTTATTAAGGTCTGCAAGTTCTATTGGACGTTTGTATGGAGAATATACACAATGCACAGGAGATTTTCCAGTAAATTCTGGTTGTCCTGTTGTCTGGTCAACGTGTCTTTGTACGATAAACCATGCATAATCATCTTCTTGGTCTACAGACGCTTGGTCGAATAAGAAAAGACCAAAACCGTGGTCGGTGGTTGTCAACCTATAAGACATAGGATATGACTGAGATACATTGTCATCTCTCTTCTGTGCCCTTCTAAACCAATGCGATTTTGCTTTACTCATTCTATATGTGGCACCTCTACCAACAGCAGGGGCTTCATATACGTCACACAACTCGCCAGGTTCTCTATAGATTGGATATTTAATTCCATCTCTTGATAGTCCCTTAGTGACGGTCATGTCATCTTTCAATTGATATTCTGTTGCAACATTGACTTTCAATTCTGAAGTCTGACCTAAGAATTCAAATCTTACTCTAAATCTTTGTGGTGCAACCTTATTTGATGATGGGTTATAGTCAACAACTACCAAATTTTCATCGGAGTTTAAATCAACTCCGCCAGAAGATTGTACTAAGAAACCATCTGTAATATCATCTAATGCGTTTAATACATCGGTAGCAGAATCACTTACTGGAGTAGGATATATCAATTTGAATGCATTTTCAAAATTTGCATCATCGTCAAATTGAACCAACATCAAATCATTATGTTCCAGAAAATTTAAATCACCAGAGGAAGGCGCACCGTTATTGTGAACTCCAACTCCATTGAGTGTGTATGCATCCGCTGTGGCAGTACCTGTAGATTTCAATAGATCTATAGTTGCATTTCCTGTTGCAGTATTTGCAGCATTCCAAGTGAATGCAATATTACTACCTGTGGACTGATATGCAAAATTAGTACCCTGTTGAGGGCCTTGTCCATTAGCACCCACCAATGCACCATAAGGAACATCTAGACTTGGTGCCCAATGGTAACTTACAATAATATTTACACTAGCGGTGTTGGCAACCCAATTAAAAGTCGATACAGGGACGGTAAGTGATATTTCGGTTTTGCGTTCAGTGGCATGAGATTTTGCAATAAATTCATCCTGTTTTATTACCTTACCATCAATAGAAACTCTAAATTCACCAGCACCCAAATCCCTCTTTGTCAGTGGGAATGGAGGTTGGGCTGCAGCATTAACACCATCATTCCTGCATATCTGATATGGGTTTGCAGGACTGATATCGGAGGAACCGTCAAGACCGAATGAAATATCGACTGCATTAAGAGATATTTTATGTTCTCGTACTACTTTCCATGCTCTTGATGCAATTCTTTGTGTTGCTGGTTGCCCAGTTTCTATGTAATCATCATTATATTTTATAGAAGTACCATTACGAACTTTAATTGAATCGGACAGTGAAACAGAAGCATCTGCTGCATTTAATGGCGTGGCAGTAGACGCTTTGAATAACTCTGGTTGTGCGAATGGGTGTACAACCATGTCTCTTGCGAGTTGGTACATAAGACCGCCTCTAAGGCCAGTCCACTGAGTTTTGTGTTCTCTATATGTGATTTGTATTTTTGTTCCATCTGGTGGGGCAACGGTATCTTCGAATACCAACGAGCCATAAGTTCCAATATTTTGTACATACTTGACGGTTCCTTTTCCAGCAACCGTAGAACCTTCTTGATAGATTAGGGTTTGATCTTCTTCGAAGATGGCGGCGTCTGTTTGAGCGGTGTTAACACCATCTTGTGAATTTACGCCTTGTGTTCTGTCGATATTATATGCAATAGAACCAACACGGATATCCCATTTCCATAATCTGTCGGTATAATCTGGTAAAGACCGTAGGAAGAACACTGTTTTGGCACTGCCGCCGCCTGTATGGGTCTCCGTTTGCTTACGGTGATCCACATCAATAATTTCGTTTCTTTGTATACTGTACCCGCTTGCCACTGGCATGTCTGGTTCTCCTATTTAATTAAATATTTTATACTTAGATTATTTATACAAAAAAATCTTCATATGTTATTCTGTTGTTTGGAACTATTTATAATAAATATCCTTTGCACAATCTCGTTAATCAAGATTGATATCACTGTTCAAAATATTCTGTCCATTCACCAATGCCAATATTCTCATTCCATTACCGTTTGCAAGAGTTGCTCTCAGTCCAGTGTATCTTCTTGCGTCTGATGTCGCTCCGTCTGGTTTATATGTTGTCATCGGAACATTACTTGCCTCCGCAACAACTTCAGCAGAAGAAAAACACAACATATCCATTTCTTCTTTCGGATACATGAATCTTTGTGTAGTTAATCCTGTAGGGAATGTAATTACAAATCTGTTATCGTCCGTAATCGCAAGTTGTTCTAGTGGATTTAACACCGCATTACTATCTGTCTGGTGTGCGGTTGCAAGTTTATGAACATCCCAAGGTTTCAAGATGTCAAACTCTCTTGCAACAAATCTCCAAATTAATTTTGCAGTAAATTCGTCCGCCAATGGGTCTTCTCTGTCATAAGTATTAATGATATAGAATGCATCACTTCCTATCGAATTGACGCTGTAGGATGTTCCTGCTGCATCGTATATGGTATTCAATGTATTTTCTACAGTCTGAAGGTTTGCTGCCTGTTCAGAGAAATATACTCCAAAATCTCTTGCATATACACTTTCTCTAGAACACGAATATAGTACATGTTGTGGAAAACGTGAAGCTTCGTCTGTTCTAGTGATTCCAGTTTGGTTATCGACAGTTCTTTGGGCACAGAACCATGCATAGTCATCAGATTGGTCTGCTGCAGCATCATCATATAGATATACCATCATTCCTCTTTCGGTCATGGTAATTCTATAGGACATTGGATACGATGGCCCGACAGTATCAGATACTTTCGGATATCTTTTGAACCAACCTCTTCCTTTTCTTTTGTTCCTATATCTGCGAGCTCTATTGAAATCATTACCTAGATGGGTTGCAACAACACCAGTACCGGCGGTAGAATGTGTTACAGTTTCGCCAACTGTGAATTCTCTAGTATTGTTTGTAACATACCTGATGTTGGGATTGCCAGAAGTTGCAACATCTATAGTACCAATCGCACCAGACGTTGTGCCAGTAATTACACCAGCATTTTCGAACGCTGTGTTGTGGGTCACTAGAGTTATAGTTTTTGTCTGAGCAGGCACGATAGAATCTTCGAAGTATACGTCAACACACTCGCCAGGATTTCTTATAACAGAATTATTTACAGTCATTCCGTTTTCAAGGGTTATGAGACCATCGGAAGATGCGAGTGGGGCACTAACATCTCCACTATTCAACAATTGGTTTTTAGTTGCAATATTAACTTTCAACCAACCATACATTGGATTGGGTATACCTTGCGTACCTTCCCATACTCCATTTGCAGAAAGAATTACTGCGCCGGTTGTAATATAGCCGGGATGTGCATTGTCTGCACTTGCCCCATTTTTAGTGGCGTCGAAGAGATGTTCTTCGATGAGTGTTTCGTTAATCGTGTTTCCGCCATTATACTCAGACCTACCCAACTCTCTACATTTGACATTTAACTGGTATAATTCTCTAGTAAATTCTGGGTCAGTTCCGTATAGTCGAGTCCTTTCGTCAAATTCAAGTCTGATACGATGACTTTGGTCTACACCTCTGGATACTATTCCACGATTTGGATGAATAGCATCTGTACTGTCCAATAGAACCACATGTTGGAGTGCGGCGGGTCTGTATGTAGGAACAATAACACCATAGTTGGCTGAACCGTTGTAATTGGTTCCAGTACCAGAAAGTGCGGTCTGCGAGTAAAATGCCTTTGTTATATTGGACAAATCGCTCGCATTTCTAATTTCATTTCCTGTTACTGGGTCTCCATTATACATTTGCCATGCGGTAGTAATGTCATTGACAAGTGCCATCAATAATCCACCGTAAGGGATTCCCGTACTTGCAGAGAAACCGCCGTTACCAGTAATTTTGGTAAAGGAACTTCTTCCGCGAGACATCCCATAATTTTTAAAGTCTGCTGCAGCTACATCAAGAAAAGCCATTTAAGTTCCCTTTGTTTCGTTCATTCTTATATTTATACTGAAAAAAATCACCTGAGAAACATACCATGAATAATAAACGTAATTGTCCTGTACCAATATCTGAGACCTAACTTCCATCCCTTTTTGACACCTCTACCATACGAAACAAAATCTTTAAATTCTTGATACACTGGCAATTCCGACATATCAATACCAGTTGTTTCGGCACGTTCAACATGACGTTTAAGTGTTCTGATTCCAGCATTACGATAACCTCTTCTGAAAGATTCTCCGTACCATTTTCCGTGATATGTTTTAACACACCAAATTTCTGCTTTAGTCTTTTCCATCAAACTAAACCCACCAGTACTCATACCATGTGTCGCAACAACACAACCGTCACCGTGGTCGGTAGTATCTCCATCGTTATCCGCATCGTATGCAATTCCTAACGCTCTTGTAATCATGTTGCCGGGCAAGTCTACTGCTGTGGCACGAGTCGCGGCCGCGTTGTCCAACGCAGTTTCCCACTGGTCATCATTGTCGCGGTCATTGTTTGCGATTGGATAGTTTGGACGAACAGGTGGTGGAACAAACACTGGAACCGTACTATCTAAGAAGTGGATTGGAGTCATTCTTGGCAAATCTGAACTATCATTCCCAGAAACAACATTATATCCATTATAATCGGCAGTAATCTTTATTCGGTCTATATTGTTACCACCAGCGGCACTGGCGGGTATGGCCTGAGAACCGACATAAGTTGGATGATGCGAAACAAATGGAATTAAGATTTCATCTGCTGATGGTGCTGGAAACACAACATCTTTAACAACTAGTTCTCTAAGCCAATTATATGTGTTGGATGCATTCGGATAATACTGAAGGTATGAATTGTCTCCTGCTTGATTTTCTGAAACTTCGATATTCCAGAAATTCCAGTCATCGAAGTAGGAACCACCATGATTTATAATATGATTATGTGCGCCAAATGGATTGCCAATCACTCCGTTCCATCTTTCTATGGGCAAGAATGAAGCAGTTCCCGAAGCAAGAACGACAGTCCTGTCCTCAACATAAGAGGTGTTTGTTGGCCACATATATGGGGTCGTGCTTTGGGAATTAATCTCCGACTGTTTGAATTTAATATACCCGACTGCATAACCATATTTCGGTCTTATACTAAATCTGACCTTAACATTCCCCACTACTCTATCAATTGAAGTGGAATCTAGTCCAATACTATCTAATGTTGCATCCGTAACCCCAGTTCCAGCAAAAGAGCATTCTCTAATCATACTTGTTGCATCGGGGCCTACTACTGTCGTATCTGCTGCTACGAAAGATTCACTACTTCTCCAATTTACCATCAACGGTTGGATTTTCAATTGAGAGGTAACATTTGGATATGCAGCAGTACCAGTTTTTTTATGAGTCCAATAGGCAGTGTTGTTAACATGAAGAAATCCTTCGTGGTTTGGACTCCCCCCCGCCTCACTGACATGTGGCAACGGATATTTAGTATCTGTGGATATAAGTGTACTTTCAAACCCAGCTTGGGGGTCGGAAGTATTTGCAGTCCTAGTTCTATATCCGTCAGCGACATGAGTCCATTTGACTGTGCTGTGAGAATAATACCAAGCACTATTATTTGGAATTTTGTACTGAAGAGAGTATATGTCTCTTCCTGTATTTTCTCCCCACTGAATTCTTACTGGATAATATACATCCTTGGTAAGATATTTGGTCACGGCACCAGAATGTTCTGGGGCATGTTTGCCGCCATGATTGATTAAAGAATTAGTCGTTCTTGGGTGTCTTCTTAATGCCTCATCACCAAGCCAGAAATACGATGCATCGTCGCTGTAATCTCTGAATGTGTAAACACCAGAGGCCTCAACCTTAATATATCCCTTCCATTCCCAACTATAACGTTCAGCATTACTGGAGAAGTCTTTCCAGATAGAAGATATGTTAGTTTCTGTCCCAACATTTCTTGGCACGAAATGAGCAGAGTTGTCGTTAAAATACCCTCTATATCTTCTACCATATAATCCATTTTCGTAATCATCAAATTCTGAATATCCAGCATCAGTGACAGGGGCATCTGGTTCCGGCGGGTCAAAATCTGCCGCACCTTCTTGTGCAGCAGGAAGTGGAACGGCGGCGCCACCAACAGGAGGCCAAGTATTTATCCATCCATTATTGTATTTTGTAAATACTTTTTGGACGTTTTTCCAAGAACCCACCCTAACTGCAATACTTTTTGGAGTCCACCAGTTATCTATTCCAGACATGTCAAAATCTAGTCCAGCAGCAACTTCTGACTTGAATTCAATAATACTACCACTACTGTCTATATTACTTGAAGTTGGGCCTTGAACACCAATTCTATACCACCGATACCCATTCGCAAGAGAAGTATTTGCGAGATATGGTCTATATCCTTCTACTTTTGCACCAATCCTTGATAGGTGTCCTTGTGCATTAAAATCTAAAGTTACATCCTGACTTTCTAAGAATTTTGCGGTACGATGTTTCAGTCCTTGTATTGCTGTAACAATATGTCTTGTTTCAAATAACGAGTCTGTCTGTTTGTGAAAAATCAGATAACCGTTTCCGGCAATTGCCGAGACATCAATAACCTTTTTGATGAACTCATTACGACCACCCTCAGTCAAAATGCTTCTAGACCAAATTATTGGGTCGGTATCTGCGGGCTGAGCGCCTTCCATTTTCATCAGAAAACATTGCAATCCTTTTCCCGACTCATCATTAACCATAATAGAACTTGCATCAGCAGATGCGGTGCCCGGCACTCCCATCATTTGACCAGCCTGGCCAGACACAACTTGGAAATTAAGTTCGTCCATAGAAGTTAAATCGAAGGTTGTTGTTCGTGTTGTCTGATTGTGATAATCAAAGAAATAATACCCAAGGAATTTATTTGGAACAGTACTTGGTCGCAGTCTATCACCGCCCCATCTTTTATTTTGAATGTCCATATTCAAAACTTGTTGGGTAAAACTTTGGGTTATCTTGTCTTGACCGTTAAAGAATGCAACCTCTTTCCAGCTGGCAGGGTTGAGACTATTCGAACCTTGAATTGTTACAATTCTTTCTTTATCTCCTCCGCCCGAAGGGTAGTTAAGTCCAAAAAGTAATGAAGAGTTTCCAGTATTTTTGAACGTGAAAGGTGGAGTAAAAATCTGCTCTGGATGCGCCGTCTGGTCTACAGTAGGAAGAGACACATTTCCACTACCGTATTTATTTACAGCGGCCTGATTAGATTCTGATTTTCGAAGTCCAACAGAAGTTCTTTTGTTTTGATTTTGAAAGTAATTCCAAAAAATATTCAGAGGAATTCTGAATGAACTAAGTGTCTCTGTTCGACTTCCATCCTTTACATATAACGGCATGGTAAATCCCTAATTAAATTTTATACCAAACATCACCATTTGAGCCACCACTAGGGTTTGCAGAACTGATGGTTTGATTATATTGGGATTGATTTCCCAAAGTTCCAGTTGTGGTGTTTGTTACATGTCCAGCAGTATCAGTAGTAATTGAGCGAACTATTGTTGTTCCCGCTGTAGATACTGATGCATTTGTAATAGTATTGTGTGTAAATTTACCAGAAGCGGTACTATATAAAATGTGTGTATTATCTGCACTCAGACTGTTAAGACTAATTGTTCCTCCGATACTACTAGTTAGACCATCTGTGGTGTTCGATAACGCCTGAATTGCAATTACGTTTTGGTAAATTGCAGCGTCCAACATTATGTCGGCGGCGTGAAGAGAAAGTGCAGAACTAGTTGAATAACCTGAGCTGTGTGGTATGTATGTACCAGCGGCAGATAAACCAGCACCTCCCTGAGTAGTGTTGATTTCTCCCTGCAATGTGCTTCGAGCGGCAGAAGCAACAGCAAGAGAATTTTGATGACTTTTTGAAGTCTCATCCAACTTGACAAGAGCGGCCTTTACGGTCAATCCATTTATATAATTGGTACTTTGTATTGATATATTACCCGAACTATCGGCACCTGTAGCGAGTTGAAGATTTCCCGCCTCTGTGGCCAAATTATTTGTCACACTGACCATACTATTGTAGTGGGTGGTTTCTGTCGCAAGGTTCGCACTGATTTGACCTTGGTTTGACGCACTAGAATCTGTGTTTAATTTTGTTTGTGTGTCTAAAGACTCAATCGCATTAGCATAATTTTTGTTTGCAATGTAAGACCCAGAAAAAGTTTTTGCACCAGCTGCATTAGTCCCTAATGTCTGTTGAGTAAAATTAAGTTCAGTTTGGAGAGATTTTGCTTGAATGTCAAGTGCGTTATCGGCAGTTGCAAGAGATGTTGCACCATTAATATAATTCGCCAAGGGTTGTTGGATGTATCCACCACTACTAGTAAGACCCGCCGAGGCCTCTACTTGATTAATGGCGAGTTGTAATGTATTATCTCCACTAATTCTTGCAACTTCTTCGTCTGCAATTTCACTATCTGTGTACGCCTTTAATGTATCATACGCACTGTTGAGAGAGGCAACAATTGTCGATTTATTATAAGGTGTATTGATGTCAGCAAGAAGACCAATATTAGTTGTATTTGCAGTAGTTTCCGTATGCAACTCATTCAAGGCACCTTGCACCTTTTTACTGGTGGTGTCGAGTTGGTCTAAGTCGCCTATAATAGACGCTACATAATCGGTGTGACTGATAGCAGTATTAGTTTTTCCACGCCATGTGTCAAACGTATCTGTTAATTCTACTTGTATCAGTGTTGGGTAATTGGCCATTTTATTTTCTCTCTAAAAGTTGTTTTAACATATTTCGCAACTCACCTACCTCAGAATTTAATTTTTCGATTTCTCGTTTTTGCGTATTCATTTTACTACTCTGTTTCATATACTTTTCATACGCAGTCTCGTTTATGTTGACAATCGCCTTTGAGTGTACATCCCTAACCAAATTCGGATTGCTGTCAACTACAAGATATTTGTTTTCTGTTTCCATATACTTATTTATATTAGTTTGCGAGAGCAACTATCCGCAAATCTTTAACTTTTGCAGGTGTTGCTGAATTTTTAGTCCTCATTACGATTTTTACACCAAACGAACTGAATTCTTCCAGACCATTAACTTCATATTCCCACTCCCTAAACTCTGAGGGGTTGGATGCAGGGATTGAATACGCAGATGGTCTTGCGACTAATGCGTATGTAAGTTTTCTATATTCCTGAGAATCGTCCGTCTTAATTTTATAGTAAACATCGATGTCTGCGTCTGGGGGTCTATGTGCAGTCAATACAATCTTCATAGAAGTTGATGGTTGTGATAATTTGATTTCTCTAGTAATATACTTCGAATCGCACGAACCACCCTTTGCATTCATTTCTGAAACAAACCCATTATACATGTATCCGCTACTTGCACTATTTACACCAGCGTCAGTAATATTACCACTGGCATCGGCCGTGGATGTCCACTGAGGACTATTTGTTCTATTTGATATCAGTTTAGTACTCATCTTTCTAGTATCAATAAATGGAGATAGATTATCTTTAGTTGATGAAAGATTTATTTTGAATGTGAAAGACCTTTTGTCAAAATCGTTTGTTCCCAATCCAAATGAATATTCATTATATCTAGACATAACAGACTTGGGTGTATTAAACGTAAGATTTTCTCCATTCACAAAACTCCCCCAAGTCACATCCTTAACGCCAGGCATTAAGTCTGAGTGTTGCGAAGTTCCACTAGTAGTTTTCATTGAATATTTGATTTCAGTATCTGGTAATTGGACATTCTGGATATCTGTCATTGCAACGTCAAATTTCTGGTTACATATAACTTGAGGATATCTCCATCCACTACCATCCAATTTGTTGTCGTATCTACCATCAGCGGGAATATCCCCCTCAGCAGGCCAGTAACCTGTTGAAGTTGGTTGTTTAGATACACCATTCACTGCGGATGGAACTGATGGAACTGGCAGACTAACTCCGACACCCAGCGTATCTACAAATTTCTGATTTGTCATATCGATACTGAATGTGTCAAGAGTAGTGTTTACTACTTTGTGCGTACCATTCAAATCAACTCCAGAGAATGATGACCCTGCCACTCCACCATAAAGAGTAGAGGTTTTCAACCCAGTAATAGTAACCCAATAATTAGATGCGTGATTCGCAGACCCAATCAAATCGTGATTCTTGCACTTAAATGTGACAATACTTGAACTGGCAGTTGTACCAATACAGTTACCCACTAATGACCTTGCATCAACACGTTTTCCTGTCTTATCTACTGCGTCATTGTAGAAATATAAAGTAGATTCTTTTGCAATATCAAACTGACATCGATATACTTTAAATTTCAAATCTTCCATTTGGTCTGCTGTCCATGTGGACGCATTCTGAGATTTAAAGAAGACACCAGAGTATGCTTGTTTTGAAATAAGTCCACTACCATCAGCAGCCTCTTCACCCAATCTGGCGATATGGGCGCGGTAATCTTGACAATCCGAAAGAATTACGATACAATATTCTGTATCTTCCATAACATAGATTGGATAATCAAGAGTAAATCCAGTAGCGGCAGAACCATCTTCTGAAACATTTACGTTATTAGGGGTTAAAGTTTTCTTTGCAAGAATCTTCTGGCCAGGATATCCGTTTACAGTGTTTCTGATTTGAAGTGTTACAGGCGTACCGTTTTCGTCACCGACCATAACACCACCTACCATTTTTTCTGGTCTGGTACTAAAGAATAAATCAACCGCACTAATAAACGCACCACCATCTTGTTCAATCATGATAGTTTCTGCAAGTGGGTCGTACCAACCACCTTGCGTAGTAACTCTTCGTGTAGTAGTCGATGACGTTCTCTGGGCACCATTCTCACTAACATTAGTTCTTACAATGTCTGCAACCCTAGTGTTAATAATGGTCTGTTGTCTTGTTTCCAGAATACCTTTTGCAGTATAATCGGCTTCCGACTCTGTATCATTGTCTGTTGCAGTTGCAAGTTTCTGGTCGTGAAGTTTAAATGTTCTTGTACCAGTTCTGAATTTAAGACTTTCAGTATTTGGCAGCGCAAATATTCCACGAACTGTACCATTTGCACTTGATACAATATTAGTAACATTGTTCTGGTTTGTTTGTGACAGGTAATTACCAACTCGTTGTCCCAGCACATCAGGCGGCATGAAGAACATATTTTCTGTCGCACTCCATGTGAGATTATCGACATTTGAAAGTACATAAAATTTCACACTATTGGTATCTAAATATTCAATGTCAAATACGCGAACAACATGACCACTATCACTACCACGAAGGAATATCTGACCTCGTTCTGAATTAAGTATATTAGTCGCGCCTTGAATGAATGCTGCAGCACCTTGGGTCATTTGATTGACAACAACTTCCTCTGCCAAGAACACATGACCAGCGACATCCACATTATCAAAGAATGGATACAATCTGGTAGAAGGTTTTAGACCAGCTACTTTGAAATATACATCTCTTGGGCGAATGAACGGAATAATTTCTGTGTTTAATACTCTTTCGCCCATGTTCTCAGTTACAACTCTGGGAACAATTTCGGTTCTAATACCAGTTCTACTTGTATTGAATGTTGTAGTTACAGTTTCGTTTACACCACTCGCTCTTCGGATTAGACCGTTGGGGCCATTTGGGTCGAACCAGTTAGACCTTCTCTGTACCTCAGAAAAGTTTGATGTACCAGTTACCGCAGAACCCGCCCATGTGGTCTGCCAGTTATTCCATTCAGTGCCTAGAATTCCAGATTCTTCCGCTAGGGCAACCATGTTGTCAAACTGACCTTCTCTGTTAATTACCAAGTCGGGTCTAGAATCTACATCTCTCCATTCATCTGATTCTGGGAACAGTTGCATAGAACCCCTAAAGGTAAAGATTGCAAATGGGTTGACGTTAATAGTCTTTGAAGACTTTGGTTGGTCAATCAGACTTACATTGGTGTATGGTAAAAACAATTGACCATCTGCGTTTTGGAATGCAGTTGAACCAGCACTCCAAAATTTCATAGGAACATTTTTTTCGTAATGTTTTGGTCTTAATTCACCCAACTCCGAATCGATTCCTGCATTATAATCGATGTCAAATACATCTGCAATACTACTGCCGGTGAAAGGTTCTACGATAAATCCATTCTTGAATCTGTTTAGTCCATTTTCGTCAAGAATTTCCATGTCGGATGTTTCTTTTTCCAACATAGATAGACTTGTGTAATATTCAATATTCTTGATTCTATCTTCAAGTTTACCAATATCCCTCATTGTGTATCGTTTGTTATCCAACATACTCGCGTTAACATCGTTCAAAGTTAATGTGTATGGGTTTACGGACAGTTGGTAAATGACCATGCCGTCATCTGGAGCTTCTGGATACTTGGGGTCATCGGACGAAGCGCCGTACTTGACAAAAAACTTTCCTACTTTATTGATATACAACAAATCTTTTCTTGGAAGATAGTGTCTGAAATCTGTAATAATATTTGAATTGTCTAAAACATATTCGCCAGTTTGCGACAGAGTTCCATCTCCAAGTAACGAGTTGGTATTCTGTGTCCATACGGTTGTTGGTCTGAAGTCCAGAACATCCGAAAGTCTTCTCCTTCTATATTCTGGAAGATTCTCGTAAGTCACTCCAGAATTTGTATAAGAATCGACAGAACAATAGTCTCCAGTTCCATGAGTGAACTGTGAATATATGATTGTTGGGCGACCAGTTATTGCAGTTTCGCCAGGCAGCAAACTAATACTACCAATGTCGTACATGCCGGGTCGTTGTCCATCATCCAATTCATATTTTGATGTGACCTCGGCAATTTGTGTTGGTTGGTTGGAACCAGTTACACAGTTACTTACACCACCAGCTGCAGCAATTTCAGTAATAAACGGCGCACCAGTAGTTGTGGCAATATATGGAGAAGATTGGGTTCTTTGTTTGTATTCCCATGCCTTTGACGCAAATGTAAAATCTGCAGCATCCATTTCGTGATAAAATTTAATAGTTCCTAGAACATCTACTTGGTATGCAACATTACTAACTAATACTGTATCATATACATTTTTAAGTTTGTAAATGTCCGAATGTTGTAATTGGAATTCGTCAAACTTAATGGTCGCACCAGAAGTGTCCGTGAATCCCGCTAAAGGATTCACATCAGAAATTGCAGACTCACCAAGGATATCTCCACTCGCACCAGCCCAACCAGTAGAATTATCTACTGAAAAGTTTGTTGGTTGAGTTGCAGCGAGCGCACCAGCTTGGTTTTTACCAAGATATGGAAAAATAACACGTTCATTTAATGACTTATTCTTTTCGGTAGACTGTTGTTTGATTATAGGAACAAATACAATTGCAGACTTATTGATTGCAGAAAAACCTGTGATTGTGCAAGTAAGTTGGTCGGCAGAAATCGACACAGTAGAGCTCGTACAGGGCACTGTTTCAGCAGGGGTAGAGGCGTTCTCTGCGGGCATATACGCGAAGTAATGACCCGAAGTGAAGGGTTGAAACTTCTCACTCCCAGACGCACCTAGAGAGATTACTACTTCTGGGCCACCAGAACCTGTAACAGTAGTAGGTTCAAGTACTCTCTGCACAGTATAAGATGTATCAACAGAAACATTGCCACTGTCTTCGTCTACGAATCTAACCGTCTTGACAAATTCGGTTTGAGTATCTACTATACTTGCACCACCTTGTTCAAACATTACAGTGCGTTTTATAACCCTAGCATTTTGATTCTCGATGTTGTAAGTTCCACCGGCAAATGCTGTTGTGGGTGAAGCAGAAAAAGTTACTTCACGAACTACCTCATTCAGTTCAAATAATCTTGGTGTGAGTTCAGGCGCACTAGCGATTGGAGAGAAATTTCCTCCACCCAAAGGCTTGACTAGTATTTTTTTACTAATAGTATCATTGTAATACACCATTCCACGAACTTTTTGGTCTTGGAATTCGGAGAATATCAAGTTGTTATTTAAGAATGGCTTTACAACATCAGTCAATTGATATTCTATTAATAGGTTTGCATTGAACTTTGAAAGTGTAGTGCCATTAATATGTGCGGCAGACTGTATTGCTCGCATGTCCGAAAGTAAATATTTTCTATTGTTTAATGGGTTATCCGCCATCAAAACATCATACAAATATACTTTGTAGACTGCGGCGTTACCAGAAGCACTTACGGGCGCAAACTTAGTTGCGCCGGCTTGGTTGAAATCCATCTCTTGACCAAATCCAGTATCGCCATAAAATTCTACATATTTTACTTTGGCAGTACCAATAACATCCGCACCATGAGTATTTCCAGCATCTGTAAATGTGCCAGATGGGTCGTGTGCATATGTTGAAGAGGCTAAGTTGAATGCTTGTGTCTTATATTCTAATCCATTGACATGAATATTCAATAACTCTATGTCGGAATTTGGAGTCGGGATACCATGAATATCAGAAACATATATGTAATTTCCAAGTTTAGAAGTCAAATATTCATTGTTTTTCTGTTGGTCATCTCTCGCCTTTAAGTAATTTACAAAATTAGTGGAGAGATTTTCTACCTCATAACCTCGTACATACGACTTTCCTGCCTCAACACCCAAACCAATTCGGGCCCGAAGGGCATTTACTAAATCAAGATGCGTCTTGCCAGGATAATATTTTGTACCTGTCGTGTCGAGAGTTTGATTTGGATAGGTTGACCTGTCAGTTGGAGAGATTGTGTGTGCAAGGCCGTTTCCTGTAATACTGTCAACCATATTTTCACTGTCGAAAAAGTTTTTGAGAGCAGAAGTCATCGCTTGGACTTCAGTGTCATACTCAAAATCTGGCATACTTCTTACACCACGATTACTACTCTCTTGGAACAATTCGCGAACATCTAATTTGTATGGTCGGACTGTGTAGTCGCCAGATTCGTCATATGTTCTTCTTGCAAGGTTATCTTCCAGTACAGAGTATTCTGTAGACCTTACGGCAGATTCAATCTGACCATTTCTAATACTAATCAGTGAAATAAAATTACTGGTATTAGTCTCATCTACTCCACGTTTTGCAAGTATTAATGTTTGTTTATATCTGTCGGCGCCGGGCGCATTGTAATTCGGAGTTCCTTGTGCGTTGTCTAACAGGGAAGTCTTGTCGTTACTAGATACCAGAGTCTCATTTACTTGAAGACCAATCTTATAAGACGGCGTATTAGAATACTTGTCAAGTTCTATCTTTTGAGTCTTTACCTGTACCAAATGTCCTTGGATGAAGTAAATTCCAGTTTCAATGTATGCAATGGAACCAATACCAGTAGGCGTTTCATTTTGTGGTCTGACCTTACATGAGTAGTCACTCTTGCCAACAACAGATGTCGTAGAAAGAACTTCATCTGCAAAAAATGCTAAACTATCACCTTCAGTATATGCAGATGAATTATTTGTTCCACTACCAGTAGCACCAGCGAGATACTTTACATATATGGTATCTGGGTCATCGGTTGCATCTGTACCAGTTTTAGTAACAGCGTGTATAACAATTGCCTTTATTCCACTAGTACCGCCTGTCAGTTCTCTACCAACAAAATCCAAAGGATTAATGTAAGAGTTGGTAGTATTGATGGTTATTTTAACGAATGTTGCCTTTAAATCTGCCGCAGACTGGCCAGGCACTATCATCGCACCCTCTTTGAAGAAGTGGTCAGACAAATTTGTAACTTGCTGTTGGAGAATTGATTGTAACTGCGTCAATTCTCTTGCTTGCACAGAAACGCCTGGCTTAAATAGAATTCTTAAATAACCATCGTTGATATCATAATCATCGTAGTATGGTGCTACATTGAAATTGGTCGCCATGTTAACTCTCTATATTATTTGTATTCGGTAATCATCTCTTTCTACTACTATTTAGAATTCAAAAACTACCTTGATATCCTCGATTTGGTCAACTGCGCGAGCAACTGGCTGTCTGTTCTCGACATACAGCACCTTACCAGTACCAGAGACAATATCAAATTTACTTCTGTTTGACGTATTATATGTTGGGTGTTGGGGCCCTTTATACGTCCCATTCATGGCAAGTTTTGATGTACTTTTATCTATAGGGTCTGTCAAGATACTAATTTGTCTAAACACACCTTCTGCGAGACTTACTGGGAATACGTCCTCAGTCGCAGTTCCACTACCAGCATCTAAAGACCTAGTATCTTGTTCACTATACTCAAGTTTCATTGCAATCATTGCATAGTATCCACCAAGTTCTTCTACTGGATTATAACCATGACCTTTTTCTGGAGAGATGATTGGAGTAATTTTACATGAAGTTATACTTGCTGGAACGTCATTCGCGACAACTAATGCGGTGGCGGTATTGTAGTTAGTACCTCCGTTAGTAATAACAACTTTCTTAATTTGGTCTCCCTGAGTGAGACCGTAACCTGTAAACCCACTACCTGTGGTAGAAGTAACTTCTACTGTAGGTGCGACGATGATAGTTGAACCAGCACCCGCCTCCGCAGCATCAAACCCACTTGCAATAGTAAGACTCAATGCACCACCAGAATATGTGGATGCTGTAATCTTTCTTTGGAATTGATTTGAACCACCACTTGGAGTTACAATTAAAGAGTACCCTGCAAAATCATTATTTGCAAGAGAAGAACCAGTTGTGATTGAAATCGCCGTAGTACTAGTGGCGACAGCAACATTGGACAATACTAAGTTTTGGTTATAACCAGAACCACCAGAGTGTCCAGAGTTGGTATCATCGTCAATGATTTTAATATTCTGTATTGCACCAGAATTTGTATTTGCACTATTTCTTACTTGCCATTGTGCGTAGTCTTGATGTGAAACCGCAGGCGCACTATACAAGTTTTTAACTGGGAGATAATCCTTTGTCAAAAACTTCAGCGCGTCAGTAAGTTCAATCTTATACATAAATTTCCAGACGTAACCATCGGCAGTTTCTTCTAGCGTATTAGTAGAAGTTCCTGTCGGTTGTACTGTCGAACTGGCAGTCTGCACTCCAGTACTTACATCTGTCCACACTTGGTTACTAATGCACTTATATACGTTGTACTGATTAGTTCCCTGAGTAATGATGTAGTTGTTTGGAATGATTGCTTCTGCAAGAATGTCCTCATACATTGTATAAGTCCTTCCAGAAGTCCAATCAATTCTGGGTATTGCCAAAGAAACTTTAGTCGCATCAACTTTTTTGATGGCAGTTAAATCGTCCTTGACAGTGTTGTTTGACTTCACAGAATCTATTGGTGTCGGTGGGTTTGCATCATCTGCCCATGCGGTATGTTTACCAATTCCCATGAATAGATTGTTATACAAAGACACATTATAGAACGCCCAAGTCGCAGTTCCATCGGCAGATACTCCAGTAACATGAGTTGGGCCATCTCCTGATGAATTACTGACACCTGATTCGGCACAGACATAAAGATTAGTCCCATTCAATACCACATCGCCTTCCGAATATGAATTACTGGGTGCCCAAAGCGCAGCTTGTTCTGCTAAAGATTCTATGAATTGTTGAGCATTAAAAATTCGTAGTTTGTTTGTGATTATCGCAGCCATTTATTATACCTTTTGAGTTATAAATTATTTCTTATATTTATAATCTTTTTATTCCTCTGATTAAGAGTTTGGAGATTAATTCTCCGCCAATGCATTCAAGTCGTTAATGGTAGAAGGAAATGCGGAAACTCCTCCTGTTGCAGCGACACCACTTTTCATATATTTCAACATCGCGCTTTCGTGTGCAATAGAAGTCATCACGTTGTATTCTTGGACTGTTTCTAACTTATATGTATATAGGTCGTTGTCTTGAGAATCTGGCGTATGATAAAACTTCATTCTTTCGAGAGAACGGAAAGTCTGTCCCATTCTAGTTTGTCCGTTTCCAGTTTTACCTTCTTCCGTAATAACTAGAATTTTTGGAGAAACGATGATTTTAGAATCTAGCACCGCATGATAATTTCTATCATAATTTCTCATAATTCTACCAATGGTCGTTGTTCCCCAATCGTGGTCTTGTCCATCGGATATTGCGACAAATCCATCTCCGTCTGCATCCAAATAGGCAGGAACAACTCCATATTCATTTGTTCCGGCCGGATTTTTGATTGTCATAAATTTAGTTGTTGACGGCAACATCTTGATTTGATTGAAATCTCCGTTGGGTGCATACCATTGATTGTACGGAGATGCGGAGACTTCTGCTCTCGGACTCATTCTATACCTAACTAAGTCTTGGAATTGGTATGCATTGGTGAAGAAAAACTTGAATCGTTCCAGACTTTCAAACGTAGTACCCAAGGATGGTACTACCCCATCAGTAACAATGTTACCCTCACTATCTCTACGAGCCTTCCTTGCACCAATTTTAATTATGTACTTCTCATCTCTGGGATTTGCACCATCTCGTATTGAACCAACCCAACTAGTCAGTGACTTTTCAACGTTTCCTGTGGAAACTTTATCCCATCTGAATTCTACCGTATCATTCGGAGTGAGGCCGGGCAAATCACTAGCACTTGCCACATGAGTGACGTTGAATCGTGTTGTAGATGCACTGTTGATAATATCCGTAATCCTGTATCTTCCATATGGTCTTGTCGTAGTATGTTCTGCATCAGTAATGAATTTGTCGGAAGTGTCGTATATTACAAATTCTTTACCGACAATTAATGCACCATAGAAAAACTTATAATCTCTATAATCGTTGTCTTTATTGTTTACCCAAACCTGACCCACTTCAGACCAATTCGCAGGCGTTCCACCATCGGCCTTTGATAAATTATACCTACCTTCGCCCACATCGACATTTGCACCAGCTGAAGTGTCATCAGAAACTCCTAAGAGAGACCCAGTGTCAGCCTGTCTATTCTTATAGGGTATTGAATAACCCTGTGAGAGTACTTCTGTTGCGTTTACAGGGGTCACTACATTACCACCCTGATAAGTCGCACCTGTCCAGACTCCTAGACCGTCCATATTCTTCACTTTAAGGTCTAGATTCTTAATTATCTCGTAATATATGGATAATATAGAACTTCTGAGTTGTTTACCCTCTACTTTAGTGAGGATAACCAGTTCTCCAAACATGGCCATACCAAGTGGATGCACCACTTTCTTTATTACATCTCGCCACTCATTTACAACACGATTTACTCGCACCACATATGAATAATCCTGCCATAAGTACCCATCATGAATTCTATTATCATTTGACACGAACCCTTTTTGCGATTCGTACCGACCTTCTCTCATACAGATTGGGCCGGTAATAGCAGTTACAACTGCGTCACCACCACCCAATGTAGACAAATCTAATGTTGGGGCAGTAGAATATCCTATACCAAACCCATGTGCAGTCGGATTTGTACTAGTTTGTACTATTTTTATCTTATTAATCCCACCAATGTCGGCACTTTTAACGGTGAACGAAGCACCGACTCCCACAGAGGTATAGGATTCAGAAACTGGTGTAACGAATGCAGCTGGATGTCTGATATATCCAGAACCTCCAGTAATAACTTCGACATTAGAAATTGCACCGATTGGCAAATTTTTGAACTTTAGATTTAATGAAAACCAATCTGCAAGTGTCCTGATACCGATAAGACCATTTGAATCGAACTCTCTTAAAGACACTCTGTTATTGGCGATGACATATTGCCAGTCTTCTAGTTTCACAAGTCTGGGGATTGGGTCTAAGTCTGAATACCAGACTCTTGTATCGGAACTACTATCAATATATTCATCGAATCTTTGACCTTTACTTACCCTAAAACTGGAATAGAATGCATCGATGTAATCATCACTGACGGTTACACTGGAAACCAAATCTCTATCGGCACCAATAACAAAGGTGCAGCCAGAAGAGAAGGAAGAACTCATATTCGCAGAAACTGTGGTTTCTAATTTTCCATCTAGGTATATTTTTGCACCAGTAGATTTAGAAATATGAATCGCGACATGTCTCCACTCACCAACCGTACCTATAAGTTGTTTTCCAGAACTTACAGGCGCTGCGTTATTGATGGTTACCGAATATTCACCATTCGCTTTGTGGTGCAGTACGAATTCATCACGATTGGAGGCGGGGTCGTATATAGAGAACACCGCACCACCAATACCAGTATCTCCTGCCTGTCCGAATCCTTGTGAATCGTCAACGAAATAATAAAAATCGACAGTGAATGAACTTTCGTTGTAAATTAGTGAGGGCAATGTTGGAATTTCCAGATACCCATTCGCATCTAATTTGAGACTAAAACTTCCGATTTTTGCTGGGATATCTGCACCACCAAATACTGGATTCTGTCTTAATGCATTGACTCTTGTGTTTGATAAATTATTTTTGTATTCGACAAATTCTAATGAACCAGCAACAACTTCATCAAAATCAAATAATGCAACCACAGAGTCATATTTTAGGTCTCTGTTTTGTATATAAACTTCCGTATTCTTAGAAAGTGTATTGGAATAAACTGCCGATGCATCACTGATATCGAAATAATTTTTAGGATATGCAGCATCTGTCGGGTCTTGTACCCACCAAATATCAAATTCTTGTTCTGATGCCGCAACTTTACTTACTCTTGCAAGGGCCCCACTGCCGCCCATACCTTGAGATTGAAATTCTATAAGTTCTCCAGTGATATAATTAGTACCACCATCCACAACTTCAACTTCTGTTATCTCTCCGGCTGAAGTTCCGTCGATTCTCGCCTTAAATCCGTTACCACTACCACCAGAGGATTCATAGTTTTGCAAGAATACATTTCTAGGATAATTTGTTCCTGCTGACACGATATCAAATCCAGTAACGCAGTCATATAATTCTGCAACAACAATCCTGTTGTATACCTCAGTACCTATAGTGTCAGTCATATGGATACTTACATTTTCTCTCGACTGAAATGTACCGACAATATTCGTCACAACCAGTTCTGTGTACATTGCACCATCTTGTATTCCATCATATGTCTGTTCTACAACGGCTGATGCATTACTAGAGTTTCCGATAACATGCGTACATGCACCAAGAGCGGCACTAGGTCTTGGAATACGAACACTTGTTGACTGAGACCACACATTGTCATTTGCCTTCAGTACTTGTTCTTTTGGATAATATATTTCAATCGCTTCGTTAAAAAATGCTCTAAAAAGAAATTTATATGATTTCTTAGAACCCTTAGACTGATAAAAATCTTTGAGTAATTTGTAAAAATGCTTTTTGTTGGTAAAATTTGCCTTTTTCGCCATCGAAGCTGCGGCCGCAGGGTTGACTGCCCCTTCAACATGTACCTGATAAACGACTTTAATAGATACTGCATCTGTTGGTGCAGTTAATATATTACTTCCATTTATAAATCTTAATTTAGTACCGTCGAATTGGAAATCTACATTCTCTGTTAATAGAGTATAATCGCTTGGGAACGACAATCCAGCGATCGGAGAACCATTTCTCAATGTAGTAAGGTTTGATTCAGTGTCGAAAGGATTCGCTGGGTTGGAATATACCTTTATATCTGTAACTGTTGTCGCAAGGTCTTTCCCATAATAGAATATCGGAGGATTGTATGACATCAAAAATTCGGAAATAATTCCATTCCCAGTAAATGTGTCAGTGTAGAATTTTACCTTGTCAGTTTCTACCGCACCAAGCGCATTAAATAGTGACCTAATTTCAGCAACATGAGTTACATCATCTTTGACTCTAGTAATCGCAGGGAAAACACTTGCAATTTCGAACTTAAATTCATCTACGAAAGTATCTAGAGTTTTATCTAAATCTCCATAATTATCCAGTTCAGTTAAAATATCAATAGGGTTGCCGTCTTTGGCCAACCATTCATAATACAACTCTAAAAATTTTACAAAATTATCATACTCGGAATCGTTGGCCAAATAAAATGGCAGTTGTTCTCTAACTGTACTAGATAAATTGTTTAGATTTAAATTTTCCATTTATGTGTTTCGCAATATTGTTACTGTTTGGTCGGTGATGGAATAATTATTATTGAAATCATCGGTGTCTGCGTCCATCACAACCGACTGTCTAGTATAGTCTATGACTAAAACTTGATTCCTCTTTGGAAAAATATCCATATCAGCTGGGGTAACTTTTATGTAAAGGTCATTTCCAGTTCCAGATTCTATACTGGTTATAGTTGCATCATTAATAGTTACTAGTCCACTTGTATAATTGATTGTACCTTTCAGTGTGGTGACATACACTTTTATTGTACCATTCATATAATAAAACTTCAAAGTACCATCCAATGCATCTTCTGCGTATATATTATTACTATTTCCTGCAATCATGAATCCATTTGAGGACAATGTGCCCTGTTTTAGTGGATTGTTGAAGTTGAAGTTATATGTGTATTTCGTATCTGTATTCACAACCTCTGGGTTCAACAATTCAATAGTCGTAACGTTGTTAGTAATTGCCGCATCAGATGCGTCAATTTTAGTAATTAGATTTGAGTATCTAAAATAACTATTAAATTCGTTGACGTAGGTATCATTATATGATACAATGGCCGCTTCTACTTTTGTTTTCAATTCTTCGGCAGTCAGTAATGTGGATTCGTTGTCGTATTTTACTTTACTGGTCAGAATCAGAAAAGTGTAATCTGGGTCAACAATTTCTGGGGTGATAGTCAGTATAGAATAATCCGATTTCAATTTATTTTGAATATTTACTTTTTCATAATCGGAAAGAATAGTTCCAACGTCTGGTCTAATTGAAATAAATACCTTTCCAAAATACGCAGGCACGTTATCTTCACCCCCCCAAACATTTACCGATTTTGCTTGTGGGTATATTTTTGGGACAATTTGTCTGTAGTCCCTAAGTGTTACAGCACGATTCTGACCCTCAAAACTCTTTGGTGCATAGAATTTTATAGAATCTAGTGTCTCTTTATCAGAACCACCGACAGCAGAAGTTACTACAGTAACATTGGAAACTCCACCTTGTCGTGCAATATCTTTTAATGCATGTTTTTTCAACAATATGGCGGCCGCACCATTCGGCGCAGCACCAGCGGTGGAAAGATAAGTTACTATAATTTTATTGCCTGTTTCGATACCTTTACCAAGAACATTATCTCCGAAATATATCTCAAATCTTCCGTTAGTACTCTCTTGCAAAAAGTAGGTCGCATCAATATCAGTCAAAGACATATTGTCAGTTTCTTTTTTAAACTCTGTATATGTATTTTCATCGATATTCGGTTGTACTAAAACATTGATGGTTGAAGTGTCTATGGTCTCGTTGAGAAGAATAAACTTCTGATTTGGGTCTGTACTATCAACAATAAAGGTTTCGGTGACCTGTTCGCCCTGTACCACAACAAGGTCTGTAATAGTGTATAGGGTCTCGTATACATTTGATGAGTTGAGGGTGGGTTCACTAGATCTAACTGCAATTCGGTTCACCTTCGGTATAAATGTGTATGTAACTCCATCAACACTTGCAGAGAACTCAATGTCCCTAGTAACTTTAACACCAAAAGACGAAAGTTCCGCACTAGGCGCAACCGCTCTAAACGTAACAGATAAGACTGCCTCCGCAGCAGTATTAGATTTTGGTGTGTACCCCAGCAGTTTTGCCTTAGATACAACATTATCTCGCATTCTTGCAGTATCTAGAAACATCTCGTTTGCAACCATATTCAAGTAATACGACGAATAGTGGGTATTGAATGCGAGAAGATCCATGATTGTACTCAATGCGGAAGACTCGAAATCATAATCCTTAAAAGTATCGTTTGACTTCATATAAGTCACCATACTTTTTTTGATACTATCGAAATCTAATTCCGAAACTTGAATATTTTTTGGCATTATCTGATTCTCTCTATTTTAAAATCTGTTGAAAATCTTTCGGATGAGGCAGGGACAGAGTATTCAACGGAAATCTGAATTTTATTCTGGTCTACAGCGCGACTACCGAAAAGAGGTACGACTTTAATGCTTACATTTTGGACTCTTTTTTCGTAGGTTTCTACTGTTCTCTGCAAACTATCCTCTAGTATCGATGTACTCATCCTATCCAAAGGTTCAAACAATTCTGCGTGAATGTTTCCCCCATATCGTGGAGAAAAAGGTCTGTCAAAATAATTAGTAAGAATTAGGTTTTTTAGTGCCTGAGAAATCGCCGAGGCGTCTTTTCGGACAACCAATCCTTTCGTAAGGGGATTTTTCTGAAATTTTAAGTCAAAATCAATATATTGATTCTTTTTACTCGACAAAATGCCTAGTTTGTTTTCAGAAAGTTCATTTAACATCTACAATTCCTAATTCTGTCGTGTTTATGTTGATAATATTTATAAACAAAAACATCGCCCTCATGCGCCGGGCCAGCTGTTCTTTTTAAGTACGTCTTGGGCCCACTTAAATGTGGGTAGAGATTTTCTTGATCCTGAAGGGCCCCAACATCTTTTACCGGCAATATCAATGTGTATAAATGTCTTGTACACCCCAATGCCACCGAATCCAAGGTCACATGCAGCCTGAATGAATGCTTGTCGTTGTGCAGTTGAAACTCCATTCATCACCACATCTATCGCCTTACCTTGCACATGTACAGATTTCTTTGCACCACCGACTTTGGCATTATATGCTGGTGACCGATACGCACTAGTAATTGTCAAGGTTCTTCCCCATTTCCTCGCCAGTGCTTCTGCCTTATTTTTCAAATCCCCCGATATTCTTGGGTCTGTGTGAGACATAAAATTTAAAAGTTCAGACGTAACTGGGTCGAAAGTACTCTCAGAACCAAGACCGTCTTGAACTTCTGTGTTCTGTGGGCCCGCAACACCATTAACAGGACTTGTATTACTTCTGTGTGAATTGGCGATACCACCATCCCCATATTCTACCGCCTCATTATTTTCAATCTCTTCTGTAGTACCTTTTGCGATTTCATCCGCATCACCATCAGATATGTTGAGGGGGGAGTCCCATCCAGTTTTTGCCTGTATCTCTGCGGCCTTTTGTGCTGCGCCGACAGATGCGGCGGTAGATGGTGATGAACCACTGTTCAAGTTAATGTCACCACCCCATAGAGATACACCACCAGACCCAGTTTGAAGTATACTTCCTCCAGCGTGTATATCCACAGTACCCACTGACTTGATAGTGACATTGCCACCTACCAACAAATTTACATCTCCGACAACTTCGACCTGTTTATTTCCCATAATAATTTCATAACTGTCTCCCATGATTTTTCGTACATGGTCTCCATTTGGATGATACTCTTCAAAAGTACCAGACCTGTGATATGTGTGAATCCTTTCTGCGCCAGGCGTGTCATCGAACTCTTGTTGATGTCCTGATATTGTACTTAACACTTTATTGAATGGATATTGTGCTGCATAGGGTGACGGTGGTTCACTAAACAGCATGTTTCCTCTTGCGTTACTTTTCTTAGTACCAACAATTGTGTCACCAGTTGATTGTCCAGTTGCAAGTCTGTTTGTGTCTGGTTCCCCAATTTCACTACCACCCTCCCAAGGCGTTGTTGCAGCTGGTGGGTATACAGCATCTGGGTCGTTGTATCCCTGAGTAGTGTCGGCAGCTGTTGTGGGTGCGCCTGGCACTGTGCCCCACACTATGGGGTCTTGTGCGTTATCACCATCCCGAAAGTATCCGACAACCCATGCACCATTGATAACACCAGTTGCAGATTGACCAAGACCACCAGAGGACGCACTACTTATCGGCATGATAGGCGATGCCCACGGTAACTTGTCTGTCGGTATCTTCGACTTGTCTTTAGTGTGAGTTCCAAAAATTCGAACTCTAATTCTTCCCAGATATAGGGGGTCATTGATATCCTCAACAACTCCTTCCCACCATATCATTCCCTGTCTACCCATATAAGTTTGCATAATTATTCACTCGCCCCTGTTTTCAATATTGGGATAGGTTGTGGATAAGTCACACCAACACTATCTCTGACACATTCAAGTTGCATCCTATAATCATTTTTGATTCTGGAGATTTGATGTTTCATCGCTGTTATCAACCAAGACCCTGTGTATTGGTCATCGGTTTCGTTATTAAAGTTTGTTCCAAAATTCAAAGTTATCATATCTCCGGCAGCAAGTTTTGTGTCTGCATAGACTGTTATCTCGCACTTAATATTATGCACCGATTGCAATTGAAACAGTCTTTTAAGAAAAACATCTTCGTGATAATGTTTTTTCTGTAGGTCTCCATAGTCATTTTCAGAAACGACATATTCAATTTTTGGTTTGTACTGATGGCCAGTTCCTGATATATCTTGGAATGGGTTTGGCTCTATATGTTCGTAATCGTCCCAGTTTTCATAAAAACTGTGTTCAAATAGTCTTGCTTCCTTCTTAACAATGTCTATTGTCTCTACCGTCGAATTGTAAAATCCTTTTGATATATTGTTTAATACATCGAAATTCGACACCCATTCAAATGCTAAAGTATTTTTGTCCTCAAAATTTGAGTCATTGGTTAGATTGTTTGTTCTGTCAACGTAAAATGTATTTTTAGATTCTTCACTATACAGTTTAGTTATTGGTTTAAACATATACTCGCGGTTGTTTTCAAAGAATAAATATGAGGCATCAGTAGCAGTATGTGCCTTACTAGACAACCATGTCATAGACTTGAGTGGAGTTAAATTCGGCACTACCAACTTCTGGTCATCTTCACTAGGTTCTAGGTTGAGGCCTTTACTGGTTGGTGCAAAATCCTTATCAAATATTTGTTGAACAATTTCTGAAGTAGGGCCTTCGACGTATTCGGAGACTCTATTTTCGAAATTGTTTAAGAAGTCTATCGTGGTCATCTCTAAAATATAATTTGTTTTTTGTCCTGCCTTCTGAAGTTTCGATATCTTAGTGACACGAAGATTCATTTCTATAGGAGAGTATTCACCATCAGACAATATATCCCACTTCAATAACACCTTTTCTTGACCGATAATAGGCAATGAACGAATTAAATTTTCTGTATCCAGAATACCAACACGCACACTCATACTATTGTTATAAATTTCTTCATATACTTCGATTGAAAAAAATATATTCTTCAAATCCAAAGAAAATCCATTATGCGAAGTAAGATTGAAGTTTAATATATTGTACGCACCAAGACTGCTCATAATTTAGAAACTCTCTCAAATTCTGCGATAAAGTCCGCTAGTCTTGACTTTGATAGTAACTTAATTACTCTATACTTTTCGTTCTTTTCGACCATTTCATCATATTTATGGTATGGAGTATACTCTCCCTTCTCTCCATCCGGCAACATGGCCCATGTCTGGTTTGAAATTTTATGGGTAGTCGTATTTACTTTGACCAATTGGTATGCATCAGATGGATGGATTAGTAAGTCTTTAATATTAGTTTTAAACTCTTCCTTTTCGTAAAATACATTAATTGAAACACGGTCATTCTTTGCACTAGTGACCAGATATCCAGACTGACCTTCACTCTTCCTGTTGTAGTGAGTCACAATTTTCATTGCGGCCTCTTTACTTCCATAATTATTTGCAATTATTTTATGTAATTTTCTACTAGGCAAAGGCCACTCATCATACACATTTCGTATTCCGTTCATAAAAAGTATGACCCAATTATACGATGGATCTCCATAATATAAATTTGCAATCAATTCTGGGGTCTCGCCTTCCTTTACTGTATATTCGTAATGCGAATTCGGGTTCGATGCGTATTTTTCCAAAATAGATGAAACGTTGAATATGTTTGTTACTTTCTTGAAATTTTTTCCATTGTTTCCAGTGTCGTAACTGATTTTTGGAAGTTTTTTAAAGTGACTACTCATCAGAAGTTTGCCTCCACATCATCTTTTGTTACTTGTAAGGTTTCTTGGAATGTTAAATTCATCGTCACATTAGTTGGTGCGCCGGATTCTTTAAAAACTCCAAATGAACCATCTCCGCCATAGTTAATATCACAATCAACTAAACTACACGTTTTAAATTTGTGCAACCAACTTTTGCCTCTTGTAGCATCTCCATCAATATTGTAACTAATTTCGAACTGGTCTGGTACTACATACAACATTCCAGCACCACCAGAAGCAAAATTTGGCAACATTCCTTTTCTGAAGGCCATTATAATGCGTTGAACAGCATCGGATTCGGCAGAATTCTTTGGTGCAAACTTGTATGAAAAAGAAAAGGTTCTAAAGTCAATGCCCTTAAATAGAAGAACTTTACTTGCATTTGCCGCGATTCCAAGATTAGCTAATGCGATATCTTCTGAACCTTCTCCTGTGAGGAAGTTCGCCCCCTTTGCAGCTGCACTGAATAGTCCACTACCTACCCCCGCCAAAACACCACCTTCTCCCTGTTGGTCGATAAGCATATTCTGGAAGGCATTTGTTGATTGATTCTCATATGATGCAGTTGTCTTCATTGCAACTTGTTCTGGGATATACAAATCGATAGTGTCGAGTAGTGTCGCTGGTTCTTCTCCACCAGTACTATCTGTTTGGTCTCCTGCCTGATATGCCACCTTCTGATATTCGAATATCTGAAACCTAACGAAATGCTGTAGGTCAGCATCCTGACCCAATGCGGCAGGGTATCTTTTTCCTGTAGAAGATGCAGCCTTAAATTTTCGAGAAGACTTTTCCATCGCGGTCTCTGGAAGATCTCCATTCCGGCCGTATTTCAGTTGGTTCAGTCCCATCTCGCCTAGTCCAAACACCATTGTCAACTCCTATATAAATAGTATTACTGTCTATTATTTATAAGGGATTTTCAGAGTGAAAAAACGTTTTGGTTATAAGGGGAGATATGCACCCACAAATCCAGAGAAATACAAAGGCGATGTCAATAATATAATCTTCCGTTCTTTATGGGAAAGACGGTTTATGGTGTATTGCGACACCAATAAAAGTGTTCTCGCGTGGAGTAGCGAAGAATTGTCGGTTCCTTATATTTCCCCTGTTGATAACAGATTACACAAATATTACCCAGATTTTATACTTCAATTAAAATCCCCAAACAATATTGAAGAGAAAAAGATAACCATGATTGAAATTAAACCAAAAAGACAAACTAAACCCCCCAAAAAGACACAAAATAAACGAAGATTTATATATGAGACCAAAACTTGGGGAGTAAATGAGGCAAAATTTAAGGCCGCAGAATTGTATTGCAAGAAGAAAGGTTGGGATTTTAAGATATTAACCGAAGACCACATACTGGCGGGGCATAAATAGTTTCATGGCAGATTTTAGACCCTTAATAAATAAACTAGAGAAAAAAGGTATTAAACCCAACTCGGCAGCTGCAAGAGAATGGTTTAGTAAGAAAGTGAGAACCAGCCTACTTGGTCGGGCATTCTCTCGACAGCCTGGCAGAAGAGCGCTTTTAAAAGATTCTGAACGACACAAGAGTGTCCCAACAGTGGGCAGAATGTACTGTTATGCATATGACCCAAAATTTAGTAAACAACTGCCATATTATGACGAATTTCCATTAATATTTGTGGTAGACAGTTATAGTGGTGGGTTCTTGGGAGTAAATTTACATTATGTTTCGCCTTCGTATAGAATGGCAATAATGGATAGTCTAACCAAGATAAAAAATAATAGTAAATATAATGAAAGTACCAAGTTAGTTCTTTCATATCAAGTATTGAAGTCAGTAAGTAAGTTCAATATAATTAAACCGTGTGTTAAGAGATATCTATATTCCCAAGTAAAAAGTAAGTTCGTTCATATTGATGCAGATGAATGGGACATTGCAATATTTCTACCACTACAAGATTTCAAGAAAGCATCTGCATCAACAGTTTGGTCAGAATCATTAAGGAGTTCAAGATAATGGCATCATTCGACATTGATTCGTTTGCGTCTAATGTATCAAAACAGGGTGTATTAATCCCCAACAGATATGTGTTAGAAATCGTATCACCACCAGCTGGTGTTGCGGAAGTTGACGCGATTAGACAACTTGCGTTCAGAGTTAATACCGTGGAGTTGCCAGGCAAGTCACTCTCGACAACAGAGGTGAAGTATTATGGGCCTTTTAGAAAATCTCCATACGCAATGACATATGAAGATTTGAATTTTACTGTTATGCTGAGTGATGATGCGAGAGAACGTAACTTCTTCTCAAACTGGATGGATATGATTTATGACTACAATACTGGAAAAGTCGAATATTATGAAAATTTTGTAACAGATTTAAAGTTCCTTTCGTATGACCCTATTGGAGAAGAAGTATTTACTGTCTCCTTGATGGAGGCATTTCCAATTCAAGTTGGACAAATTGCGTATTCTTATTCCGCCGAAGAACCGGCCACATGTCAAATAACTTTTGCATATCGCAAGTGGTCTAATGAATTCCACACTAGAAATGGCCCGAAACCAGCAACACTCAATCCATCTCAGGCAAAAGGTGTAAATTCTGCGAATGTATTTACAGCATCTACCAACGGTACTGTATATCAAGACTTTATGCAAGAACAAGATAGAATGTCAACATTATCCGCAATCCCAAATGAAGTACAACAAAGGGCACAAGAAATGCAGAATATGGTTGCACAAACAAAAACAGCAAAACGAAATATTCAGTCTACATTAGGAAACTGGTCAAGATTCACAAGTTAAATTATTATAGGATTAAAATATGCTACCACAAATAGAAACACCAATATATGAATTGACACTACCTTCAACTAATCAGAATATTCAGTATAGACCATTTCTGATTAAAGAAGAAAAAATTCTTTTAATGGCGCAAGAAGGGGAAGACGCCGAAGAAACGATACGGGCGGTAAAACAGATTATATCCAATTGCATTCTATCTCCGATAAATGTAGATAAAATGGCAACATTTGATATTGAGTACTTGTTCGTTAATATACGGGCAAAATCTGTTGGAAAAATTCTCCAGTTGAATTATAAACACGACTGTACTCATGAGATGCCGGCAGGAGAAACAAAACCAGTTGATATTAGATTTGATATTAACCTAGATAATGTAGTAATTGAGAATAGTAAAGACCACACAAATACTATCCCGATAACAGATACCATCGGACTTATTATGAGATATCCAGATTTTAAATTAATGTCTGATATTGGAACGATGACCAATTTTGATGATGTGATGGATGTTGTGACACAATGCATTGAAACAATTTATGATGGTGAAGAGGTGCATGACGTTTCTGATTATTCTACCGACCAACTTGTAGAATTTTTAGAATCATTGACGAATGAACAATTCGAAAGAATTAATAATTTTTTCGAAACTATGCCAACAACAGTAACGGACGCAGAAGTGAAATGTAGAAACTGCGGATGGTCTACTAACTTTCAGTTGCGAGGCATAACCGATTTTTTCGTCTAAGCTTATATCATGAGACATTGCACTCCCTTTTCCAGACTAATTTTGCACTAATGCAATACCATAAATATAGTCTGACGGAACTTGAAAATATGATACCGTGGGAGAGAGAAGTTTACGTTAGTTTGTTAATGAATTACTTGAAAGAAGAAGAAACCAAAAGAAAACAGAAAGGGTAATAACATGTCAGATACTAAAAAGGTAAATATAGAACTTGAGGTTGATACTAGTGTAGTAGATTCTTCTAAAAATCCTTTTCAGAAAGTGATACATTTAGCAAAGGCCATAGATGCGTGGAGAATATTTCCAAGATTGTTCTTGACAGTATATATCGTACTACTATATAAATGCGTAATATGGTATATGGGTCTGGAAGCTCCAAGTATGGAACAGAGCGGATTAATCAGTATTGTGGTTGGCGCTGGTGCTGCATGGTTTGGATTATATACAGGTACGGATAAAAAGTAAATGGCTGAAGCAACGCTCGACGAAGTAACCGAAAAAATCTCTGCATATAATGGGGGATTTAATAATTTATCAGAAAGTATAATGTCTCTTTCTGGTACTATGGAGAGCGAAAGCGCCACAGTCGCATTAGAACAAGTCTCTGAGTTGATAAAGTCTCAGGGCGATATGAGTGTAAAACAACTCAAATCTTCTCGACTCGACATGGCATCTATGAAGCAGAGTATATTAGATTCTAATAGGATAAGTGAGAAAGACAGAGGGAATCTCTTGACTATTCTTAGTAATCAAGAGAATATTGTCGAGTCAAATACCACCATCGGCAAACGTGCATCTGAGATGATTCAAACTACAGTCAAAGACAATGCAGTAGACATAGCGAGTGTTGCTGCTGGTGTCGTTGGGGATAGTCCAGCCGCAATGTTGGGTGTTAAATTTCTTGGTGACAAATTCAAAGAAAAACGCGAAGCGAAAAGACAACAAGTAAAAGAAGCTGCTGATAGGGCAGACGCAATCGAAGCGGCAGGAAGAAAGCACGACGAAGAACTTGAAGTACTGAGGGGGTCGATATCCAATCAAGACACAATAGAAAAGTTTAACCTCACTCAAGACGAAGTGCTTACTAAGGCGAAACAACAGGGCATATCCGAACAAGAATATATTGATGACCTAAAAAATTCGTTAATAGAAAAGTCTAAAGTAAGTAAATTTGAAAGAGAGAATATTGAGGCAGAAGAAAGTCGCATTTCAGACATGCGTGAAGCATATGGTCTGGGTGATATAGAAAATGTTTCGCCTGGCGCTGCATCTGGCGCCGACACAGTAGAGCAAACGCCCCAACCACTTCAACAACAGACTGAAGTCCTTAAAGATGCAACAGAGTTTGGATTGACAGACGGAAGTACACCGTACCTCAAGGAAATTCGAGACCTTCTCCAGTTCATGAAAAATCAACAGGCAAATGCCGACCTATCTCAAATTGAAAAGGATAGAGAAGCAGCTCGTCTTGCGAAACAAAGACTGAAGGTAGAGAAAAGTAGTAATGATTTACTAAAGAAGAATAATAAAATAACCAAGACTGCTGGAGATCAGGCTGCTGATGGCGAAGACAGTATGATTGGTGATATTATGGGTAGTGTTCTTGGTGCAGTTGGATTGGGTGGTGCTGGATTGGGTGGTGCTGCAGCTGCTGGTGGTATCAAACCAAAAGGAAAATTAGGCCGCATCGGAAGTGTTCTTGGTGGTGGTAAAAAAATGATAGGGAAGGTTGTCGGTGGAGTTGCCGCCGTTGCTGGTGGTAGTTTCCTTGCAGACAAGGCAGGAAAGTTTTTTGGTGGAGATAAAGTACCAACTCCAGACGCAGACTTGCCAAAGGCGACTAAATCACCAGTAACCGTACCAACCCCAGATGCACCAAAAGTAACTGGTGTTCCAAACGTAACACCAAAGCCTGGCGCCGCTGTGACTACTGGCATAACTGCTGCTCAAGAAACAGTAGCTAGTGGTGCAAAAGTAGCAGGGAAAAGTGGTGCAAAAACCGCTGCGAAATCCGTATCGAAAAAGATAATGGCAAAGACTTTCGCGAAATCCAGTGCCATGTTAGGATTGAAGATGATACCGGCTATAGGTGCGGTGGCGGGTGGTATCTTCGCATTGGGTAGAATGTTCAAGGGTGATTGGACAGGTGCGGCAATGGAGGCTGGCGGGATATTCTTACCATCCGTTTCTGGTCTTGGAGTGGACGCATTATTGGTCGCAAAGGACATGTATCATGGGATTCACGGAACACAATATGAAGAAGACTTATTAAAAGACCCAGAACTTGCAAATTCACGAATGAAAGAATTAAAAGAATATGCAAAAGAACAAATGGGTATTGGACAAGACGCCGCAAATTCTCCACCAGTTGATGCAGATAAAGTAGATTCTGAAATAATCCCACTATCTAAATCAGAACAGGATATGTCCTCGCCCAAATCAGAACAGGATATGGTCTCGCCAGTAGCACCACCAGTGACTACCAGAGTGAACGGCAAGGACATGACCAAAGATGAACTTCTTGCAGCGAAAAAGGATGGTTCAGTTAAAAGAAGTATAGCAAACACTAAACTAAGAGAACTGGACATGCTGGAGAAGAAACAGCAGCTGGGTACATCTGGAGCCACATCTGGAACATTTGTAGAAGGCAACCTCGTAACTCCTAGTGCTGGTGCAGTAGACCAGAAGACTTCTAATGCAAAAGATATGAGTAATAGAGAGATATCTAAAAACTCACCCGAACCATTAACAAATCAACAACTAACTCAAAACAAACAAATTACTAATAGCGTGAATAATGTTTCGAATCAAACTGTCGTACAAGGTTCCATGAGAAACCAAGATTCATCTTACAGTGAAATCTCGCACGCTCTTGCTGGTGTATCATAAAAATAAGGAAATTATATGTTATCTAAATTTGGTCAATTCAACATAGCGGTCATCATCTTCATCAAACATCTAATCAAACAACGTTCATCAATTGATGGCATTGGACTGATGGGTATGGGTCTGTGTATAATAGTATTTAAATCTCTTGCAGTATGGCTTGCGCTTGCAATAATGGCGTATGGGTCATATCGGATATTCGTAGATACAGAATAAAAAAAGGGACTCCGAAGAGTCCCTTAAAAGTGGTATGGTTACATGGCTTCCCGCCAATCCCATACTTCTTATTGTTATAGATTTAGTCCTGAGCGAGTTGCTCGAAGTAAGACAAATCATCCTCTTTATCTTCGACACCAGAAGTACTCTGGAATGTCTCTGATTGTGGAGTGTCATCCATATAAGAAGCTTTCTCCCTAGAGGCTGCTGGTGCAGATGTTGCTGCGATTGGTGGAGTGAAATCCTCTTCTGCGGTGCGAGAGGTCTGTACAGTACCCAATACTTTGTTTAGTCGTTCCTTCAGTTGGTCATAAGTCTTAAATGCTTCCGTACCAGTGAATTCTTCTAAACTGTATTGTTTGTTGTATACTGTTTCCAGTTCATCATCATCCGTAGACAATGGAGAAACTGACTCAAACTCTGATTTGTCGTAGTTGGTATAACCTTCTACCTGACGAATTTTAAGTTTAAAGTTTGCACCTTCCCACAAGTCAAAAGGATTTACTTCTGCTTCGTCCTCAAACTGTGGACGCATCAAGTCATTCAACTTGTCAAAGATTTTCTTACCATAAGAGTATAGAAAAACCTTACCTTCGTTGTCTGGGTTTGATGGGTCTTTAATAACGTAGATGTTGGAGATATACTTCAACTTACGTTTGCGGTCTCTGACAGTGTTTTGATTGTCCTTGTCACCAGTGTTCCATAACTCAGTGTTTGCTTCACACACTGGACACTGTTTGTTAACAGTAGTGGGACAGTTATCAATCAACCATCCGCCAGGGCCTTTAAATCCATGATTGAACACGCGAGCCCATGGCAAGTCTTCTCCATCAGATGGTGGAAGAAATCGAATGGTTGCGAATCCGTTTCCAGATTTATCGGTTTGAGCTTTCCAGAAGCGTTCATCTTTATTGGATGAGTTTTTCTGAGGTGAGGCCGTTGCTTCTAGTTCTTGTGCAAGTGCTGCAAAATTACCACGGTTTTTCTTTAGTGCTGCGAAAGACATATATTTTCTCCTATTATGTATTCGTTTTATACGCTATATACGGGTTATTGGTTATCATAATGTAAGTATCATCATACACATTATATAAGACTATTATACTACTATTTATAAGAAATGTCAAGCATTATTTTCCTTGGCCACGATATTTTTTATAAGAATTTTTCTTACTTTTGTTCATGGATGAGAACTTGGTGTTCTTATGTCCCTGACTAGTTTTTTTGTTTCGCTTAGTGTGTATCGTACTATAAAGACTACTTTTTACTGCCACTTCTACCTTCCTCCTGTGTTAAGGGTTAATATTAAAATTTACACTTTCTCCGCATCCACATGACATCTCTTCATTAGGATTAATAATTTTTATTTCTGTACCAAGGCCTGCGTGGACGTAATCTATAGTACTTCCGTTGACTGCTCTGAACGCTCGATTTTCAACTACTACTAAATCATCAACAAGTACACCATCAGATGTACTGTCTGTATAGTTCCATGTGTACGCAAACCCAGCACATCCACTTCCTCTAATAGAAAGTGATATATACTTTTTCCCATTCTCGCTCAGTAAACTATTCCAGTATTCTTTTGTTTCGGGGGATATTGTTATCATTTCTTTACTGGGGTTCCTGTCGTGACTTATAGTCGGCTATGGCAGCCTTAATTGCATCTTCTGCAAGTACGCTACAATGAATCTTTACTGGGGGTAATGCGAGTTCTTTTGCTATCTCAGTATTCGTAATAGTACCGGCAGCATCTAAAGTTCTACCCTTAACCCACTCAGTCAATAATGAACTAGATGCGATAGCAGAACCGCAACCATATGTTTTGAAACATGCGTCACTGATAATACCATCATCTACCTTAATCTGTAGTCGCATAACATCCCCACAGGCCGGCGCACCAACCATACCAGTTCCAATGTTTTCGGCAATATCCCATTTACCCACATTTCGGGGATTCTCGTAATGGTCTAATACTTTATCTGAATAAGCCATATGTTTCTCTAGTTATAAAGTGAATGATTATTAACGACAACTATTATACGCCACTTTGGTCACTCTCCTTATCAATTATGTGTTTATTGAGTTCTTTACTTCTCTTTTCCATCCGAGAATTCGCGGCACTTTTCCGCTCTCGTACAGGGTCATTCTTATCTTTTCTGACCCAACCATCTTCAGTTTTCATGAGAATTTGTTCGACGGCCGACAACGGTTCTTCCGACAACGGTTCTGTGTCTATATATTCTTTTTCTTTCTTTGCAGCAGACAACTTTGCCAAGTTTATGTTTGCAGCAATAATGAGCAAGACCGCAAGTGGGTCGAACACAAGAACAATCGCAAAGATTACCCATCGCACCGCATCATCTAAAATTTGTCTATCTGGATTATCTCCATAAACAAACTCCGCAATATACTTGACAGGGCCAACCTCAGCTTCTATTTTGCGATATTCATTTTCTAAATCAAATTTCTCATCAGTGAGTACTCTTATTTTTAACTCAGAATCTACAATAGAATCATTCAACGCCTTTATTCGGGTTCTATCCAACTCTTCATTGGTGTTGACCCCAATATTAGTTCTAAGTCTACTGATAAGGTCTGTCACATTTTGTATTTCAGAACCTTCTTTGACACGCAATGACGCAATAGTGTTTCTCGCTACACCGACATTCGCATCTACGGTCTTTTGTTCTCTGTCCCTAAACTCTTCTACCTTGCGAGCAGTTTCCTCACCATACTTTCCATCAACAGATGTACCAATCAACGCCTGAAGACCCTGTACGTCATCTCTAGATATCAGTTCATCCAGTAGTCCCAAACGTTTACTTGATGTTTCAATAATTGTGTTTTGTTCATCAATTAATTCAGAATACTTATTTTGGATATTTAATATTCTAGATTCTTCTGTCGTGATCTGAGTATTAATTTCTTCGTTATTATTTCTATCGGTGTTCTCTATCTTATCGATAGATGCATCAGAAGTTTCTATCTTAGATTGGTGTCTAGCTATCTGGTCATCAATACGTTCTATCTTTGCAACGTTCTGTTCTGCAATTGAGGTCTGTTCAATATGTGCAGAAGAAAGAAATCCAAATATTCCCATCGATGTTATCAACATCAACATCACACACGCAAACGTCAAGTAGGATTTTAACAATAGTGGCGCAGTTCCCCAATTCCTATACAACCATGATGCGGTGACGAGTTTGCCGACTTCTAACACACTCCCCATAATTATGATTGGTATTGTCGCAGCAGCAAATATCTTTGCAAGTCCGAAAATTGAATAGTATGCAGCAACACCACTAATAGATAACGCAGTTATTAGCGTTAAGATTGTTTCAATCATTGACTACTTCCCTAAATGTTTACCATAATCTTCGTAGAAATCGTCTACCATGATATCAACCAGTGTTGATTTATAGTACTCATTATTTATATCCAAAAATGCAGAATACTTTTGGCACTTCTTTTTATATAACGGCCAGTATGTCGTATCGTTGATTCTAACTCTGTCCAAGAATCCAAAAATCTTATCAAATATTACTAAAGTTTCCAAGGATATTTCTCCTCGACGTTCTAATCTCATAATCAATGGATATTCTCCATCAACTGACTTCAGTATTTGGTTGAAACTCAATTCCTCTTCTATGGCAGACTCCAAAAGGTTTGTTGTGTCGTTCTTGAACAAGTAAGATATACTTTGTACTCGCTTCTTCCAAGAGGTGAATGCCTCGTATGTATCATCATCTAATAGATTGCCTGTCCACATAAATTCGTTTCTCGCAAGAGCGAGATTTCCACTAGATGTGACATTAAGAAATGTGGCAAGTAAAAATTCTTCAAGGCCTTTTTTATCAAATCTTTTTGCGAGTTCAGAAAAGGTAAGTTTGTCGTTTCTCTTTTCGAATGAATCTATTTTGACAGACGTTTTGCCTCCATATACTTTATAATCGTAGTCACCTTGAAAATGACTTTTCATAGCGATATAGATTTTATATGCTTCAAAATCTGATATCTTTTTACCCGACATTATCAATCTCATCTATAGTGGGAGTTCTTCGGATGTCTTTGGCAGTAAATGTAGTTTCTCACATTCATATTGAACTTTCTTTTTTAGTATAGGAGACAATAGACCACCGGCCACTTCCACTTCCAAACTCTGTTGCTCGCAATATTCGACAATTGCATCCATATAATTCATACTGTTTTCCTTCGCAAAACTTTCTATCTCTTGCGAGAATTCTTTGGGACTTTTGGTGTTTAGCATATACTCATTATTCCTTGTAAAAGATGTGTTTACCAATAGTTACATTAGTGGGGGTTAGGTTAAATTTGTGGAAACTTGGACTTACATAATCCGCATGGTAATACATAGCACCTTTGGTGGGATCATTATGGTTTAATGTTGAGTGTTCAATCAGAACAGATGTTGCAACGTTTACAGACCTCTTCCACGCTTGTCGATCGAGTATTTTGTCAGATTTGCCGTCACAGAACCAAGAAAATTGGCACCTGTTTCGTACAGGAATCATTACTGCGTCAAATGGGTCTCTGGTACTTTTGGTTTTCCAACTCTCTCTGTACTTACCTTCGTAAACTACACTACAGATACTACTGGGAAATTTGCTACTTACCGTTCTGTTTAATGTGACGTATGCGATTGCGACTTGACCTAAAATACTCTCGCCTCGACCTTCAAAATATATGTTCTTTGAAAGACAAGTCAATTCTTCTTTTAGTGATACTCCGTCAGTCCAATCCATGAGTTCTTGTTGAGTAAATGCGTCTGCCTGTCCTATGGGTGCGACAAGAAGTACAGCAGCCGTGACTGCGGATAAAAATTTCATATAACTTCTCCATCTATCTAAATTGATGTGACCATTATACTATAGTTTTATCCTACTGTCAAGCCTTTAATGGTGCGATTAATTATTTATATGATTATCGTTGGGGTGGGCGTCTGCCCTCAAGAGTACAAATTTTGTCTTCTAACTCTTCAATCTTATACGATATGTTGGGGTATTTCTTTTTCCATGCGTTTTCGCTATCCAAAACTTTTAGATTGTATCGGTCAGCAGCCCAGTCATATGTATCTGATACTTTCTTGAAAAACCAAACACCCAACCTAGTACTCCTAAACCATTCTGCTGTTGCACTTCCAAGAATGCTCCCTGCAATCACTTGAATTATCCAAAACCACATTTTCACAACTCCTTCCTCATGGCGTTAATCCGTTGTCCTGTTTATATACCTTTATCATGTCAATTAGACTATGAATCCAATTATCACGTTTTTCGATATAAACTTCTGCATCAGTTTTACCATCAACTTTAGCAATAATAACAACTTGCGAAACAGGTATTCCTGTTCGTTCTTCAAACATGACTGCATACCCTGCACACTGTGCATAGTATTTTTTCAACTTGTCTCCACCGTATAAAGTTAAAGACCTCTTAGAAGTCTTGAAGTCGATGATAGATAGTTTACCATTTACAAGAGCCACGCAGTCGCATGTTCCCGCTATCCCCAAGTGGTCAGAGTACATAAACCATTCTTGACAATAGACATCAGTAATAAGACGGTCTAGTTCTGGTTTAAGGACAAGAAAATCTTCTATGTCACTAAAGACCTGACCTTCCCTATAATCTTTGTTGTTTATATAGTCTTCGCACATCTGGTGAACATTGGTTCCCCTGCGAGATGCAGTGACCGATACACGATTTGCCTCTTTCTCACCGACACGTTTGCGCCATGCCATTATGGCATCTTTGGTAAAGTGAGACAGTACTGTTGTTATTGAGGGATATCTTTTGCCGTCGGCCGTTTCATACATCCGACTACCATTGACGTTTACACGTTTTACTTCTAAACCATTACTATCAAATTTAATATGATTAAACATAATTTCTCCATTTCAGCGTGTATTGTACCACAGCTATATGAAGAAGTCAAGCGTTAATCGCAGTTATTTGTCCATTAATTTCGCTAACGTCTGTCCTTTTGGGATTTTCTTCATAATAACGTCATATAACTTCTTTTTGATGAGGTCACCACTTATAGTTCCACCCTTACCTTTACTGATATTCGACAGCATAGGTTTGCCTTCCTTCTTCATAGTGAAGTATGTAAAGTCTTTCACAATAACCCCACCTTTACGGTCAGTAAGGGGTTTGCCATTATTGTCTGTGTATACAACTGTATGTTCTTTCCCACCCAAGACAACATGACATGCGCCGTCCATTCCAGATGGAAGACCACCTTCGATAATTTTTACCATTGTGTTCGCCGCACCTTCGTGGGTCTGGAGTAAGATGTCATCTGGAACAATTCGAGCTCTGTTTTTATTTTGTTTTACTGATACAGAATAATCTGTCAATACCCAAATTAAATGAATATTTTCTGGTTGATATCCTGCCTCCAAAAGTGAAGGTAATACTTTTGTGAGGTTGCCAAGATTTTTAAGAGTAACATCAAATAATATGTTGGGTCTGGTGTCGGAAGACATCCCTCTCAGCAGTGCCGAAAATGACTTGTCCTTGATTCCCATATCATCAACTACTTGGTGCAGTTTGGCAACATCATCTGGATTCCGCAAGTCGAGATTTGCAATTTCATCATTTTCATCTTTTAGTCCACGAACCTTCATAACAAGACGTTTCCATTCGTCCACATCACGAATTTTATATTTATTCCCTTCCATAAAATTCTGGATAGTAAACCCTTTTCCAGAACCAGCTCCGCCGGCAAGAAATACTACTTGATTGTACTTTTTACCCTTACCCACAATGACAAGTTTTTCGTCCAACTGCAAATAGTCTTCGGTTAGATGGGAGTCTCTTAATTCACTAAATGATTTCATTGTTCTCGTCCGTTTCTGTTTCTACAAAACACTCTAATACGTCTTCTGTAAATTCTTGTTGCATTTCTGCTACGTCTTTCCATGCATCTACTGCATTGTCTATGTCGAGGCAAATTGGATTTGGAATACCCAATTGCCTATCGACAACAGCTCGTATGATTATATTTATAAATGTCAAATCGTCAATCATTTTCGTGTCTTCAACATCAAAATCATACTCATCAAACATCTGAACTAGAATATCAATCATGGACTTGGACATGTCATCCGAAAAATCTTCTCGTTCTGCGGCATCTATTAGTTGACTCACGTTCTTGACGCCATGAAATCTTCTCATTTCGAAGAGCTCTGTGGCGTCAATTACGTTATCTTCTTCTGTCTCCATACCTTTAGACTAGACCCATTTTTAGTTTTTGTATAATATAGGATTTAACGAACTCACTCCTTACGATATCTTCTTCATCAAATTCAATGAAGGAAATGTCTTGAAGGTTTTTTATGATATCCATGAATATATTTATTCCATTTTTTTCATTAGACTTATTAAAATCACTCTGTCTGAAATCACCACAAAATATAATCTTACAGTTGTCTCCAATTCGTGTTATAACAGAGTCCAATTCGTGGAAAGATAAATTCTGACACTCATCTACAATTACTATAGTGTCATTCAAAGTCATACCACGGATGTACGATGTGGTCTTAAAATCCACTATCGACTTTTTCCTCAAAAGGGTATATGCATCCCCCCTGCGGAATAACTCATTAAATATAGACTTATATGGTGCTTCGTAAACTTCTGCCTTTTCATCTTCATTGCCTGGCAAAAATCCAATGTCTCTAGTCGGCACAACACTTCTAACTAAGGTCAAATTTTTATATGCTGGTCTGGGTTGCATTAATTCGGTCATCGCTAGATAACACGATATATATGTTTTCCCTGTTCCCGCTACACCGTGAAGAAATAAATGATTATCTTCTGAATACTCTTTAAAAGTTTTTTCTTGGTTCGGGGTTAATGGTATGATACCATCCAATTTGAAATGTGACTCTGCATGTGAGAATTGTGCTCGTTTTTTAGCGACTGATTTTTGTCTTCCCATGTGATGTTGTCCTTTTGGTTGGTTAAGACCAATATCATTCTATAACCATTGTATAAGGATTCAATCAAGTTGGTCATTCGAAACTTGAGGTCATTTTACTTGCGCCGGGCGCCTTGGCTCTGATTTTGTCTAGTACGTTCTCCTTAAATTCTGTCGGTACTTTTCTTAGACCCAGATTTACAGGATCTCCTATATTCACTTGCGTGATTACTTGTTTAAACTGTGGATGAAGTTTTTTGTGTTCTTCAAAGTCATTCCACGACATTAATACATCGTGTTGTTCGCCTGTTTCTTTATGTTCTAAAGTATATGTTGGCATAATAAAATTTTAACCTTGTTAGTTGATGTCTCTATAGTATCCCATAATATCGTGGTCTCCCACCAGATTACTAATAGATAATATATTTTTCCAGTATTGCCCCAAACGTATCCTTGCAAGTTTTGAAGCACTAGGAACACTATAACACGTTTTCGTTAGCTTGTCAACTACTATTATCAGTCCAGTGTGTTTATACACAATACCGAAAGGGATGCTGGGAACAATGTCACAACCGCGAACATGTCTATAGATTCTAGACTTGACGTTATCGGCATATTTTTTACTGCCCACTCTAGGTTGTCCATATGTATATACTTGACATACATACTTCGACCTTGCTGCAGCAACTGTGGCTAGCGCACCTCCAAGACTATGACCACTTATATAAATGCAGTCACCTTCCTGATAAATGCCATCCAAGTATGATTCTACTTGGGGCCAGATTTTATCTAGTGCAAGCGCGAATCCGCTATGCACTATTCCTTGTTTTTCGTTGGCGGGTCTTCTGGGAATTATGTTGATGTCGGCCACAACATCCTTCATTTCGTTAGGTTCTGTTCCCCTAAACACAAGGATGATTGTTTTGCCGGTCTTCAGACACAATGCCTCTGTCCCATCATTATCAAATAATTTATAATCTGATTTTGTATAATGAGACAGAGTGTCTTCAAAAAAATCTCTGTCATCGGTTTTGTATACTAAAGAACACCAAAGAGCTAATTGCTTTGCCGTTTCTTTTGTATATTCGGTTCGACCTATAATACTATTGTACTTTTTGAACTCTTCTTGTAATGTCATTAATCACCTAATCAGTATTGCGAAGTATATCCAAAAGTATTTATAGTAATAAAAAATCCAAAACCCACGATTTATGACTTTACATCAACGGCGATATTACAAACAACATTACAAGTAGATGCACCGTACATAATATTTCCATACTAAACTGTTCAATTAATTTTAAACCACTCAAAGTCGCGAGTTTCACTAGTTTTTTCTTCTCCATTTGGGTGTAACAGGATTGTTACATTATTATTTATACACATAAACAAAAAAAACTGTATGATTTTTACGCATACAGTCTATGTCTTGATTTGATGGTAGGTGGAGCGGGCGGAGAGAATCGAACTCTCATCAATAGGTTGGAAACCTACCGCATTACCACTATGCTACGCCCGCTTATATTGTAATTTTAGTTATATTGTGCCATGAGGGTAGGCAGTTTAAAGTCTCTACTGGACTGACGGCCCTAATGGACTGTCGCAGTTCAGACACGCATTCCTGTTCTGTATCGAAAGAACCTAATGCGTCATGTTTAAACCCACCTGTGGACAGGGTTAGTGTTACTACCAGATACCACATTATTGGAAGGAATAAGATTGATTAACATTGATACTCATGTATTCGCCTGGCTGATAAGGACTATACATCGATACAGACCGGCCATTTACGTCTAGCATGACGTTCCAACCATCTATACGTTGTTCTACCCCTTGAGTAGTAACAGTGCGGCAGACCTTCTGTATGGTCTGTGAACCGTATCTAGTACTAGAACGTTGTTGACGTTGGTTTCCAATCTGAGACCCAAGGATAATTCCAACACCTCTTGCGATGTCTCGACCTGAACCTCCACCAATCTCATTACCAATTACTCCACCGATAGTTGCACCAATCATTCCCTGAGTACTTCCAAAGATTCCATTGACACCACTATTAATGATACCGCCGTTATTGTTGTACTGGTTTTGGGTATTGTGGGATACGACCTCATCCATACAGACTTGTTGAGGTACATAAGTCACGACACTCTTATATATGGGTGACGATGATAGTACCTTCGCGTGGATTGTTTCCGCTGCCGCTGGGGTTGCACAAAATCCTGCTGCGATTGTCGCAAGGACTACAACTGATGTTTTTAACACTGAGTTTTTCATTTTTTTCTCCATTTTACATACATATGATCGCACATAAACGTTCGAATGTCAAGCCTTTTATGAATTATCTTGCAATTCCGCTTCGAACAACTCATCAACAAATGTTTTGCATGAGTTATAGTACTCTTCAGCAGAAGAAAACGGTAACTGGCCGAATTCCTTCCTCTCTGCGGTGTTCTCAATGAACAAGTGATGCAAAAACACATCGAATTGACTTATTGATTCTGCTTCGGGGAACAACTTTCTATAATTTTCGTGATTAGTATTCATCTGAATATATATCCTTTAAACATTCTATTGCAAGTTCATCTTGTAACTTGAATGCTTCTTTTTCCCAAGGAAGCTGTCGGTACTCCGTGGATTCGGAAATGAATTTTTTCTTCCATTTCTGTCTACCACACTCTTCTTCAAGTTCTTTTCGAACAAACTGTTTTACATGAACCATTTCATGCGTGACTGTAGTAATTATGTCAAAGAGTTTAAGACCTCTCTGTACAATCACTACAAAAGATTTACACTTTTCGTCTATTGGTTGGCAATACCCATACTCGCCGTGTGGGAGTTTCTTTAATTTGAAATGCAAATTAATAGTTCTATATCGGGGAAGGAGTTTCTTGATACACCAAGAACCTATATTTTCTACCATCCGTTTTTCGGCAACATTACCACCAGAAACAGTAATTATGTTCATTTTAGACTCCAACCCAAAATATACATGTATGATCTCACATATATATACAAATGTCAAGCCTTTTTAGTGACTTTTTAGAGCAAAAACCAATTGGAGAGCAGTTTTCTCTGCATTCGAACCGTCGAACCATGTCTTATTCCTAAAATACACACTTGAGACATGTTTTATTCCAAATTCGACTACCTCATCATCACCGTTGACAACTTCTACAGCATCTATACCGCCACCTTTCAGTAATTCAACCAGTTCGTCTATGGTCATAGACCCAATTATTTTTTCCACCATTTTGAACCCCCTCTATATCAATTTTCCAAGTGTTTGAGGGCCAGCAATACCATCTGGTACGCAATCGTTTTCGCGTTGCCATGCCTTCAGTGCCATTTCAGTACCTTCTCCAAAGTCTCCATCAGCGGTAATACCTAGTGCCTCTTGCAGTAGTTTTACGGTATCACCTTTAGACCCTTTGCGAACAAGACTATAAACAACGTCATCATCATCACCAGAAGAACTTGCGGCAGAGGCGAATACCATATGACCACCAAGAACCTCTACTGCATGTGCATAATGTTTCTTGCGGTCTGCCAAACCAATGGTTCCTCCATTAATTCGCTTAGTCATGCCGACAATATCATTGTTGTCGCAATAATTGTTAATATTATTTTCTTTCCAAAACCAACATGCACTTTCAATCGCACCTTCTTTGGTACGGACATATTCGGTTGCATCTTCGGCCGACATACCAATACTTTTACCGAACTTCGTATAATTATAACGTCCTGTGAGTTGTAGAATACCTCCGCCTCGGAATCTCCAACCGTCACCAGATGCTGTATTTCCATTGTCCATGCGGCCTGCATAAATCCGATTAGCAATCTTTTCTGGTTGACGGTGGTATTTTCCAGAATCAATCCCGGCGCGTTTAAAATATTTACCAAAAATGGCGTCTAATGCTTTCGCGGAATAGTTTAAATTCTCACTCAGTACTTTATAGTTTGCACTTTCATGTGCGGTCTGAGCAATGAATCCTGCCACTCTAGTTTCTGTAGTAATGTCGTACTTCGGAAACATCACTACCATAGCATCGAACCATTCATCGGCATCTGAGCGGTGTAATATTTCGTTTACTTGTTCTTTTTTAAAATTAAACTTCATTTATAGTATCCTATCATTGTTTTCATAATTTCTTTAAATGTAACATGTGTAGTACATTATAGTCTATAATGTTTCATATAGTTTACAATGTATATTATATGAAACATTTTTACACAGCAATAAATCCCATCCAGCTCCAAGTGACATTACTAGTAGAGGAATCCACTGTCAATCCACCACTAGAGTCTCCTACAACCATTCTTTGTGTTTCGTCGTGGCCACTGCGCCACATTAAGTAACTCTTACCGATAAAATCGGAAGAAGTCCAACCCGCCGCTGAACCAGTGGATGTATTGTATGGATAGTGCGTTATGTATCCTGTTGTTGACTGATGGAAGGTGCCTGAAACGATACCACCAGATGGTGCATCAGTGATTCCGTAACCAGCTATTGTTGTTGGAGTGGATGTTATTTCAGAAAATTCTGGTTTATGTCCTTCCGAATATATAGCATTTCCATTATGCCTAAGTAAACTATTAGCGTGTGTTGTAAAGGCTATACCATCATCTGCGTCATTTAGAGAACTAATTTCTAGTACAGTATTCGCATGACCACCAACACCTACAGTGTGTCTTATGTATGCCCTATCAGTAAAATCTGTAACACCTTCTTTATCAAAACCAGTAAAATCTATCGTGCGTGAAGCTTCAGTCGATGTAGCTGTTCCTGTTAAAAGTATGTTACCATGAAATTCCGTTGAATCACCAATAGTTACATTAGTAATAGTATGGTGCTGTCCATCTAAATCCCCACCTAACTGCGGCGTTGTATCGGAAACTACAGACGAGAAAGTTGACAATGCGGCCACACTATCCGCAACAGTTTTTATTTGTGTGTCGAGTTTATTGTCTGCATCAAGAAGACTTGTTGCCGCGCTGGTATAGTTCGCAGAGGTATTTGCAACATAACCTAGAGTTCGCGAAACACCAGCCGCGTTAAATCCAGTATCCATTTCAGTGTTGTGGGTGGCGAATGCGGTCACTTGAACGTATGATGTATCACTACCAGCAGCCGGCACGTTTGTTAAATCCGTGTACGACCCAGATGATGCAACAGCGTGTAGAGTTGGTGCGTTTATTAGTGCAGAATACTGACCAGATAATGCAACAGCGTGTAGAGCCGGCGTTGCAGACAAGTCGTTATAAGACCCAGATAATGCAACATTCGCGAGAGTTGGTGTGCCAATTACATCCGTGTATTGACCTGTAGTCGCAACCGTGGATAAACTTGATGTGTTTGCCTTCAATGCAACACTATCTGCAATAGTGGTGGCGAAATTTGCATCATCTCCCAAAGCTGCAGCCAACTCATTCAAAGTGTTTAATGTCGTAGGAGCAGCATCGACCAATGCCGCAATAGTACTTTGAACAAATCCAGTGGTTGCAATATTTCCTGTGTTGTCTCCAAGAGTCGGCGAACCTTGGTTGCCGAGCGGAATTGGGGAAGTTGCATTGTAGAGGGCGGCTCTAGCTCTCTGCTCAGTAAAGTATAGATTACTACCTTCGGCCGTAATAGTGGTTGTCAGTTCTTTTGCAGTATACAATGCCGGTGGTAGAAGAGATGTGTCTCTAATAATAACCGAATTGTTTGTTGGCGTATTACTGATTACTGCGTCAAATTCTTCTAAGATTTCTAAAGACACTTCTATATCTGCTCCTGGCTGTAATTCAATTGCGATGGGAATAACGTCAGACTGAACACCATAATTGGTTTGTAGAAAAGTCTGCTGAACCTTGGCGTTAGCTAAAGATGTAGTAAACCTCATAAAACTATCAGGTGTTACATCACCCCGACCCTGTGTTTTCAACGTGCGAAAATATATGAGTGGAGGCATAACCATGTATGCATATACTGTTGATCCAGACAAGTCTTAATTCCTCGATTTACTACTATTTATAAGTTTGCAAAGACACTATTAAATTGTGCCGATGTAAGGACAAAGGTTGTACACTTGGAGAGATGTTTTAATTGAGTCGCACCCACATAAGAACATGCAGAACGAAGACCTCCAAGGATATCCTGTATTGTGTGTTCCACTTCTCCCCGATATGGAATTTCTACATCCCTACCTTCACTACTTCTGTACTCTTTCAGACCACCAGAATGTTTATCATTTGCCACCGTACTGCTCATGCCATAGAACTGCACAAACTGTTTCGTTTTAACTTTCTTTGTACGTTTATCGAAGTGACTACCTATTTCGTATACAAGTTCGTTTGTTTCATAAGTTTTGAGAATTACCTCACCACCACCTTGAGAGTGTCCTGCCAACATACCACCCAACATAACAAAATCTGCGCCACCAGCAAATGCCTTTGCGACATCTCCAGAACAGGCACAACCACCATCTGCAATAATACGACCACCAAGTCCATGAGCAGCATCTGCACATTCAATCACAGCAGACAATTGTGGATATCCGACTCCAGTTTTAATGCGAGTAGTACATACACTGCCTGGCCCGATACCGACCTTAACGATATGTGCGCCATTGAGAATGAGTTCTTGCGTCTGGTCTGCCGTAACAACATTCCCTGCAATAATGACTATCTTAGGAAACGTTTCGGACATATGTTTGACATAAGAAACAAATCTCTCTGTATATCCATTCGCAGCATCGATACAAATATAATTGACCGCACCATCAGTCTGTTCATACACCGCACTAAACTTATAGAAGTCTGCATGACTGATACCAATGGTCATTGCGGCGAAGTCAGACCTTTCTTGATGTCTGTCATCAAGACTGTCAAAATAATCGACCAACTCATTAACCGTATAATCCTTTTTAAGACAAGTAAAGATTTTTTGTTTAATGAGTTCGTCGGCCATTTCAAACGTTCCAACTCCATCCATGTTTGCCGCCATGATAGGAACCCCAGTAAATATTGTAGCAATACCAGCAGGGGAATCGTCATACGATGGCCGAATATTAAGGTCAGACCGCATAAATGTATATTGACGCTCTAGGGAGACATCTTTCCTAGAGGTAATCTTCGACCTCTTCGGCCTTATAAGAACATCATGATAATTTAACTTAGGTTCTCTTTCAATATTCATTCCATATCCTTTGACCGATTGTTAAGATCCGCGCTAGAGGTTGGATCCGCTTTTTTGTTTCTCACTGGAGTTAAGTAAGGGTCTTCCTCTCTCAACTTTCGAAGAATCCATTCGTGGTATCGTTCCTGTGATTCTTCCACATATTCTTTTGTAGCAAGTTCATGGTTGGGGTGACCATTCGGATTCTGAGTCATCTGAGTCATCTTTCTTTACTTCATCGAAACGCGCATCATCTTTCAGTGCATTCAATCTGTCCAGTTCAGACTGCCACTCTGGAATATTCTCTATATGTTCTGGAATCTCTGGTTGTGCGTCGAAATTGAATTGCGTCTGATTCGGACTTACCATCTCACGTTCTACAGGAACTCCGAAAGTCTCGTTGGGACGTAACTCATACCTTTCGCGATATTCATCCAAGGCGATTGGCATGTCTAATGGTGAAGACTTATTCCAGACATTATCAAATGAATCTTCGTCATCTTCATCCTGCACCCACCGAATACTGCCGGGTTCGACCCAAGAGAATCCCGAACCTTGAAGAAACTGCTCGAATACTCCAAGAATTTCGTGGAGAGTTTCGCACTCATGGGAGATGGAATTTCTTTTCGTGCCAGATGCGGTTTGTTCTGTACACTTAAAAAAGTACTGAGGATTGTAAGGAAGTCCAGTGCTGGGATCTATAGGTGGACTTGGTTCATCCACTGATTCTTCCATATCTTTATAGAATCTATCGATTTGTTCTTCTGTCATGTTATCAAAAAGGTTGTGGTCTACTGGTGGTTCGTTGTTCGACATTTTATATTCTCCTGTTAGGTGTTAGATTTAAGACATTATACCACACTGGTGGTGAGTTGTCAAGTAGTATTATTGTTCGCGAACGCACGCCCATGTATGACTTAGGCATCATATTAGATGCATATGACTTAGGCATCATATTCACAACAATGCATAATATGATACCATAATAGAACCCCATATCCACGCACAGATAAAAAGAAACGCTACGAATCCTAAACAAATTACAGCGAACTTAAACCCAGTTTCTAGAATTAAGGGTGCGAATTTGAAGATTAAATAACCTACAGTGATGAATCCAATTATCTCTAACATCTCTATCTTCTATCGCACAATGCAATACCGCTTTGCAGTTCTTTCATATCGCCAAACTCGTCATTAAACTCAAATTTATAACCATTCCAGTGTCCTGCCATTGCCTGTGCGCCGAGTCCTGCATCCTTCTCATTCTCAAGACTCAATTCTGCACGATTCAACTTATGCTCTAACTGTCTAATATAAACATAGACTGAATGGTCTACTTCAAAATGTTTACGTTCTTTGGTTATAACGTCATCACAACTAATCCAGTAGCTATTCATAGTGATGATATAATATCGTCAGGGTTTAGTGTAGGTTCTCCAAACTCATAGGGAGTCATAAACTCTGCCTCTAATTCTGGTTGCGGTTTGAGTAACGAACTCCAATTTTCGAAAAGTCTATTGAACTTTCTATCGTAAAGTGTTTCCATACCCAATAATATATTAGCTTGTTCATCATCAGTCAATCTGGACGGACTATCTAATAACTCTTGAACAAAGAATTTGAGGTCATCCGTAACCTTCCAACATTCCATGATATCGTCTTCAAGTTGATTCATGGTCTTCATCTGGTGTAATTGATTCATTGCCATTGGTAGTACCTTTATGTTAAAGAGGTTGCAACTGCGTAGATCTATGTATACCTTCAAAAGACCTTTTTGGAGTTTTTTCACCTCAAAAAAAAATTTTATCTAAGACTCTTTGAAACATCTCTCAGTTTCTAGGGGGGTGTCTATAAGACTGCCTATCCCCCCATAATGGAACCAACATAAACAAAGTGACACCCAGTTTTCGGGGGGGGGGTAGCTCATAGGGAGCTCATAATGACCTACGAAGAGTACATTTTCAATTCCTCCCAAAGAACTTGCATTTCTTCGTCTTTCTCGGCATCAATATCGGAGGCCAATTTAGGAGTGTCGGTCAGCGGCTGGTTGAACCACGCACCACTCTCATTCTCTTTTGCTTCTACATCAGATACGAAAGTATCTAAGTCAAACCCATAATCATACGACATATTTTATCTTTCTCTACTAGGATATCTTCTACTCTCTCACTCTACACTAGAACAAAGAGAATGTCAAGCATTATTTTACGCGGCAATACCTTCGACCATTTCGAAAGTATGGGCGTATTGTTCCCGACCACCTTCCGCAGTCATGAGATAACTCTCATGCTTTCCAGCAATACCTTCCTTCCAGTAACTCTCGGCAGGAACAAACCGCTTTGCCAACCACCGAGCACAACCACCTGTTTTGTACTGAAGCAACTCAGTACAAGTCCACGGAGTCTCCCACTTTTCCCAAGCGGTTTCATTCGACCCAATGACTTCCCAGTTGATTACATACTCCCTAGAACTACAGTAAGAATGCTCAATCAACTTCTTGAGCTGTTCCACCATCTGTTCTAGTTCTGGCTGAGACTCACCATAGGTAAACGTTTCACCCAGCTCAACAACATAGGTGTCTCCGCCCTTAAACTTCCAATAGTCCTCACTCACGCCAGGCTCAAAGTCCTCGTTATGCGCGGCATAGTTCTCCATGAATTGTGTGGTAATTACTAACTGCATCTTTCTATACCTCTATTCATCATCTTATATGATCATAATACATCAATTAGAAGGAAATGTCAAGCCTTTTCTGAATTATTTTTAAATTAATTGAGTCGCGAACCCAGTAATGCTTATGGCGTTCAATGCAACTAAGTTCCAAAGACGCACACTATAGCTCTGAACGGTGAGTAACCCAAGTCCTACAATGGCGATAACAGGGTTCATACAGAAGGCGAATATCGCCATGAGTGTTGCTCCGATGTATCCACATACAGTAGGAAGGTTTATCATTCAGTGATTCAACACAGCAGGGCGGTCATTGACATCGACCCATACAACACCACGTTCAAAGTTCTCCCAGACGTAGTTCAAGGCATCCACTCGCGTGGGCCATGTCATATGAGTCTGCACTTGATTGTCGTTAACGCAGTTTCTTAGTATATACATTAATATATTTCTCTCTCAACTCAATTTGTACTACCATTATATCGCATATATGTCCATGAGTCAAGCACTTTTCGATAATAATTTCAATATATTCTTATTACCTCCAGAGCGATTCATAACAAAACATCCTTCTTTCAGTGCAGCTATAGCACCAACACCAGAACAATCAGTACCCCAATCAGAACCATCTCTACACATGGGTAACTCAGAGAGTATGGAGTAGTATTCCATATCACACTCTACGAGAGCATCAGTATCATTAGGAGTAAAGGCCTTAGAGATAGTAAGTATAGAACCTCTCTTTACTTCGTATGTCCATCCATACTTCTCACATCGTGATTGAATCTTGGCAGCAACTTGAGCAGTCTTTAGCATATTTCCTAATCCTTCTGGCATTCTTTAGAAACTCTATAGAGTATTATTAACAAAGTACAGAGTCATTATAACATACGTCCGAATTTTTGTCAAGCCTTTTCTGAGAATTATTTGAGATTATTTCTATTGCACTTTATGAGAGTATTGTCAAGCATTATTGCGTGTTTTTGTGATTATTTGAAATATATTTGCGTTATTATGAGCGCTCGAAGACTTCCTGCCGAAAAAAGCGGCGCGGATTAAGTAAACCACTGAAATTTTCGAATGTGCAACGGAAAGGGGAATAAGTGGGTATTTATGGTAAATTGTGGAGGGGGTTTTAGAGGGCCTTTCATTCTCATACTTGAAGGGGAAAGACCAAAAAACCTTTTAAAAGAGAGCATCACACAAAGATGTCTATCCTACTCCCTTTTCTAGCTAATGGGAACTGATACTTACGATATTTATGTCTCATTTTCTATCCTCTCCAATACTATATTCTTTTCTATATCAGTCATTATATACCAATCACGCATCTCTGTAGCAGTTCTAAGACAACCAATACAATACTCTCCACTATCATCAAAAGTACAAACTTTGATACATGGACTTGATACTGTTGAAGGAGGTCTAGCCTTACCCCTTCTCATCTTTTAACTATTTTCCAATCTTCTTTTCTTTTTTGCAATTTTGATTGCATCTTCAACCCTTTTTTCAAGTAAATCTTGGTCAATTTCTACAAACTTACTCCATTTATCTACACCATAAGCTTGGGGGAAGTAACCATTTAATGTTAAGAATTTTATATTAACACCATAAACAAGAGCATCTACAACTCTTAATCTTATGTACTCATTGACAATTCCTACTCGTTGGTCATCTAAGGTACTACCTTTTGATACGTTGCCAGTAAAAGTGTTCACATAAGAAACAAAACTACCCTCTGCATATTTTACTCTTGCTCTGTGGAATGTTCTCATCAGACCACCATTTTTTGATGTGAACCCAAACGCTTGTTTTTTTGAATCCCAATTACCAGCAACCTCAAACCAATCTGCACAATGATTATCTCTCCACAACTTAATCTTTGAATCTGTGTAATATGCATACTTAATAGGCGTATTATTATCTTCATAAATGCCAGCAGCAATCCTATTCAGAGATTCTGTTTTTCTTCGTGGATAAGTTTTCTTTAAGTTTGCATAGATAATATCTTCGTTATTTGACAACGTACCCAGTTTAACTTGTCTAGATTTGATACGAATAATATCTTTTTCTTGATTAGTACTTTTAGGAGCTTTTGGTTCATTTTCAAAAGATTGAACATCTTCAATTTCTGTGTCTGTTCCTTCTATTGGATTAAATGCCCAACCCTTTATACCTAGTTCTATTTGTGCAAGGGTTCTTCCATATCCATATTTTAACACCCAAGGTTGAGGATATTCATTCCCCCTAAACTTAACTGCGCCAAGTTCTTCATTTAAGATAACACCAGCACCAAATGACATTTTTAAATCTTCAATATGAGATGGGTTTTGACCATCAGCTCGGGCAAAGTTTCCTTCTTCGTCATCAATATGGATATCTTTAAAGTCAATCCATGTTGCATCACTTACTTTGATATTTTCAGATATATGTGAATAGTCTGGTTTTGGGAATAGTTTTAATATTGCGTCATTCCTATACGCTTCTTTTAATGAAAGCATTATGCTTCTCCTTGTTGTGTGAGATGGAGGAAGAAACTAAATTATAGTTTCATATTTTTCACCATAACACTGGGTTAATAGTATATATTGTCAGGACTATCGGACTTTATCTTTTAACTATTTTCCAATCTTCTTTGAATAGACAGAACCGTGTTTGACCTGTTTCTGTTTCATATGTAAATTGCATTGATAATACTTGGGTTACCTTACCTGTATTCGTTCTATTGAAGTCAGGTTCATTGTGTATAATTATAGCACCTTTCTTTGGACTCTTCATGTGGCTGTATCAACTCTTCGATATTTTACTGTAATCTCACTTCCTAATGATGGACATATGAGTATTGACTCTGGTAACCCACTTGCATTTACATCGCCACCTTCACCACATATAAAATATGCATCGGAGAATCGTTCTGGATTTGAATGTAATAGTATCTTTTTCAACAATCGAAACTGTTGCATCTCGGCATTGCTTATGAGATGATTCATTGAGTCTATACTCATATACCTAATAATCCCAAACCGTGATTTGCAATTGCATTCAGAATAATTGCGAAACATGTTAACATATGTGTACACCACCATATTGTTCTTATGATTGCAATCTTATCCGCCTGAGAATCTGTTTCTCCAACCTTCTCACCGAGGCTCTTTGCCCATATTCGCCACCATCTCTTTCTCATTCCATCCACCCCCAGATAATGTTGAACATAATGAGATACGCACAGGCGACATTGGTCAAGACTATAAATGTGCGAATGTATGAGATTCTATCCTCGTTCTGTGCGTCATACCCATCTTCCTCATCAAAGCAACCTAAGGCATGTTTCCAAATTATCCAAATCTTTTTCATACGTCCTCTAGAGTAACCGGCGGATCTTCACAGAAACTCTTAGTGATTAAATGTGGTGTCCTTAGAAGTCCGAAGAAAGGCCCTTAACTCTTCTAGTTCTATAGACTGTTTGTTTGCTCGAGCCTTCTCTTCTTCATAGAGAGTTTGAAAATACATAATTCGCTGATATGCATTATATTTCTCTTCTACCTCTTGTGCCAATGACTGCTTGAGTGCTGTCATTTCTTCAAGTTTTGGTTTCATTCCTTCTTCCTTATTGTGAAGGAACTGTTCAGATTGTCTATCCATTCTAAATCATCGCCTTCTGACCAGCCTACTTGGTTGAGAACACCTTCTGGAAATTCTATAAAGAGTTCCTTGGTCTTTCCGTCCTCTTGGACAAGCACTGTCCAGCTGGTATTGGTGGTTTGTACAGACTCCATCAGACCACGCCGATTTCATGTCTGCGTATGACATTCTCTATCAATCTACCATACTTGTCATAAGTGTAGACACTCTCATATTGCGTATGGTCATTCACTCTAATGGTTGTCTTTACCGTCCGTTCTTGATACTCAATATTACTAGGGATGTGTGGTACTACAAATGAATCCCGAATCTCTGGTATTGATGACATTATTTATCCATCCTATCTTTAAGAATGAGTTTTTCTTTCTTTAGTTGAGATACGACCAAATCATTCTGCGGCAATCTTACATTGTATGCCTGTTTAATCTGGTCATCCAAGGCCTTATGTTTTCTTTTTAAAGTCGTAGCAGTTTCTGGTTTCATTTTCATTTTCATTCCTTTCTAGAGCTAGTCTTAATAAACGTTCCATCTTTAATCTTAAATTCGTCAACTCCGCCACTTGCACGAATGTACCGGCGACCACCATCAATCATCTTGTCACCAATCCATCGGCAATCATGGTGCGATTGACTGTAATGGTATTTATCACTTTCGTCCTTAATCATGCCAAACTCAAAATCTTCTACCATATCCGCATTTGTAATCATTATTTGTGCCTTCTCGGCATAATGATTCGTATACAGTCCGAAGTAATAATTGCCAAACTCTGGATGGGGTGTAGAACGATAGAATATATCCACCGGCTGGTCACTCGCCAATAAATCAGTGGTACATACATAACTCACTGGCGTTCCATCCTTTTCTGTATAGAGATTCTCTACTTTTTTTGTATCGTATACTGGCCGATGTTGTATATCGTAATTGCTCATAATTTAGTTCCTTTCGTGACATAATCAGATATGTCTTCGTAATGATTAATCGCCGAGTTTATTACAGTCCACTTAATCCATGATGCATAACAATGCTGTTGTTGCTCCCATTTAAATAACCAATCTATAAATGGAACAATATGGATTTTGTCCTGCATCTTTCTTTCCCACATTCTTGCGGATAGTGTTTGATTGTTTCTCCCACCAACTATCGCATTTAAGAGTATCGATACCGCTATTGTAACTCTCATCAACCAAACAACGGCATTTTTTCTGTGCCACATACACCCTTCTTATTATAATTCGCCAATTGACCATGCGTGTCCGTAACCAAGTGCTAACTCTCTCGACTTGAATATGAGTCTGTTTTGTTTGAGCTGATTTTCCATATCATCAGCCGCACATATGATACCAGAATACCCAGTATCATCTAGGAATATTTGCAATACCTCATTGCGAGCAACAGTACCAACCTTCGCCCTTTCGTTATTCCTCTGAAATTTTGCTATCGGTCTAGCGGAAGACTTGAATGACTCTGACAAACTTTCCTCCCATTAATTTATATTTCTCTACACCCTCACCTATGCATTTATCTCTACCACCCTCAACCCTGCTACCATCGATAAACAGCGCATCGTCTTTACATTGCGAGTACCAATACTTGCCGTCTCTATCCTTAATCATACCAAACGTATAGTCTTCTATGGTTTGTGGAAGGTATGTGGTGCTACACATTTCCCCATTGTTCTCCCATAGAGTATAATAAAGACCGTTCATGCCTGCTTCGACATTACTGAGGTTGTCAGGGTCACAATAGAATATATCGACAGGCCTGTTATGGATATCTACATCTGATGTACAGACATATGTGGCCGTGGTTTTGTCGGCTCGATTATCTAAGAAATATTCGGCATAATTGCGTTTGGACTGTGCAAACGCAGTTGTGGGTGCGTGACAGACATCGTTGTGTTCAAGTATGTTTTTAAATTCTTGCAGAATCATAATCAATCGTTCCAATAGGGGGTCTGAGTTAGGATAATTCGTTTAAGAGTTCTTGTTGGGTTGTTTCTAGTACTACCAGATGACCAAAATACTTGTCAAAGGTCTTGACCAAGTGCGTATAATCACCACTAGTCATCTCTGCTGTAATTTGGGAAACCTTCTTACGTTCCCAATGTGCATATTTTTTTGCAGCTGCGAGTAACCTAAATGCGTTGCCGTCTGGGCCGTCTAGGTCAATTACAATCTCACTGGCAGGCGTTCTTTCACGAATCATTATCTATTACCTTTCTACTTCATCAATCGGTACACAATTGCACCATCATCCGTTTGTTCGACTCGCAACATGTCTCCAACTTCAAAACCAAGAGACTCCAAAGTGAGTTCTTTGTCTTGTTCTAGACTTCCTTCTGGAAGTTGTCTAAAATTGTAGTCCAAATACATCATTGGTCTGAACTGTCTTTCTGCTTTCGTATCCATAATTATATACCTTGTTACCAGTTAAAGGGAATTTATAAGAATCCCCTAATATATAGTTGTTTACTGTGGTGTGCCAAATTCAGAGAAGTTCGGGGTATTGAATTCCCACGATACTGTCACTGAATTGCCTTTCAGTGTATTCCAGAAAGATTCTGGCAATACTTGCAAACCTTTTGATGCGCGGTCTGTACAATACTCTTTATAAGTTGCAAATTCTACTGCAATCATTTTTTAGTCCTTTATCAATTTATGTATACATGATCGCACATAATAGGCCCAATGTCAAGCATTATTTTCACTAAGCTTAGTTAATCCCATAAGTTTTCGTAGTACTTTCCAAACAGTTTGAAACCTTTTGTCATACGTTTTTGATGTGCAGCTCTGCCTTCGGGGTCTTCCCATACAAGTTTAATGCCCGAAAGACTGATTTGATTGTCAGGGTCTTTGTCTTCTTCCAATCCTAGTTCTCTGTACTCATAATAGTCGCCTTCCCAATTGTCTCGCAATTTTTGTTCAAACGCCCATATCATTTCGTCCATAATGTCATCCCACTTCTTTTCAGTGAGTCCACTTGGATAACCGTGAGTGGTAGCCTTGAGTTGTACTAGCATAGGATGTATAACATGTGCAAGAGTAGAGTCCATACTCCAAGTGTCCCACTTGTCAATGCGTACTTTAATCTTTTGTGTACGTCTGTCTAACCACAGCCAGTTAAACACATTGTACACGCTCTGTACTCCGTCTTCAATAGATTCTAGTACAGAGTCTTCATGTGATTGATTGCTTGGCCAGTCGAAGCCATACTTCTTTCTCATATGTCGAGTATGTATATTGCACGTTAGTCTATTTGGATAATTGCCTACTTTTATTTTCATTTAAGTATTGTCACCATCAAAGTATTTTACCTTACTCTTATCAAAAGTCTTTCTCTTCTCGACAAAGTACTCCTTCAAAGCTCCCCCATCTTCCCACAACAAAGGAAGATGCCGACCACGGCGTTGCTCTTCCTTGATATGCGTTCCGATATAAAGTGCTATCAGACCTAAACTAAGTAATGCACTTCCTATCACCCAAGTAACTATAGTAACAAGCATGTTAACTAGCCTCAGACTCTTTCACTACTAAATCGTCAGGCGAATCACCATCACTATCAAGAACAACACTATCATTCCCACTTCCCACGACATCTTGACCTCCAATATCTACAATTTCATCCGACCTAACAACACTCTCAGGGGATACGACCTCACCAGTTGAATCATTGGTGGTCTCGACGCTGAAGTTGGGCATGCTCTTGGCCATCTTTCTTGCAAGTTTCATTTTACGCATCAGACTGAGTTTCATGTCAGATTCTTTGATACGCATTAAGTTAGTTTGAGCAGTTCGCTTGAGTTGCTTGGCGCGGCGCTTTCGTTGCAACGCCAGATTCTGTTTCATTTTCTTCATGAGGGTACTCCTGCAAATATGTCCCTAAAGCCAGGATTAGATTTAGGGGTTTCTGATTTAGTTTTAGTTTTAGTTTTTATTGATGCAGCTGCGCGTCTGTCACGCACCTTTGCGTTCTTTTTATCCCTTATCTCGTCGTTTTCACCAACGAACCATTCTTTCAACACAAACTCTTTCAGAGCCTTGGTCTCCATATCAGATTCATTCTTCAAAACTTGGATTTGGGACAATTTAACTAACGTAGTTTCTTGATTGTGAATACTAGGGTCTTTCAGTTTAAACCGATACCCTAGTTCATCATCAAAATACACCCACTGTTTGCGATACAATTCGCAATACATCATACAACATCTCCATCAATTTATACAGGTATTATACCACACCACTATACTAGTGTCAAGCTCTAATGTAGAATCGTATCAGGTGGTGGGGTCTCATCAACAGCAGTCGGATTTATAGTTTTGATTTTGTGTCGATTGTCGTATATCGTCTGACACATACGTTCATATTCCTCTTCATTGAGAGTTGTGCGATACATAGTCATTGCTAATGCATTCATAATCGCCCCGACTTCCAATGGTGACCGCTGATGTACCTCTAGAAAGGTCATCGACATTGACAGATATATCGAATATATACTCTCCATTGTCAATTCTTCTCCAGATTCTTCACTCATTCGTCATGTTCCTCGCTCATCGTAAATGGAGTTACTGAAACAGTGTCCATCAACGCCTCAATATCTTCCATTTCGCCAGCGACTTCACTCAGATTCTGTTTATGATAAATCCGTGACATCTTTCGAATGATTTTTTTGGGGATATCGACTTCTTCCGACAAGTGTTCGATTGCTTCCTTAACGAAGTCTCGTTCACCTTCAGTTCGCGTATAGGAGTTACTAATCTCTTCAAGACAATCACGAACTTTTTTGTGGTCTTCTGGGTTAGAAGGGATGATAATATTACTCATAGTTTTTCGCCTTATTTAATGATAAATTATTGGGCCCGTTCTTCATCGTCTTTGACTCAAAGGTCAGCGATGTGTGGTGGAACCCATACCAATAGTTCAATTAAAATGATAACGCAACTTCTAGAGATACGTCATCACTGTCAAATTCTGAGGGGCCCGTTCTGTTACTAAGTGGAACCCATACTCTCTGGTGACTGATATATTAAACTATATCAATGATATATTAAAATATAGTAAACTATATCAGTCACCGTCTAACTACTATGCACCACGAAGGGCAGCATGACCAGCAGCAACTACTGCGCGAGTTGGTGTACCAATCATGTACTTCATGTAGGCATTACCATCAAACGAAGATGTGCGTTTGTTTAGATAGATTGAGTAACCCTCTGACCGAAGTTTACTGATTACAGCACGAACATTCTTGACACCATAACGGGCAGAAATTTGCTTTGCAGTCAGTTCTGCACCTTCAAGTAGTGCATTAACAACTTTAGTAGTTTGAGTTTGAGTTTTAGTAGTCATATAGTCTCCATTAGACAATTATTTAAATCGTTCCCCATTGTGGGGAACTTCAGTTGGGTGAGTCCGTTCTGTTTCCAAGTGGAACTCATACTCAGTAAAATTATGCCGCTAGGGCAAAATCTACAGGTGCAAAGTTATCGTTTGCGTTTAGTTTAGTTCTTGCGTTTACGGTAGCTTGCTAACCGATTCTCCACTTATCTGCCCTGTCAGTCGATTCCTAATTCACCCCCATCAAAAATACACTACTTGCAGTATCTTCCTCTGCGTAACCTCCAATTGGAAGTAACTTAGTTTGTTCGTAGCTTTGCCACTTCTAGTTCAAAGTAGTGTACTTATGGTGGAGGTGGAGGGATTCGCACCCTCGTCCTGTCCAGTATCAATTCGCTTCAACGAATACTATTATTTATCTCCTATTGGTATTATTACTACCAGTTTAATGATAAATTTAAACCTTCTTTTATCACATGTTGCGAAATTACCATCAACATTAGATATAGATCATGACATACTTTGGTAAGAATGTCAAGCATTATTTTCAATATCCGACGATTCTCTTGTAAAACATTCAACATCGGCTGTGGTCTCTATCACTACTCTCGCACCACACCCTAGTATTGGTTTCTCGCCACCGTCATATCTTACTTTAGATGTTCCCTTAATCTCAACTTCATGGCAATATGTGTTAGTTTTGCCACGTTTAACAGTAATAACAGGGTCATCTTTGCCGTGTTTTTTATTTGAACGTATGACATGTTGATTTACATGTATATAAGTCTTCATAAGGTCTTATCCAATATTGTACCAACATCGACTCTTTCCATATTCCTAGTACCATCTGCGTTATATGATAATATCGCAAGTTTTCTATTGAATCGACGCAAGTTTTCTACCTTCAGATACAGTGCATGACCGTGACCATAATCTTGGGCCTTTCGGATTTGCTGTTGTTCTGCAATCTGATTTTGTTGTGTTTGCCATCTTTGCATTGACACACCGCTCTGTGCGGATATTGCAGTGATTGGATTCATTTTACTCTCTTTAATTTGGCCTGCCCTAAAGGATTCGAACCTTTGACCCACAGCTTAGAAGGCTGTTGCTCTATCCAACTGAGCTAAGGGCAGATTTAACTGGTTCTACTGTCGCGGTCTCACATTTTCCGCAACAATCAGGCGTTCCGCATTTATCATGCAATATTGGAACGTCTTCGAATTCCGTATTTAAAACTTTCCTTGAAGGTCTGTTAGTCTCTCTTGGATTTCCCACACCGGCCCCTTTTCCTGTACTGGAGTTTTTCCAGATAAAGATATTAGTTTCTTGATAATACCACAGACTTCGGAGATGTCCAAAAATCCCTTTATATTTTGGTCTTCTTCAGTAATGCCGGGCATTGTCAATGGTTCTCCCCAGATATTAAACGCACCTATCTCAAGAAGCCCATCTTTATGACCATACCCATCATTAATTATACTTAGTAGATACAAACTACCGAAACTCAGAACGAGATGTTTACCACCGGCAATCAGGGGATATTCTTTAGGGACGCCTTCCCATTCAAAATGCTCCAAGTTCAAATGTAATTCTATTTTCATAGACTTCCTATGCGGCAAATATATATGGTTTGTTCCACTTACCTATATTAATGTTGATGTACCATCCAACGTCGAAATAATCACTCTGGATATCAGAGTTATCATGATTTCCTGTCATCATAGCAGACTTCAGTTCTTTTAAGAATTTTTGAGCAATTCCTGTATAATGTTCTTCAATCCAGTAAGTATTTACTTGACTTTCCCCTTCATTGAATTTTATGGGGCCTTCCTTCAAGTTCACTTCCAGTGACGAATGGTGCTGGACACCAATAGTACCCTTCATACCATACTTTTTCAGTACAGACTTGATTGCAGGGGCAAGTGTCTTTTTTCGTTCTTGACTCATATATGCCATAATCTAAACTTCCTTCTCAATTCATCAACATTACACATAGATCATGACACACTTTCGCAGTAATGTCAAGCACTATTTTGATTATTTAATCCACCATCGCAATTACTTCGGATTTGATTGCCTCAATGACAGCGCGGTTGATGGCATCGCGGTCTACAGTTTCCACAACTACCGTGGGTTCTTTCACTTCAGATAAATTTTGTGAAGTATAAGTGGTAGGTTCAGTAAATGCAGCAATCCAGATGATGCCAAACATTATAATACCAAGAGACAATGACGCATACTGCATCCTTACAATCCAGCTGGTTTTAAATGAATTCCGATTCCGTTGACCGTTTCCGTGTAGTCGGTACGCATATCGGACTCCATGATATATTGGTTAGAACCGTTTTCCCAAGTCACATCAACTTCAGTACCTTGAGGGTACATAGATATTGCTGTAACTACACCTTGCCATTCGGGGAGTCCAGCACCCCAAACTCCGATAACTTCTGTTCCGCATTCTACAGTCATAATATATTTCCTTTTCTCAGTTTATGTATACATTATCGCACATAACTACAGAAATGTCAAGCTTTATTTTCACTTTTTTCCAAATTAATCATGATTAGACCCCGCCACCAGTTATTGTTACTGGTTGTGCCTCGAAATTGAACCTAAAGTAGTTAAGAACGGTTCCGGCACTGCACCTCACGATTCGCATTGACCGCGAACCGTCTAATCTTGCCCTATATTCACCCACTATTTAATCGTTTAATACTTACTTGGTCGGGGATACAGGATTCGAACCTATGACCCTCTGCTCCCAAAGCAGATGCGCTACCAGACTGCGCCAATCCCCGACATATCACCCAGCCAATCCTATCTGGTGTCCTTCCTCAGTCATTCCCATCGCGGCAAGCAATGACTCAGTTTCATCAAGAAACACTTTGTGGAAGCTTTTATCGTACATTCCAATGGACTGTTCGTTATGAGACATATCCATCATTTTGATGATTTTTACCCACTTTGGCGCGGCACTCAGTCTCAGTTCACACAGAACCTTTCTCTGTTTCCTGTTTCCGACAAAATTTGGAGTCTTGGTCAGATACCACACACCTTTAGCAACCTCATCACCAAACCTCGTCACAATGTCTTCAATCGTAACATCAGTGTCTTCAACAGTATCGTGCAGAAGTGCAACCGTCATAGCAGTCAGAATTTCTTCTTCACTAAAACCGCCAACCTTGTCCATATACTCTTCAACCAAATCTGCAACAGCAACTGGATGAGAAAAATAGTCCTCGCCAGTATATTTCCGAAACTGTCCGTCATGTGCGCTCTCGCCCCATATGAGTGCATCAGAGAAACGTTGAACATAGTCTTCCGGCACATCAAAAATGGCTGATATTTTAGTCTCGTTCATTATATTCTCCACAGTACAAATAGATCATGACACACATCCAAGAGAATGTCAAGCAGTATTTAATTTAACTGTCCAAAACTTACTAACAAATGTGTCACCACATTCATCAATTTCTGATTGTGGGTAACCTTCTGTTACTAACCACTCAAATAACTTAAAGTCAGGTTTTAGACCATAATCAAACTTACTGCCGTAGTAAATTGTTCCTGCTTCGGGTACTGGTTTTGGAAACCCATACCTATGTCCATTTGGTGGATCTATCATTAAAATCCTATTCATTTTGACATCCTAGATATGTCTGTTGCCTGTTCGGAACTTGATACTGGGACTGCATTGGATTTATGCATGGTCGCAATACCTATGATAAGGCTTCCAGTATATACGTTTGTTTCCTTTTTATGCGTGTTTCCAATCATCTCGCCACGACTTGGATACTTTTTTCTATGAGCATCCATCTGACTACCAAGGTCTTCAGATGGATTATACAATTCTTTTTTGATTTTTCCGATTGGTTTTGCAACTTTCAGAGATTTTGTCTTTCTCTTTCTGCCATGCATATCATATCGCAAAGACCCGACACAATTGATTGTACCCATACCTATACTACGCAGCCTCCATCATAGAGTATGGAACACTTACACTAGTCATACCACGCGAACCGTAGTTCATCTGGACAATCGCTTTCTTTGCGTTCATCTTCGTGATGACGGCTGGTGTTGATTTTGTCTTTTGGACAACCATCACACTCTGACCAACAGAGAACGTGGCAGTCGCAGAAACCGTCTTAATTGAATTTGCCAACTGAATGATATGCGACAACTCATCTTGAGTCATCTTCAACATCAGGTTTTTCACAGCAGTAACTTCTTTCGTAGTTTGGTAACTCATAATATATTTCCTTTTCTCAGTTTATGTATACATTATCGCACATATTGGAGCGAATGTCAAGCTTTATTTTAGAATTGGGTGAATAAACCCCTTGGTGCTGTAATACTGTATTAGTATACAGCGCACAACAGCAACACTTGAGTTGTGGATAGCAGAAAGGTTAGTGAGGTTTAAGTCACTATTGTTTAGGTGGATGTTTAACAGTTCGGTATTGGACATAATCACTTCCTTTCTCTAGTTTATGTACATATGATCTCACACATTGGAGCGAATGTCAAGCATTATTTTGCAAATTTGGTCTTTTTTACACTTATTATTCACTATTACTACTATTGTATGAGTTATCCACGTTGGCAGTGGGATATTACTACTATAGTATGAGTTAGTTGACGCCAAAGAGGTCGCGTTGCCATGGCTCTGGGGGATTGACCTCTGCCTGCAAATCCGATTCTTTAACGAATATTCCGTCAACCATCATCCCCTTTCGGTCTTTGATGTCATTATATGCAACCTGTAGACAATGTTCCATAGACAATCCATTGCGTTCCATGATATTAATCATTACTACAAGCATATCACCCAAATCATCAGAGATGTCTTTACCCTTACATACATTATCAGACAATTCACCCAACTCTTGCATCAACTTTAATGTCTGGTCTTTATCAGTAGAACCTTCTATGAGGTTTCTATCGTGATGCCACTGTTTAATCAATTCAACATAATTTAATTTCATTCTATTTTATTCCTAACTTTTTTAATTGTGAGATTGTTTTGGCAGCTGAAGTGTGTCGAATACCGATACCACCAGCAGCTTCCCATTCTTTGATGTTTTTAATGTGGTCATCAATCAATATATTGGGAACTCCGTTTGCAGTCGCCAATTTTTGTTTCTCTTCTCTTCTTACCAGATTGATGTTCGATGCAGGCGTACCAAGATTTTTACCAATCCAGAATGTCTTGCCACGGCGACAGTTCTTATCCCATGATGCATATGCAGACAAAATATGGGGAACTCTATTGTTCTTAACATGTTTCCACATACCTTTTGCGCCTGGCATCCATTCAAGTTTGTGCCAGAAAGTGCCTAAGTCTTGAATCTCTGCTTTGAGTTCTAATTTTGCATCTTTAGTCAAGTCTGGACTTATAAACGACTTACCAGTTTGCTTTTCCACTCCACCAATGAAGTCTGCCAAGACACCATCCATGTCAAAATATATTTGTGATTGTTCAGTTGCTATCTTTGCCATGTTTCTCTAGACCTACCTCTATAATTGGTTCAACTGCCACTTAATTTACCTATCGCTGATATCACTATTGACTGCAATATTAGGATCATACACCACTTTTGCAGTCTTGTCAATACCATAAGCCCTATCAAAGACTTCTTTTACATCTAATTCTTGTTTATTTAGCAAAATATCTAATTTTGAGTCGATTAATGCAAGTTTCTGAAGTACATGCGTTAGTACATTTTCGTTTTTATCCATCGTTCAACCTTCCCATCGTATACAGCATCTAAGATACAACTATTTATACTATTAAATAGTTGCCTGATTTCTAAAAAGGTATAAATAGTTATGAGCGCAACCTAAAATCAAAGAGGATAGTGTATGGAAGATTTTCTTGGGTTCGTGGCCGATGTTGGTGCTCCGATCGCTGGAGCAATATTTTTAGGATTCTTTGTATTTCTGGTGATGAAACAAATGCTTGAAGGATTAGTCGGTGAGATTAAGACTTTAACTATGTTTTGTCAGGGATTGGAAAATCGGGCAAGAACCATGTCAAACGAAATGGTGAAGATAGACTTACTTGTATCAGCCGCACTCGGACTAAGACCCGATACGGAAAGAATTGCACGAGCTGAAAATTTCATGGAAGACGGTACTATTGATGTGAGGCGAGATTAATGACAGATATTAACCAAACGACAGAAACATATGAGGATGATTTTCCAGAAGCAGATATTATTATTGAAGATGGAGCATTTGACGGTTTTCAAGGCGAGACAATAAACATTACTGAGAATGTTGCAAGCCAAGGTGATGTGCAGGCAGGAATAGAATTTATTTATGATATGCGAGAACATTTAGTTGACATAAGCATAGCCACAGTTTACGGACTAGTAGTATATGCAATTTATTTGTGGATTAAAAGGACACTGAAATAATGGAGAATATCACATCCATTATCAACGATTTTGGATTTCCATTGGTCGGTCTCGCAAGTACTGGATATTTTATATTTTATATTTGGAAGTTTATCAACCAGATATTAAAACCAGAAATGGGGAAGATGCATACCGCATTGATTCGTGTAATAGACCAACAGCGAATGCTAGACCAAGACATGATTCGACTACAACAAAAAGTCAATGTCATATTAGATATAAGAATGCAGCAAGAAGTCGTTCAAGACGCGAAAGAAAAGGAAGCGTTAGAGCGCATTAGGAGGTTATCAGATGAAGAGAAGAAATTATAAAATATTGACAGTGTTGATTGGATGTATGTTCCCATCTGGACATCTCCTTGGGGACGAAATAGTATTCGGATTCAAGTCTCCATCATTTAATGGAATTGGTCAAAGTGCCCATTACTTAACAATTGAGAATCAGCAATTCAGTAGAAAAAAGGACATTAAAGACGCACTGGAAGCGGCAGAAAGACAGGCAGAGAGGGACGCAGACAACACAACACTTGCAAAATTCATTAGAAATTTAGAATCCAGAATATATTCGCAATTGTCTAAACAATTAGTAGAGAACATGTTTAGTAATGAAGAAGGTGCCAATTATGGTTCTTTTGCACTGGAAGGTAATGTAGTCACCTACGAAGTTCTTTCAAATTCTGATGGCGAAGAATACATCAAAATGATAATTGTTGCAGAAGATGGTTCTGAAACGACAATTGAAATACCAATAGGAACTGGTGGATTCTAGATGATTAAATTTCTTATAATATCCAGTTTAATACTGATGTCGGGATGCGCTGGCATCCCAGCGTACAATGCAACTGGATGTGCATCTATATTAGAATGTCGAGAAGATGCTGAGATTGTAAAGTTACCAAGTCATCAGGAACTGTTAAATCTGCCACCAGCAAATGTGCGACCAATTGTTGCAGTATATTCATTTGATGATAAAACAGGACAGAGAAGAAGACAGGACGGTGTTGCGTCATTTTCTACGGCAGTAAGTCAGGGCGCAATGGAGATGTTAATCGATGCACTGAAGACTGCTGGAAATGGGACTTGGTTTAGAGTTGTAGAACGGGGCGGACTAGACCATCTAGTAAGAGAAAGACAGATAGTTCGCTCTACCAGACAAGACTTCGCAAAAGATGGGGAGAAGGCACAAGTTCAACCACTTCTTTTTGCAGGGATGTTGATTGAGGGTGGAATTATAGGATATGATGCAAACACCGAAACTGGTGGTGTGGGGGCAAGATGGTTGGGTGTCGGTGCGACAACGCAGTATAGGAGGGACAGTGTGATTGTTTCTCTTCGGGCAATCAGCACATTGACAGGGGAAGTCCTTCTGAACGTGCAATCCAAGAAGACAATACTTTCTGTGGGTGGTGGATTTGATGTATTTAAATTTATGGATATGGACACACAACTACTAGAAATAGAAAATGGTGTATCGTTCAATGAAAGTGTGACCTATGCAACAAGAACCGCGATAGAGGCCGCAGTACTGGCAATGATACAACAGGGACATGAGAGAGGGTTTTGGGAGATAACACAACCACAACAGGACACAGGAGCAATGACAGACAAAGGCACTAATGAAGAAGTTGGAACAGAAATTGCAGTAAAACCTTCAGTATATAATGAAGACAAATTATTTGACGGTGGGTGGACGGGTAAAATACTCTTGCCGCCGACAAAAGACCCAGAACCAAAAGGAGACCAAAATGGGGAGTAAGAAATCAATATATTATGGCATCTTTGGTATGTTAATTTCTAGCTCGGTAGTAGCGGGTGACAACGAAATATTCTTGACGCAATCGGGCGATACGTTACAGTTGACGATAGAACAAGTCGGATACGGAAATAGAATAGGAGGAACCGACTTCTCAGGCACCCCAGCGGACATGGACATAACTGGTAGTGGTGTTGATATGACAGTGAAACAAACTGGAAACTTGAACATTCTATTTGGCCCACTCATAACAGACAATTCCACAATCAATTTGGAGTTTACCGGCGACAGTAACGTGATGGATTGGAATATTGGTTATGGGGGTTCTACCGATGTTTCTGATATCAATATGGCATTCACTGGTAGTAGCAACACTCTAGATGTTGACCTTGGATATGATGCATCTGCCGAAAGAATGGATATCGACTTTTTGGTACTAGGCGATTCCAACAATTTTGTAACAAAGATTGATTCTGATGATGCAACGTTAAATCTTGATATTGATGGTAGTTATAATGACTTTAATACAAACCAAAAAGACGGTGGCGACCACATAGTAAATATTGAATATGCCGGAAGTAGCGGCGATATTGATATAATCCAACAATCAGGTACTTGTCCAGTTGGGCAGGGTGTCTGTTCTGGAAAAATAGACTTGGACATAACATCATCAAATGCGACTATTAATATTCATCAACGCGATACTTCTGACTAGTTTTACTGGTTCGATATCTGCAAGTGCAACAATCGGAGAAGTTACTAGTCATACAGGCTCGACTAGTATCAGTCGTTCCACAGAAATGCTGGATATGTCTGATGGGCTGAGCGTGAATCTAAATGATGTTGCAATGACATCAAATGGAAGACTTGCAATTCAGTTTATAGATGAGGCACAACTGCGACTAACAGAACATAGCAAGGTTCTTATTGATACAATAATATACGACCCAGACCCAGACAAATCAAAAATGGTACTAAAGTTTGCTCAAGGAACTGCAAGATTTGCATCTGGAAAACTCGCACTAATAAACAAGGCAAATATAGTAATAGAAACACCAGTTGCAACTATAGGTATTCGTGGTACAGATTTCACCACCACAATAGACGAAATTGGAAGGTCTTTGATTATTCTACTACCAGACGAAAACGGAGATTCGTCTGGAGAAATAACGGTGTCTAATAGTGCAGGCACAACAATACTGAAGGAACCATATCAGGCAACGATGGTTAAGAACTTGGACACTTCTCCGTCAAGGGCCGTTATAATTAGTAATATAACAGTCAATCAAATAGACAACATGTTTATTGTTGCACCACCAGATGAGATTGCAAAGATTCAGTCAGATGACCAACAAACATCAAATCTAGACAATGAGTACCTAGATGACGATTTATTAGAATTTGATGAATTAGAAAAGGATTACTTCGCAGAAGATAAAGAGTTCGTTGAGTTAGATATCGATGTCTTAAAGGCAGACTTCCTACAAGACATTATGGAAATTCTGGATGGAGATATTTC